>Ga0335397_10004534_pt1 | contig 18336 bp, 19 predicted proteins | sample MAT04_FD_205740 | JGI IMG/M metagenome (GOLD analysis project Ga0335397, IMG submission 205740) | Freshwater microbial communities from Lake Fryxell liftoff mats and glacier meltwater in Antarctica - MAT-04 (spades assembly) (version 2) ... | reverse complement strand
TCGCGCTCGCTGACCTCGCGACCGACCTGGCGGCCGCGCTGAGCGCCGTGCACGCCGCCGACGTGCTGCACCGCGACCTCACGCCGGGCAACGTCATGGTGACCGACCACGGTGGCGTGCTCATCGACTTCGGCATCGCCCTAGCCGTCGAGGACGTCAGGGTCACCTCGACCGGGCTGGTGGCCGGGACCCCGGGCTACCTCGCCCCCGAGCTGCTCGCCGGGGCCGAGCCCGACCAGGCCTCCGACTGGTGGGGCTGGGCGGCCGTGCTCGCCTTCGCTGCGACCGGGCGTCCGCCGTTCGGCAATCCGCCGATGGCAGCCGTCCTGGCGCGGGTGCACACCGGCCAGGTCGACCTGGCCGGGACCGACCCCCGGACCGCCCACGCCCTGCAGGTCGCGCTCGCCGTCGAGCCTGGACACCGCGGCACGCCGCAGGAGGTCGTCGAGGCGCTGCGCCGCGCAGCCGCCGCTCCGATGCCGCCCGGCCCGCCGAACGGTCCGCCCGGCCCGCCGAACGGTCCGCCCGGCCCGCCGCCGGCGGCGCCGACCGGGCCCATCGCGCTGAGCGCCGACAGCTCGCGCACGGTGCTGGTCGGCTCGGACGGCTCGACCCGCTTGCTGCCGACCGACCTCGCCGGTCCCGGCGGCGCGGCGCCCGCCGCGGACCGGGCCGGGCTTCTCGACGACGCACCCGACGACCTGCTGGACGACGACCTGCTGGACGACGACCTGCTGGACGACGACCTGCTGGACGACGAGGACTCCGGCGCCCCCGGCGGCGACCTCGGCGCGGGCGAGCCGCCCCGGCGGGCCGGCACGGTCCTGGCCGTCGCCGCGCTGCTCGTCGCGCTCGGCGCGGCCTGGCCGGGGGTCGCGCTGCTCGCCGCGGTCGTCCTGCTCGTCCTCGCCCGCAGCGTCGGCCTGGACGTCGCTGCGGTCCAGGCCCGGCGCAGCCGGCGAGGTGCGGGCCGCGCCGACGTCGCGCGCGGCGTCGTCGGCTGGCCCTGGTACCTCGCCCGGGCCGCGCTCGGGTCGCTGCCGGCCGTGCTGGTCGCCGCCAGCGTCGTCGTCGTGTTCGGCGGGGTGGGCTGGTGGCTCCTGGACACCGGGCGGCTGGTGGTGGCCGCCCCGGCCCCGGGTGGCGGTGCCGGGACCTTGAGCGGTAACGCCCCGTGGGTGCTGCACGCGGTCCTCGCCGTGGCGGTGCTGCTCGCGCTGCTCGCGGCGTGGTTCGGGCCGATGAGCCGGACGTCTCGGGTCGGGGCCCGCTGGGTGCTGGGCACGCTCGCCCCCGGGCGGGGCGGTGCGGCCGCCGTGACCCTGCTCGCGGTGGGTGGCGCAGCGGTGCTGGTCGTCCTGGTGCTCCTGGGCCAGGAGGTGACCTGGTGGCCCTTGCCCGGACCGCCGGACCTGAGATGACCCCGGCGGCGCCCCGTCCGCGTATCGTTGCCCCATGACCTCCGCGCCGCGCCGACTGCCGGCCGGTGCTGCCCTGCTCGGTGCCGCCGTCGCGGTCGGCGCCCTGGTCCTGGCCCTTGCCGGTGGGCTGGCCCACCACGGCGCCCTGCTCGTCCACCAGTGCATCCCAGCCGATCCGGCCGTGGGCCGTCTCGGGGTGGGACTCGCCCTGCTGCGGACCGACGGCGACTGCCCGACGGGCACCCTTGCGCTGGGCGGTGACGGGCGCCACGTCATGGGCGTCGTCGTCCTCGTCGCGCTGCCGGTGCTGCTCACCCACCTGCTCGCGCTGGCCACCGGGCTCGGCCTGCTCGCCCGCCTGCGCGTGCTCGTCCGTGCCACTCTGACCGTCCTGGGCTGGGCCGCCCGGCCGGTGCCCGCCACGCACGCTCTCCTGGTGCCCGGCGCGCGCCGCTACGTCGTCGCCGCGCGCCGACGCGCGTCCGGCCGCCCCGTGCTGGTAGCGCCCTGGCGGCGCGGTCCTCCTGCCCTCGGGCTCGCCTGACCTCGATGCCCCGGGCCGGCCCCGGTGCGTCCCCGACGACCCGAGGAGTACCCGTGCGTCCCATTCCCGTCCCCGACCCCCTGCCGCCCCCCGAAGGCCTGTGGAGCCGCACCCAGCCCTGGGTGTCCACCGGTCTGCGGTTGCTGCTGGGGGGCGTCATTCTCTACTCCGGCGCGATCAAGCTGGGCGACCTGCCCGCGAGCGTGCGAGCCGTCCGTGCCTATGAGCTGTTGCCGGAGGCGCTGGCCAAGGTTGTCGGCACCGGTCTGCCGGTCGTCGAGATCATCCTCGGCCTGCTGCTCCTTGCCGGTCTGCTCACCCGATACGCCGCTGCGGCCGTCGCGCTGCTCATGGTGGTGTTCATCATCGGGATCGCCTCGGCGTGGGCCCGGGGCCTGGCGATCGACTGCGGCTGCTTCGGCGGCGGTGGCGCGATCGAGCCAGACCAGACGCAGTACCCGCTGGAGATCACCCGCGACCTGGCCCTGGCCGCGGCCGCCGTCGTGCTCGCCTGGCGGCCGACCTCCCGCTTCTCCCTCGACTCCACCCTCGGCCTCGCCGCGCCCGTGCGCGCGGCGGCCTGACCGGAAGGACCCGTCATGACCGAACCCCGACCCCCCAAGGCCGTCCGCCGCGACGAGGCCAAGGCCGCTGCCCAGCGCCTGCGTGAGGAGCAGCAGCGTGCGGCGCGTCGCCAGCGCACCCTCGCGGTCGGCCTGCTCGTGGCCGGCATCGCCGTGGTGGGGGTGATCGTCGCCGTCATCCTCAACCAGGGCGGGGGAGACGCCGCCGGCGCGGAGGAGCAGCCTTCGGTCTCGAGCGACCGCGGCGCGATCGTGCTCGATGCCGACGGCATCGTCCAGCCGCCGGACGAGCAGGTCACGCCCGGCGAGGACGGCGAGGACGGCAACGACGACGATGTCGTCTGGCCGCAGGGCGCGTTCGACGACGCCGTCGTCGTCAGCGTCTACTCGGACTACATGTGCCCGTTCTGCGGCCTGTTCGAGGAGAGCAACGGGCCGCTGCTGGAGGAGCTGCGCGCCTCGGGCGAGATCGTCCTGGCGATGCACCCGGTGGCCATCCTCGACCGGTACTCGGCCGGGACGCAGTTCTCCACCCGCGCGACGGCTGCGGTGTTCGCCGTGGCCGAGCAGGCGCCGGAGGCGTTGATCGAGTTCAACGCGCTGCTCTTCGCCAACCAGCCGGAGGAGAACTCCACCGGGCTGAGCGACGAGCAGATCGCCGATCTGGCGTCCCAGGCGGGGGTGCCGGACGACGTCGTGGCGACCCTGGCGGACGGCACGTACACCTGGTGGGCCGCGCAGGCGACCGACCGGGCCTCGCAGGACCTCGGCTCGCTGTCCACACCGACGATCCTGCTCGACGGCGTCCCGTTGGCCGAGGGTGTCGACTGGCGCGTCGAGGGTGCGTTGGCCGAGGCGATCGACGCGGCCCGCGGCTGATCCTCTGCGCTCCGCACGACCTCTGAGACACTACGGAGGTCGCCGCCTTAGCTCAGTGGTAGAGCACCCGCCTTGTAAGCGGACGGTCGTCGGTTCAAATCCGACAGGCGGCTCCACAGGCCCGCCCGAAGGGCGGCCCCGCGGCGCGCGGGACCGGCCGTGTCGTACCTGACCTCGCATGTCCCGGGTCGAGATGTCCGGGTTGCCCGGTTCTGCGCCACGAGTTTCGGGTGAACTCGAATCTCCGCGTCATCGCGGCTCAAGATCGCCGTCTCTCAGGACGACAGAGTCCCTGACCGGCGACCCACCGGTCAGCTACCCCCCCGAAGTGGCGGAGTCCTCCCCAGGCTCCGACCGTCCTCCCGACACCGAAGGAACCCCCATCATGGCCTCCAACCGTCGCAAGTCCGCCGCCATCGCCCTCGCCGTCCTCGGCGTCGCGGGCCTGTCCCTGGCATCCGCATCCACCCTGCTCGTCACCAGCAGCACCCTGCAGGCCGGCTCGGCCACGGTGGGCCAGTGCGACGCCGACGGCGTCTCCGTCGCCTACGCCTACACCTACTCCGGCACCGAGTACGTCGCCAACGGCGTCACCGTCAGTGGCATCGCGGCCGGCTGCAACGGTGGCCAGATCGGCGTGACGCTCAAGGGCACGTCCGGCACGACCGTGACCCTCGCCTCGGCCGCCGTCGCCGGCACGTCGTTCACCTCGCCGATCACCGCGATCTCGGCGTCCGACCTGTCGAACGTCACCGTCGTCGTCTCGAAGTAACCGGTAGCGGACCGCCCGGTCGCGAGGTGCAGTGAACGCCATGGAGGGAACGGCAGCAGCCGGCGCGGCTCGTCCGCGCCGGCTGCTCCGCCATGCGGGCGAGGTCGTCTGGATCGGGCTCGCCGTGGTGCTGGGCTACCTGCTGTGGCCCAGCTCGCTCGGCGGCTGCACGACCCTGACGATCGTGTCCGGTACCTCGATGGAGCCGACCTACTACACGGGCGACCTCGTGGTCTCCCGCTGCGGCGACGTCGAGGTCGGCGACGTCATCGTCTACAGCCCGCCGGACGTCGGCGGGGCCAGGGTCATCCACCGCATCATCGGCGGGGACGCCGAGGCCGGCTGGGTCATGCAGGGTGACAACAACGACTTCGTCGACCCGTGGCAGCCCCAGGGCGACCATGTCCTCGGCGGCGCCGTGCTGCACCTGCCCGACGTCGGCAAGGTCGCCTCGATCCTGCTCAGCCCGATGACCTGGATCTCGCTGCTGCTGATCGCCCTGGCGATCGTGCTGTGGCCGGGCCGGCCACAGCCTGCCGAGCCCGCCGCCGACCTGGTGGACGACGACGCCGAGCTCGGCGCCGACCAGGGGCAGCCGGACGACACCGGAGTGCCGGTCCTCAGCGGTCCGCCCGACCCACCCCACGCCGCACCCCCCGACGACCGGCCCAGCCAGTAGCCTCGGCTCTGACCTCGCACCAAGGAGCATGACGATGAACCGCCGACCGCTCGGCCGCCGCGCTGCCGCGCTCGCGCTCGCGGTCGTCGCCGTCGCTGGGCTCGGGCTGGCCTCGGCCGCCCAGCTGTCGGTCAGCTCGAGGGTGCTCCAGGCAGGGTCGACCGCCGTCGGCTCGTGCCAGCCGACCGCGACGCCGGTGGCCGTCTCGTTCACCACGACGTTCAAGACGACCAACCCCCGGCGGTACGACGCGACGGCGGTCAAGGTCTCCGGGGTGGACGCGGCGTGCGTCGGCAAGACCTACCGGGTCCAGCTGCTCAACACCGCCTCGGCGCCGATCGACCTCAACGGCGCACCGGCGGGGACCGACCTCACCGGCACGGTCGCCGCACCCGGTGGGGCGCTGACCGTGCCGATCCCCAGCACCGACGCCGCAACCATCGGCGGCGTCGCCGTCCTGTTCCACGGCTGACATGCCAGCGACCCGCCCTTCTCCCGGCAGCACCACAGGCCTGCGCCGTGGCGCGGTCGCCGCGCTGCTGGCCCTGACCTTCCTCACGGCCCTCGGGGTCGCCAGCGCCTCCTCCCTCGGGGTCACCAGCGGGTCCCGGACGAGCTCCTCGGCGACCAGCCCGTGCCCGGGCACGGCCGTCGTGCAGCCGGCCAACCCCACGTCGTCGGCGGGGACCCAGTTCTCTGCGGTCAGGGTGATCCTGCCGGTCGGCTGCTCGGGGGCCAGGGACGTGCAGGTCGCCTTCCGCCAGAGCGGCACCAACTACACCGGCTCGGCCCAGATCACCGGCAGCGGCGTCGTGACCATGTCCTCCGCCTACACCGCCGCGGTGACGGCGACCGTCATGGCCACCCTCAACGGCTGGAACCTGCCGGCGACGTGGGCCTACCTTCCGACCACCTGCACCATCCCGGCCAACCCCTCGGCGACCTGCTACACCGACCTCACGGTCTTCAACGGGTCCAAGCCGGGTGGCGGGGTCTTCACCTACTACGACATCGTCATCCGGACCACCTCGACCACGCCGGTGGTCTGGGAGGCCACCATCCTCATGGCCCACCCCTCGCTGCCCGGTGCACCGACCCGACTGGGCAACTCGACGCTCGACGCCTACAGCGACGGCCAGACGTCGTGGAGCTCGACCGGGAGCATCAACGACGTCCGACGCACGAGCAGCTGCTCCGCCTCGCCCGCGATCCTCACTGTTCAGGGCAAGACGAGCGGCCCGGCCGACAACACCTTCGACGCGGTCGTCGCCGGTCGGGACCGGCAGTTCTCCCTGGTGCTCAACTACAACCAGGTCCCGTACTACGACGTGTACTTCCCCGGCTGCACGACGCCTTGAGCGGCCGGGCGGTCCGGTCGACGATCGGCGCGCTGGCCTGCCCGTGAGCGGTCGGCAGCCGGCTCGGGCTCAGACCGGGGTGAGCTCCGGTCGCTTGGGGCGCCGGTCGTCCCCGGACGAGCGCCCCCGCAGCCGGCGGGTCGCCCACGGGTAGGCGTGGTCGCGCACCCACATCGCATCGGCCCGGCGCTGCTCGGTCCAGCGGGCCGGGGCCAGCGGGACGAGCGGGGTGTCCCAGGCCTCGTCGTCGGGCGGCAGCCCGAGTGCGACGAGGGCGGCCTGGGCCACCCGGCGGTGACCCTGCGTGGTGAGGTGGATCCGGTCGGGTGCCCACATCCGCCAGTCGCGTAGCGAGCGCATCCCCCACAGGTCGAGGACGTGGGCGTCGTGGCGCCGCGCGATGGTCCACACGTGCGCGTTCAGGACGCCGACCAGGGGACGCGTGCGCCGGACGAGCGGGCTGTCCCGGGCGTCCACCCCCGTGCCGAGCAGAACGTCGGCGCCGCCGGCCCGCAACCTGACGACCGCCTCCTCGAGCCCGGCGGCCATCGTGTCGGGGTCGCTGCCGGTGCGCAGCAGGTCGTTGCCGCCGCCGATGAGGCTGACCAGGTCGGGACCGAGCTCCAGGGCCGCAGGGACCTGCTCGCGCAGGATCGGCGCCAGCAGCTTGCCGCGCACGGCGAGGTTGGCATAGCGGACCGGCTCGCCGTCGGCGTCGGCCACCCGGTCGGCCAGGTGCCCGGCGAGCAGGTCGGCCCACCCTCGGCAGCGGAGGCCGGGGTCGTTCAGGTCGGTCCGGCTCGCCGCCGCCCCTCCCGGGACGTCCCACAGCCCCTCGGTGAACGAGTCACCCAGGGCGACGTAGCGGCGCCACCGGATCGCGCCACCGCCCGGCCCCGGTGAGGGGGTGGGCGGTGTGGCATCCGGGTGGCGCGAACGGGTGATTCCCATCGGCGAAGTCCCCTCCAATACCCATCAGTCGCCCAAACCGGGCGGCGGCCACCCCGTCGGGTCCTTTACGACGCGGCAACCGTCCGCCATCCTCAAGAGGTCAGCGAACAAGGGGCAAACCCTCTGTGAGGAGGGGACGCAAAGCCACGGGGCCCGCAGGGCCAGCCGGGTTGCCGAACGACGAAGGACCATCATGAGCGCAGCATCGGTGATCATCATCACCCGCAGCTTCGCCGAGCCGCGACTCGGAGGTCCGTCCAGGGCGGGCTGAGCCCGCCCGAGTCCTCATGCAGGACATCACGCTCCCGATCACATCAGTGACGAGGAGATCGACCGCCGGACAGGACGTCCAGCGGGGCACGAACCGCCATCTCGGACCCAGGAGGGGGACAGGTGACCAGAACGACGCTTCGCAGGGCCGCCTCGGTGGCCCTCCTCGTCGCAGCCCTCGCGTCGTTGCGCACCGCCGGCGCCCTGGCGCCCGCCGTCTTGGTCGGCTCCGATGCCGATCAGGGCTGCGGTTCTTCTCCCATCGAGGTCACCTACGACCTCGACTACAGCTCCGACCTTCAGGGTTACGGGGTGAGCGCTGCCCGGCTGTCGGGGCTGGACGAGCGCTGCCAGGGGTACGACGTCGTCGTGTCCCTCAACGGACCCGGGGGGGTCCTGTTGGCCGAGATGACCGCTGGGGTCGAGGCGACGCGGATGCGCGTCGCAGTACCGGTGGCTACGCCGGTCGCCGCTGAGCAGCTCACGGGGGTGAGCGTTGTGCTCAGGGGCAACGGGACCGAGATCCCGCGCACGTGACGTGGTGCCGCCCCACGGGGGTGGGGCGGCACCGGTCATGCGTCGGCGGGGTCCGGCGGGCACCAGCGCACGGTCTGCGCGCCCTGTTGCTCGAGCAGGGTGTCGACAGCCGAGAACGGCCGTGAGCCGAAGAACCCCCGCGACGCCGACAGCGGGCTCGGATGGGCGCTGGCCACGACCGGGACGCCGTCGAGCAGCGGCCTGACCTCGCCGGCCTGCCTGCCCCACAGCACAGCGACCAACGGACCACCGCGGGCGACGAGCGCGCGCACGGCCTGATCGGTGACCTCCCGCCAGCCCAGGTGCTGGTGGGAGGCCGGTGCCCCGGCCCGCACGGTGAGCACCCGGTTGAGCAGCAGCACCCCCTGATCGACCCACGACGTCAGGTCGCCCGAGGCAGCGGGTCGGCAGCCGAGGTCCGTGGCGAGCTCGGTGTAGATGTTCGCCAGCGAGCGCGGGAGCGGCCTGACCTCCGGGGCGACCGAGAAGGCCAGCCCGACGGCGTGGCCAGGGGTCGGGTAGGGGTCCTGGCCGATGACGAGCACGCGGACCTCAGCCATCGGGCGGGCGAACGCCCGCAGCACCGCACCGGGTGCGGGCAGCCACGCCGCACCGGCTGCCGACTCCGCGCGCAGCGCGTCGCCGATCGCCCGGAGCCGCGGCTCGACCGGCGCCAGCGCGAGCGCCCAGTCGGGGGCCATCACCTGGTCCAGCGCGAGCCGTGGCACCCGGGCAGGGTAACGCCACCGGACCGCCGGGTGGGTCGCGCTGGTCCGTCCCCGGACGGTGCCGACGCCCTCACGGGGAGAATGACACGGCTGTCATTCCCCCCGTAGGATGAGGGGACATCGACCGCCCCGGAGGACCGCATGGACGCCACCGTCATGACGCTGCGTGCACCCGACGCCGGTGCAGACGCCACGAGCGCCTCCGGGTCGGGCCTGTCCGAGCGCGACGAGCAGGTCCTGGCGTTCGAGCGGCAGTGGTGGAAGTACGCCGGAGCCAAGGAGCAGGCCGTCCGCGAGCTGTTCGGGATGTCGGCCACGCGGTACTACCAGGTGCTCAACGCACTCATCGACTCCCCGGCGGCCCTGGCGCACGACCCGATGCTGGTCAAACGCCTGCGCAGGATGCGCGCGACCCGTCAGCGCGCCCGCACCGCGCGTCGCCTCGGCATCGACGGCTGAGGACTGCCGAGCAGATAGCCTGTCGGCCGTGAGCCCAGCCGCCTACCCGTATCCCCCGGACGAGTTCGACGCGGCGGCCGCCGCAGGTCCGCGCGGGGTCCATCGCACCCCCCGTTCGTGGTGGTCGCGCTGGTGGCCTTTCGTCCTGGCCGTCGTGCTCTTTCCCGCGCTCGCCTACGGGGCGGTGACGCTGGTGTCGGACGGCGTGACGCTGCCCTGGCAGGACGCGACGGACGAGCCGACCAGCGACCAGGTCGACGAGTCGGAGCAGCCCCTGGACGAGACCGCAGTGGAGACCGACGAGCCGACCGCAGAGGCCACCGAGGAGGCCACCGAGACACCGGAGCCGCCGGCCGCCGTCGTCGACCTCGCCCGGCAGGTCGAGGTCTTCAACTCCACCACCACCTCCGGGTTGGCCAGCGCCGGCAGGGACGCGCTCGAGGTGGCCGGGTTCACCGCCGTGACCAGCGGCAACTGGTCGGGTGACGACCCCGAAGCCTCGGTCGTCTACTACCCGGCCGCGGCTGACATCGCCACGGCCCAGGCCGTGGCCACCGCGCTGGGGCTCAGTGCGGTTCAGGAGTCGGCCGAGCAGGCACCCGAGGGGATCGTCGCCGTGCTGGCGGGGGACTTCACGCCGTGATCCCGCGGGCGGCCCCGCAGCCGCCCGGTGGTCGAGCCGTTCCGCGGTGGGACGTGACCCGCGCGCTTGCACTCGCCGGGCGAGAGTGCCAATAATGACTTAGCACTCTCGACCCGAGAGTGACAGAAGCATCTGGTCCGGTGAGGGCCGGGACACCCGCGGGACATGACCGTGGGCCGACCGGTCCGTCCGTCGCGGGCGCCGTGGCCAGCACACCGCCACAACCGGAGGACCATCCGAATGGCCAAGATCATTGCGTTCGACGAAGAGGCCCGTCGCGGCATGGAGCGGGGCATGAACGCCCTCGCCGACGCCGTCAAGGTCACGCTCGGCCCCAAGGGCCGCAACGTCGTGCTGGAGAAGAAGTGGGGCGCCCCCACGATCACCAACGACGGCGTCTCCATCGCCAAGGAGATCGAGCTCGAGGAGCCGCTGGAGAAGATCGGCGCCGAGCTCGTCAAGGAGGTCGCCAAGAAGACCGACGACGTCGCCGGCGACGGGACCACCACGGCAACCGTGCTGGCCCAGGCGCTGGTCAAGGAGGGTCTGCGCAACGTCGCGGCCGGGGCCAACCCGATCGCCCTCAAGCGCGGGATCGAGGCGGCCGTCACGGCCGTCACCGCCGAGCTGCTCAAGGCGGCCAAGGAGGTCGAGACCAAGGAGGAGATCGCAGCCACCGCTGGCATCTCCGCCGGGGACCCGGCCATCGGCGAGCTCATCGCCGAGGCGATGGACAAGGTCGGCAAGGAAGGTGTCATCACGGTCGAGGAGTCCAGCGCGCTGGGCCTCGAGCTGGAGCTGACCGAGGGCATGCGCTTCGACAAGGGCTACCTCTCGGCGTACTTCGTCACCGACGCCGAGCGCCAGGAGGTCGTCCTCGAGGACGCCTACGTGCTGCTCGTCGAGTCGAAGATCTCCAGCGTCAAGGACCTGCTGCCCCTGCTGGAGAAGGTCATCCAGTCCGGCAAGCCGCTGTTCATCGTCGCCGAGGACATCGAGGGCGAGGCCCTGGCCACGCTCGTCGTCAACAAGATCCGCGGCACTTTCCGTTCGGCCGCCGTCAAGGCGCCCGGGTTCGGCGACCGCCGCAAGGCGATGCTGCAGGACATGGCCATCCTCACCGGTGGCCAGGTCGTCTCCGAGACGGTCGGCCTCAAGCTGGAGACCGCCGGTCTCGAGCTGCTCGGCCAGGCCCGCAAGATCGTCGTCACCAAGGACGAGACCACGATCGTCGAGGGTCTCGGCGAGGCCGAACTCATCGCCGGTCGTGTCTCGCAGATCCGTGCCGAGATCGAGAACTCGGACTCGGACTACGACCGCGAGAAGCTGCAGGAGCGGCTGGCCAAGCTGGCCGGCGGCGTGGCGGTCATCAAGGCCGGCGCGGCGACCGAGGTCGAGCTCAAAGAGCGCAAGCACCGCATCGAGGACGCCGTGCGCAACGCCAAGGCCGCCGTCGAGGAGGGCATCGTCGCCGGTGGTGGGGTCGCCCTCATCCAGGCCGGAAAGCTCGCGTTCGAGACGGCCGAGATCCTCGCGCTGGTCGGCGACGAGGCGACCGGTGCGCGGATCGTCCAGCTGGCGATCGACGCCCCGCTCAAGCAGATCGCCATCAACGCCGGCCTCGAGGGCGGCGTCGTGGCGGAGAAGGTCCGCAACCTCCCGTCGGGACACGGCCTCAACGCCGCGACCGGCGTGTACGAGGACCTGCTCGCGGCCGGGGTCAACGACCCGGTCAAGGTGACCCGCTCTGCCCTGCAGAACGCGGCCTCCATCGCTGCCCTGTTCCTCACCACCGAGGCCGTCGTGGCCGACAAGCCGGAGCGGCACGCCCCGGCCGGTGGCGGCGACGGCGGCATGGGCGGGATGGACTTCTGATCGACTGATCGGGTCCACCGCACCACCAGCACCGACACAGCGGGCGTCTCCCTCGGGAGGCGCCCGCTGCGCTGCGCGTCGGCGCACCGGCGCCTCAGGGGCCTGGCGGCCCGGCGCCTCGGTGCAGGTGCGGGCGCCGGTCCCTCGCCCGCACCCGCAGCCCGGACGCCCGTAGCCGACGGACGAGCTCGCGCCCGTCGACCAGCTCGGCTCCCAGGGCGATCAGCTCGTCGTAGCGCTCGGCGGGGACGTCGTAGTGGTCCAGGTCGAAGCCGCGTTCGGGCAGGTGAGCCCTGGCCGCGAACGCGTGCAGCTCGGCGAGCGAGCTGTCGCTGACCAGGTGCCCCCAGATCCGCCCGTGCCGGGGCCACTGCGCCGGGTCGACGAGCACGGTCATCCGCCGATGGTGCCAGGTCCGCCTGCCCGCCGCCCGCAGGACCGCTCAGCGCCAGAACAGCCGCGACGCCTGCTGCTCGGCCTCGGCGTAGTGCTGCGCCGCCGCGCCGAGGGCCGCGGTGATCTGGTCGAGGCTCGCCTCGACGCGGTGCTGCGTCAGGGTCCAGTCCGCCAGGACCCCGCCGAAGGCCGAGGCCGCGCCGCCGTGCCAGCCGCCCTGAAGGTCGCTGAGGTGACGCAGCAGTGCCGCCACCTCGCTCCGGATGACCGTCACCGACGCCCCGGCCGCCGCGCCCGCCTGGGCGACCTGTGCGCTGTCGACCTCGTACCTGCTCATCGCCGTCTCCGTCCGTCTCGTGGTGAGTCGACGGTAGGCGGCGCCGTCCGGGCGCAACGGGCCGGGGGCGTCCGGGCTGTGGATCGTGCAGGGGGGGCGGAGCCTGGGGGCTCAGGCGTCGGAGGTCCGGGCCTGCGCCGCGTCGTGCTCGGCTGCCTCGGTCCTCCGCTCGGCGGCCTTGGCCTCGATCTTGGCGAGCTCCTTCTCCAGGCGGTGCAGCTCGGCGCCGAGGTTCTGGCGGGCCGGTTCCTCCCAGGCCGCGCCGAGCGGGCTGGAGAACAGGGTCTGCCGCTGCTCGAGACGACGCAGGATCGCGATCCGGGCCCGGACGAACTCCTCGAGCGGCAGGTGGGCGTACTCGGCGCGGATCTCGGTGAGATAGGCCTTGTACCGCTGGGGGTCGGCCGCGAGCATCGCCAGGTCGGCGTCGCACAGCACGGCGCAGTCGAAGTCGTCCGGTCGCGAGAGGTGCCGGGCGAGGGCCATGACGAGCTCGACGACCCGGTCGACCGCCGCGGGCCGCAGTCCCAGGCCGGTCAGCTCCTCGCGAGCCAGGAGGGCGCTGGCCTTCTCGTCCTCCCCGCCACGGTGGGCGTAGGCGACGATCTCCGCGGCGTCGAAGACCGCACCGTGGTACCACGCGGCCAGCCGGACCAGGTCGGGCTCGTGGGCCTCCTCGGCCAGCTCGTCGACCCTCGCCAGCACGTCGGTGAGGTGTCGCACGTTGTGGAAGTGGCGGTGCGGGTCGGACCAGCGCTCCAGGAGCTCCTCACCGACCGCGGCGATCTGGTCCCGCGGGGCGGTGGCGCCGGCGCCGACGGCCGCCCTGCTCCATGCCGCGATCAACCACTGGGGTGCGTCGGTGACGCCCATCATCGTTCCTTCGGCTTGGCGGGCACAACGAGGGGCAATGCTAGACCGTCGGCCCGTCCTCGGCTGCCGCGAGCACCACCCGCACCGTCGTGCCGCCGCCCGGGGTCTGCGCAAGTGTGACCTGCCCACCATGGGCGTCGACGATCGCCGCGACGATGGCCATCCCCAGACCCGCACCGCCGGAGTCGCGACCACGGGCGGCGTCGACCCGGTAGAACCGCTCGAAGACCCGTGCGGCGTGCTCCGGGTCGATCCCCGGGCCGTGGTCCCTGACCTCGAGGACCGCGTGCTGGCCGTCGGCCGTCCGGCCGACGGCCACCTCGACGGGGCTGCCGGCCGGGGTGTGCTGGACGACGTTGCCGATGAGGTTGGCCACCACCTGGCGCAGCCGGGCCTCGTCGCCCAGGGTGAGCGCGCCCGCGGTCGTGCCGCCGTCCAGGCCGTCGAGCCGCACGGCGCGCTCGGGGTCCAACGCATGCAGGTCGGCCACGGCGTCCCCCGCGAGCACGACGAGGTCGACCGGCTCGTCGCGTCGGGGACGGCCCTCGTCCAGCCGGGCCAGGGCGAGCAGGTCGTCGACCAGCGATCCCATCCGGGTCGCCGAGCTCTCGATCCGCGCCAGCGACCCGGCGACGTCCTGCGTCGTGGTGAGCGCGCCCATCCGGTAGAGCTCGCCATAGCCGCGGATGGTCGCCAGCGGGGTGCGCAGCTCGTGGCTGGCGTCGGCGACGAACCGGCGCATCCGCTGCTCCGACGCCGTCCGGTCGGCGAAGGCGCTCTCGACCTGGGTGAGCATCCCGTTGAGCGCACCGGCCAGCCGGCCGACCTCCGTCGAGGCCGGCCGGTCGGGCACGCGGCGGCTGAGGTCGCCGGCGGCGATGGCTGCGGCGGTGTCCTCGATCTCACGCAGCGGGCGCAACGCCCGCCGCACGCTCCAGCTGCCCCCCAGGGCTCCCAGCACCACGACCGACACGGCGATGACGACCAGCACCCGGCGCATGTCGAACAGGGTGGCGTCGGCGGCGTCCATCGGCAGGGCGACCTGCACCGAGCCGACGACCTCGCCCGAGCCGTCCACGAGCTGGCTGGCCAGCACGCGCCAGCGGGCGTCCCGTTCGACCGAGCCGACGGTGAACGCCGCACCGTTCAGGGCCCCGACCTCCTCAGCGGTGAGGGTGGGCAGCCGCGGGCTGGCGGTGGCGTCCGAGGATGTGGTGAAGGTCGACGTCGTCCGGCCGTCGATCTGGGCGAACACCACGACGTAGTCGCTGGGCAGGACTTCGTCGACGTCGCCGTCACCGTCCTGCGGCACCCCGCGCAGCGCGTGCCGCACCAGCCCCGGCGCGGCCGAGGCGAGCTGGCTGTCCAGCTGCCCGACGAGCGAGCGCTGCAGCAGGGTGAGGGCCGTCACCCCGGTCAGACCGAGGCCGAGGACCAGCAGCGCCGTGAACACCAACGTCAGCTGGCTGCGCAGAGGCAGGCGCTGCCAGGTGCGCCTGGGGCTCACCCCGCGCCCGGCGGCAGGCGCAGCACGTAGCCGACACTCCGCTTGGTGTGCAGCAGCGGGACGGGAGGCACCGGCCCGGGGGCGCGGTCGATCTTGCGACGCAGGTAGGAGATGTAGGACTCGACGATCGCCCCGTCGCCGCCCCACTCGTACTGCCAGACGTGGTCGAGGATCTGGGTCTTGCTCAGCACCCGGCCGGCGTTGAGCAGCAGGTAGCGCAGCAGGGTGAACTCGGTGGGGGAGAGCTCGATGGTCCGCCCGGCACGGCGGACCTCGTGCGAGTCCTCGTCGAGCTCGAGGTCCGCGTAGCGCAGCACCGACGCGGTGTCGTCGCCCGGCCGGGTGCGGCGCAGCACCGCACGGATCCGGGCGACGACCTCCTCGAGGCTGAACGGCTTGGTGACGTAGTCGTCTCCGCCGACGGTCAGGCCGGTGACCTTGTCGGCGGTGTCGTCCCGGGCGGTGAGGAACAGGACCGGGACGTGCTGCCCACGCTCACGCATCCGGCGGGTCACGGCGAAGCCGTCGAGGTCCGGCAGCATGACGTCGAGCACGACGAGATCGGGCTCCTCGGCCGCGACCAGCGCCAGTGCCGAGGCGCCGTCGGCGGCGGCGCGGACCTCGAACCCGGCGAAGCGCAGGGATGTGGTGAGCAGCTCGCGGATGGTGGGCTCGTCGTCGACGACGACCAGCCGGGCCTCCGGTGCGCGTGCGGGAGCGGTCATCTGCTCAGTCTGCCCCGCGAACCTGAGAACCGGCTGGGAGTCGTCTGGACGGCCCTGGCTCAGCTGCCGATCTGCGGGACGGGCGGGGTGTCCTGGATGGCCGCGGCGGACCCGCCCTTGAGCGCGGCCAGGCGGGCCTCGATCTCCAGCGTCTCGCCGACGTCCTCGAGCTCCTCGAACTGGGCGTCGAGGGATGAGGCCGCGATCTCGGCCTGGCCGGCGACACGGGCCTCCTCGCGGCGGACCTTCTCCTCGAACCGCGAGACCTCGGAGGTCGGGTCCAGCACGTTGATCGAGCCGATTGCCTCCTGAACCTGCGACTGCGCCGCTGCCGACTTCGAGCGGGCCACGAGCTGGTCGCGCCGGGAGCGCAGCTGCTCGAGCTTGTCCTTCATCGTCACCAGTCCGGCCTTGAGACGGTCGACCACGTCGGTCTGCGAGGCGATGAGCGGCTCGGCCGCGCGTGCCTCGCCCTCGAAGGCGATCTGCTTGCCCAGGGCGACCTTGGCAAGGTTGTCGAACCGGTCGGCGTCCACCGCGTTGGCGGCGGACCGCAGCTGGTCGGCCTTGGCGGAGGCCGCGGCGGCCTTGCCGCCCCACGCGGCTGCCGCGGCGACGTCCTCGGCGTGGTCGGCCTCGGCCAGCCTGAGGTTGCCGATGGTCACCGCGACGGCGTCCTGCGCCTCGACGATCGAGCTGGTGTAGTCGCGGACCATCTGGTCCAGCAGCTTCTCCGGGTCCTCCGCCCGGTCGATGAGTGCGTTGATGTTCGCCTTGGCCAGCTGGGCCATGCGACCCAGGATGGTCTGCTTCTCAGCCATGTGCGGATGCCTTCCGTTCGGTGGTGGTGCCGGTGGTCGTGAGGTGGAGGTGCTCGGGGCCGTCGGGGGCCGGTGTCAGAAGCGCCCACCCCCTCCGCGGCGGCCCCGCGTGCCGCCGCCGCCGAAGCTCCCGGTGGACCGTCCGGCCGAGCGCGAGCCGCCGGAACGTGAGCCACCGGACCGGCCGCCACCGAAGGAGCCGCCGCCGAACCCACCGGACGACCCGCCGCGCCCCCCGCCGAGGACCTGGTCGAGCAGGATCCCGCCGAGCACGAGCGAGCCGGCGCTCGGCCCTCCGCCGCGCGGTGCGGCCTGCTGCTGCTGCCAGCGTGAGACGTCGGCCTCGGCGAGCTGCTGGGCGGACCCGGCGAGCTGCTGGGCGCGCTGGGCCGTGCCCAGCGCCGCCGACGGGTCGGTCGCGCTGGTCTGCTCCGCCTCCCCGGCGAGCCGGGCCGCCTCGGCCAGCCGTGTCCTGGCCTCGGCCCCGACCGCACCCCGGCGCGTCTCGATGAAGTCCGAGACCGCGCGGATCTGGGAGGTGAGCTGGCCGAGCATCCCGGCCAGCTGGGCGCGGGCCCGCTCGGCCTGCTCCGCGCCCGCCCGTGCTGGGGCGAGCGCAGCGTCCAGCGCCGTCTCGGCGTCGACGAGGCGCCGCAGTGCCGCCAGCGGATCACCGGTGGTGCGCTCGGCCGGGGCGGCCGTCAACGCCTGCTGCGCGACCGCCACCGCCGCAACGACGGCGGGGTCGCCCGCGGCCAGCCGCGCGGCCTCGGCGACGTCCGCGCCCAACGAGGCGAGCGAGGTGTCGATCCGGGCGCCGGCCGCCGCGAGGTCGACGCCGGCGTGCTCGACGGCGTCGAGCAGTCGCACGGCCTGCGCGACGGCGTCCTCGGCGGTACGGGCCAGGCCCACCGCCGTCGCGCGGTCGGTCGCCGTTGCGGCCAGGCCCTGGGACACCGCCGTGCGGGCGCCGTCGAGCAGTGCGGCGGCCTGCACGACGTTGCCCTGCACGGAGCCCAACGCGTGCGGCTGGTAGGTCGCGGCCAGCGTCGTCAGCGCCGCCTGGGCCGCAGGCAGCCGACGGGCGACCTCCTCGGCGCGCCGCCCGGTCTCCTCGAGCACCTGCGGTGCCCGGGCCTGCAGGTCGCGCAGCCGGTCGAACTCCTCGGCCTGGGCGTCGAGGGCGGCGTCGGCCTGCTCGCACAAGGCAAGGATCTCGAGCATCATCGCCCGGGCCTGCGGCTCGTTCTCCGGCGTGGCGTCGTCGAGCTGCTGGCGCAGGGTGAACGCCCGGCCGATCGAGACCTTCGCCCGGGCGACGACCTCCCCGAAGGCCATGGTCTGCTCCGGGCCGAACTGCGCCTGCGCGAAGCCGAGCTCCTGCTCGGAGGTCTTGAGCGCATCGTCCAGGGCGACCAGGGCACTGCTCGCCCGGCGTCCGAGGTCGGCGGTGGGCAGCGCTGCCCACCCGTCCGGCCCCGGGGATGACGCCACGCCCCCACCGCCGCGACGGCGCAGGCTGCGCACGAGCAGGACGAGCGCCACGACAGCCGCGCCGCCGATGAGCCACGGCAGGAGGCCGCCGCTGCCCGCCGCGTCCGCCGAGCTGCCGGCCTCGCCCGTGCCGCCGCCGGCGGCTTGCGCGTAGCCCTGAGCCGCGCCGATCGCGGCCCCGGCCCAGTCGTCGTCCGACAGTGCCGGCTCGATCCGGGTGGTCGCGACCGCGTCGAGCTGGTCGTCGGTCAGGGCGATCGCGTCGTCGACCGAGACGGCGTAGGACCGGTCGGTCACGGCGACGGCCAGCAGGATGTCGTCCCGGCCGAGGTCGGAGGCGATCGCCGTCTGCGTCGCCCAGTCGGCGGCGGGGGCGTCGCCGAAGGTGTCGACGTAGACGACGAAGAGCTGGTACTGCGTGGTGTCGGCGAGCTCGTCGACCGCCGACTGCACCTGTGGCAGGCCCTCACCCAGCACCCCGGC
>Ga0335397_10004529_pt1 | contig 18343 bp, 23 predicted proteins | sample MAT04_FD_205740 | JGI IMG/M metagenome (GOLD analysis project Ga0335397, IMG submission 205740) | Freshwater microbial communities from Lake Fryxell liftoff mats and glacier meltwater in Antarctica - MAT-04 (spades assembly) (version 2) ... | reverse complement strand
GCAAGGAACTCGGCCGCGGCGTCTGCGTACGGCCCGCCGCCGAACTTGCTGCTCCCGCCGCGCGTCGTGAGTGATGCCAACTGATTGAGGAACGGCGGGTTGCCGATGACGACATCGAACTGCTGCTCGCCCCAGTCGCGGCTGAGCGCATCGTCGTGGAGGAACCCTGTTGCGGGGTCGATGTCGACGCCTGTCTGGTCGGGCAGCCCCGTGGCTCGAAGGAACCGTCCGTCGCCGCACGCTGGATCCAGCACCGTGCGCGCACCCTGGAAGACAGCCTCGCGCACAACCGCTTCCACCAGCGCCGGGGGTGTGTACCACGCACCCAGTTCCTTGCGAGTCGGGCGGTCCTCGCGTTCACGTTGGGGATCGCTCACGCCGTCAGCGTAGGGTTTGCCCCCGTGACGGCACTGAATCTCACCGGAGCGGCCGATCGCTATCTGACGTTCTCTCGCGACCAGTGGGCCGAACTGCGGGCCGCGACGCCGCTGACGCTGAGCCAAACCGATCTCGAATCGCTGCGCGGCATCAACGAGCGCATCGATCTGGACGAGGTGGCGGCGGTGTACCTGCCGCTCACCCGTCTGCTCAACCTGTACGTCGCAGGCACGCAGAACCTGCACAAGGCCTCGGCAGCGTTCCTGGGCACGTTGGCCCCGAAGGTGCCGTACGTGATCGGCATCGCCGGCAGTGTCGCCGTCGGCAAGAGCACGTTCGCCCGCATCCTGCAGGCGCTGCTGGCCCGCTGGCCCGACCACCCGCGAGTGGAACTGGTCACCACCGACGGCTTCCTGTACCCCAACGCTGTGCTCGAAGCGCGCGGGCTGATGAACCGCAAGGGCTTCCCCGAGAGCTACGACACGCGCCGGCTGCTGCAGTTCCTACGCGAGGTGAAGAGCGGTATGCCCGAAGTGGCCGCACCCGTCTACAGCCACGTGGTGTACGACATCGTCCCTGGCGAGGAAGTGATCGTGCACCAGCCCGACATCCTCATCCTCGAAGGGCTCAACGTGCTGCAGGTGGGGGCGCTCACCGAGAACACCGAGATCACCGAGTTCGTCAGCGACTACTTCGACTTCTCGATCTTCGTGGATGCTGCCGAGGCCGACATCGAGGAGTTTTACGTCCTGCGCTTCCTCACCCTGTGCGACACGGTCTTCCAGAACCCCGACAGCTTCTTCCAGCACTACGCGCACCTCACACGCGAGCAGGCCATCGAGACCGCTCGCACCATTTGGCGCGAGATCAACGGCAAGAACCTGCGCGAGAACATCGAGCCCACCAAACACCGGGCCGGCTTGCTGTTGCAGAAGGGCCGCGATCATCGGGTCACCGGCGTGAAGCTGCGACGGCTTTGATGCGGCACCTGCTCGCGGTCGCTGCGCTGGCCGGTCTGCTGCTGGCGGCCTGCGGTGGCGACGATGGTCCGGGCACGGTGGGCCTCTACGACCGGGCGCCGGTGCCGGCGGTTCCGAACCGCACCCAACCCATCGACCCCGTGCTCACCACCATCGTTGCCGATGGCCCGTACTGGGCCGAGCTGGTCGGCTACGGCACCAGCAACGAGCCGTTCCTGACGTTCCGTCTCTCGCAGGCCATGTTCGCCGCCACGTGCATAGAGCAACTGGGCGCTGACGGCTGCCCGAACGACTACGGCATCATCAACGACCCGAACGGGTTGCTCGACGTGCCGTTGACTGACCTGACCTCGGTCACCGTGGTTGCCCAGAGTCAGCAGAACTACGCCGTGACGGCGGCGGAACTGTTCGCCCTGAGCAGCGGCACGCCGCCAGCCGTCGGCGCGCCGTCGGGATACCAATTCGTCGAGTTCCCGTTCCTGCTGACAGCGCGCGGCGGCAAGGTCGTCCACGCCAACCAGATCTGGGTGCCGTAGCCGCGCTTCTGGGTCTGAATCGTCCCGGTAGCCGAGATGAAACAGAGCCAGAAGCAGGTCCGCCGCCCTGGTACAGAACTCTGGCCGTGCGCGCAGAGTTGCCGCGCCCTAGTCCCGCGTGAGCCATGCCCGCCATTTCCGAGGCAAACCACCAGGTCAGTGTTCGATGCCCAGCCAAGCGGGCAGGAGGCTGATCGATTCCAGCTCGGCGAAGTGCTCGTCGTGCTCCACGTGCTCGAGTTCCCACAGCAGCGGATACGGGACGTGCACGGCGGTACCGCCGAGCGCCATCACCGGCAGGATGTCGCTGCGCACGCTGTTGCCGACCATGCACACGTGCTCGGCCTGTACCCCGAACTTGCCGAACAGCCGGTGGTAGCTGGTGGGGTCCTTCTCGAGCACGATCTCGACGTTGGCGAAGTGGTGCTCGAGCCCGCTGGTCTCGATCTTGTGCGTCTGGTGGATGAGGTCGCCTTTGGTGATGAGCGCCAGCCGATAGTGGGCACCGACCCGCGCGAGCACTTCGGGAACGTGTGGCAGCAAGCGCACCGGGTCGGTGAGGGTGGCGCGAATCATGTCCAGCAGCTCGCCGATGACCGCGGTAGGAACCAGGCCGTCGGTGATGGTGAGCGCGGCCTCTACGGCACTGAGGCCGAATGCCTTCACGCCGTAGCCGTACACCGACAGGTTCTTGCGCTCCATTGCGGTGAGCGCGGCTTTCACGTTGATGCCCTCGGGGGCGTACGGGGTGACGAGCTCGACGAACTTCAGCTCACTCGCGTGGAAGCCGTCCTCGCTGTGCCACAGGGTGTCGTCGGCATCGAAGGCGACGATCTCGAACGGCTTCATCGGTGCAGGGCGTTGAGGTAGTTGTAGACGGTGATGCGGCTGACGCCCATCGCGTCGGCCACGTCTTCGACGGCGCGGCGCAGGATGAAGGCACCACGGTCGTCGAGCAGGCGGATGGCCTTCTGCTTCTCCTCACGCGAGAGGCTGGGCAAGGGTGCGCCCATCTCTCGTTCCACAGATTCGATGAGACGGTCGAGCGCGCCATGCAAGGGGGCCGGGCGAACGGCCGCGATGACCACGCCCTCCCAGCGCAACGGCAGGTCGCCGGGTTCGCGGTCCTCGGCGGCCACCAGCGAAGCGCCGAGCTGCTCGACGATTGGCTTGACGGCCAGGACCAATGGGTGGCGCGGCAGCTTGCTCACGCGCCAGCCGCCGCTTCCGGCATGCGCTCGCTGTGCAAGCTGACGTGCGAGGCACCGTGGGCGAATGCCTCGGCGACGATGGCACCCGACACCTGCGCCACCTGCGCCTGGTTGACCACGCACGACGAACCGAACGGCCCGAACTCGACGGCAACGCCCATGGCTTCGACGGCAGCGACGGCAGCCCGCACGTGTGGGCCGGGCTTGCCCTCGCGGAACGGCTCGATGGTGAACTCCAACAGCAGCACGCTGCGATGGTAGCGACCGATTGCCACCGTCGGTGCAGGGCGGCCGTCAGCGGGCGCCCATCACGCGCTGCAGATCCGTGCTGCGGGCCATGCAGTCGCTGCCGGCGGCATCGAACGCCTGGTTCAACTTGCCCAGCGCGGTGCGGAACGACGTGTTCCAGTCGGACTCGAACTGATCGCGCGCCGGACCGGTCCAGGTGGTGCCGGCGAGTGCGGAGGTGACCGTGCTCATCACTTGCTCGATGGTGGTGATCTGCTGCTTGAGCGAGCGGCCCAGCGAGGTGAGCTGCTCGGGGTTGGCGCCGTAGGTGAGGGCCATGGGGATCGTTCCTTTCGCCGGCCCACCCGTTGTGGAGCCGTCACCTCACTGGGCACAGCGAGAACGGCAAACCGGCAAGATCAGCGCGCGTCGAGCAGCGGCAGCAGCAGCGCGACGTTGTCGGGTACGAAGCGTTCGGCGACCATCAGTTCGGTCAGTTCCGCGCGTGTGACCCAGCGGACTTGGTCGATCTCGCCGTCAGTGAACGTGAACGGGCCGTCGTGAACCGTGAGGTAGCCACGCCCGATCAGCGCAACGGACTGGTCGCAGAAACGACCCTCGCCGAGGCACTGCAACGTGTCCACATGCACGCCCAGTTCCTCGGCCAGCTCGCGGTGGGCAGCATCCTCGTAGGTCTCGCCGGCGGCCACTACGCCACCGGCCGCGAGATCCCACATGCCCGGCCACAGGTCCTTGTCGGCGGCACGTCGGTGCACCAGCAGCCTGCCATCGCTCCCCATCACGGCAATGCTGACTGCGCGGTGCTGCAGGCACTTCGCCCGCATCTCGGCGCGGGTCACGGTGGCCACCACCTGGTTCTCGTCGTCGACGATGTCGACCATCTCCTGTGCTGACGAACCGACCATGGGATGTTGCCTAGCATGCGCGCATGGAACTCGACACCCTGCGCGACGAAGCCCGTGATCTGCTCGACGAGACGGTGGCCCTGCGGCGCACCCTTCATCGCTGGCCGGAGCTGGGCAACGACCTGCCGGTCACCCGCGAGAACGTGTTGGGGGCGCTGGAAGGCCTGCCGCTGAGCATCACACTTCACGAGACCACCAGCGGCATCGCCGCGGTGCTCGATGGCGGCAATCCGGGGCCCACGGTCCTGTTGCGCGGCGACATGGACGCGCTGCCGCTGCACGAGGACACCGGTCTCGAGTTCACCAGTAGCGACGACGGCAAGATGCACGCCTGCGGCCACGACACGCACACCGCAATGCTGGTCGGCGCGGCGAAGCTGCTCAGCGCCCGTCGTGCCGACATTCCCGGCCGGGTGCTGTTCATGTTCCAGCCTGGCGAAGAGGGCGGCGGCGGCGCCGGGCTGATGCTGGACGAAGGGTTGCTCGACGTGGGCGCACGTGCCGACGGCAGTGCCTCGCCGGTCACCGGCGCGTATGCGCTGCACATCACCAGCAACCTGCCCACCGGCTGGATCGCCAGCAAGGGCGGCAGCATCATGGCGTCCGCCGACAGCGTGCTCATCACGGTCACCGGTCGCGGTGGCCACGCCAGCCAGCCGCACGCTGCACTCGACCCCATCCCCATCGCGTGCGAGATCGTGCAAGCCCTGCAGACGATGGTCACCCGCACCATCGACGTGTTCGACCCGTCGGTCGTCACCGTCGGCCGCATCACGGCCGGTACCACCAACAACATCATCCCCGAGACGGCCGTCATCGAGGCAACGATCCGCGCGATCAGCGAGCGCACTCGCGCCAAGGTGCGCGACGGTATCCGTCGGGTTGCCGAAGGTGTCACCGCAGCGCACGACGCGCAGGTCTCCGTCGAGTTCCACGACGGCTACCCGGTCACGTCCAACAACCCGGGCTCGGCCGACTTCGCGCTCGACGTCGCCCGCGAGGTGGTGGGCGAGAAGGCCGTCGTGCGGCTACCCAACCCGGTGATGGGCGCCGAGGACTTCAGCTACGTGCTCAACAGAGTGCCCGGGGCGATGATGTTCCTCGGAGGCACCAGTCCGGACCGCAACCCGGCCACCGCCGCGCCGAACCACTCAAACCGGGTGACCTTCGACGAGGAAGCGATGGTCAACGGGGTGGCGGTGTACGGCGCTATGGCCCTGCGCCACCTGGCCGGCCTGCCCACCTGACCGCGCTACCACCGCTTTACGTAAAGGCTGTCGGGCGCTGAGCCGGGCGTTCGCAGCCCGGGTCTTGACACAAACCGCGCTGGAAGGTGGGCTCAGGTTCGCAGGCGCAGGGTGACCAGTTGGAAGGGGCGCAGTGTGAGGTTGACGAAGCCGTCGGCGATGTCAATAGGGCTTTCAGGCTCCTCAAGCAGGTTGCAGGTGGTGGCATCGGTGATGCGCGCAGGCGTGCGCACGGGCACCTGGGTGCGGGCGCCGCAGGCTTCGTAGAGACGCACGATGAGGTCGCCGCTGCCGTCGTCGGCGCGTTTCACCGAGCTGACCTGGATACCGGGATGGTCGACGCTGATGATCGGGGCGGGCACTCCCTCGGCGGTACCCGCGGCCGCCGGCCGAAGCGGCGTGTTCAACGCCTCCGCCTCGCGCAGCACCTCGTGAAGGCCGGGGCCGTGGGGCAGCACGCTGATCGTGACGCGGTGGTGGCCGTGGTCCTGCACAGGGTCGGGGTACTTCGCCGCCCGCAGTAACGACACACGAATGCCGCCGTCCTGCACACCGTGGCCGTAGCGACCGTCGTTGAGGACGGCCACGCCAAAGTGCGGCTCGCTGAGGTCGACGTACCGGTGCGCGCAGACTTCGAACTTGGCCGCGTCCCACGAGTTGCTCGCGTGCGTGGGGCGCATCACATGGCCGAACTGGATGTCGCAAGCCGCCTCGCGCGCGTGCACGTCGAGCGGCACCATCACCGATAGCAGCTTCTCGTCCTCCTGCCAATCGATGTCGAACGCCAGGTCCAGCCGTGCGCTGCCGGCGCGGAGGGTGACCGACTGCGTCATCGTGCTGCGGCCGAAGCTGCGTTGCACCTGCAGCGTGGCCACCAGCGGACCGTGGTCGAGGATGGCGATCGACTGCACGCCGCCCAGTGGGGTGCCAAGTCCGCGGGTCCATTCCTCCACGTCCCACGCGTCGTATTCGATGGGATGGTCGGGTGCGAGCTCGACAGTGACTCGCTGGCCTGGCGGCAGCAGTTCGCGCCCGGCGTGCACGTCGATGATCGACGTGATGGTGCCGTCGAGGTCCCAGCTGACGGCGAGGTGGGAGTTGGTGAACGAGCGCTCGGTGACGGCGACCTGGTCGCGGCAAGGAACTGCGACCTGAGCCGCAAGGCCTAAGGCGGGAACGGCCACGAGCGCGGCGGTCGTGCCGTCGTGTAGTAGTTGCGTTGGGCCCTCGCCCATCGGTGTTGTTGCAGATGCAACAACCTCGTGGCGATCGGTACTGGCGGCGTTGGCCCACATCGCGTCGGTCGGTGCGATGCGGGCGAGCGCGATGACGATCAGTTCCTCCAGGCGGGCAGCGACGCGGGCATGTGCGGCCTCGCTGTCCTCGTAGACCCATGTGATGGAGGAACCGGGGATGATGTCGTGGAACTGCTGTAGCAACACTTCCTTCCACAGCTCCTCCAGCTCGGCGGTCACCTCTGCCGGGACGGCGCCACCGGCGGCCCACCACAGCTCGGCTTCGCGCAGCAGACCCTCGCAGCGGCGGTTGCCCACTTTCGTCTTGGCCTGGCTGGTGAGCGTGCCGCGGTGCATCTCGAAGTAGAGCTCGCCGTTCCACACCGGCACGGGCGCGCCGGCGGCGATCTCGGCCTCGACGCGCTCGAAGAACTCGTTGGTGGTGCCCGGAGCGACGCGCGGGGCACCGTCGAGGTCGGCGAAGCGGCGGGCGCGTTCGATCATTTCGCGCGTCGGGCCGCCGCCACCATTGCCGTGGCCGTAGGGCATCAGCGACCAGTCGCTCCAGCTGTGATCCTTGAAGTTCTTCTCGCTGAACACCAACTCGTCGCCTACGACCGTCGCGTTGTAGGTGTCGACCGGAGGGAAGTGGGTGAGGACCTGCGAGCCGTCGAGTCCCTGCCACTGGAAGGTACTGTGCGGGAACCGGTTCTGCTTGTTCCAGCTCAGCTTCTGGGTGATGAAGCGGTCGCACCCGGCAGCGGCGAAGACCTGCGGCAGCGAGGCCGGGTAGCCGAAAACGTCGGGGATCCAGACCTCGTTGCAGCGTGCTCCGAAACGGCTCTCGAAATAGCGCTGGCCGTAGACCAGTTGGCGCACCAGGCTTTCGCCGCTGGGCAGGTTCATGTCGGCCTCGACCCACATCGCACCCACTGGCTGCCACTGACCACGGGCCACGCGCTCGCGGATGCGCTCGAACAGCGGCGGGTAGTGGCGTTCCATCCAGTCGTACTGCGCGGCCTGCGAGCACACGAAGCGGTACTCGGGATACGTATCCATCATGCGCGTTGCGCTGGCGAACGTGCGGGCGCACTTGCGAACGGTTTCGCGCAGCGGCCACAGCCACGCAGTGTCGATGTGCGCGTGCCCGACTGCGACGACCTGGTGGGCGCCGTCGCGTGCGTGCAGTGCGAGGGCGGGTTGCAGCAGCCGGCGGGCGCGCACCGCAGTACCCGCCACGTCGTACAGGTCGAGCGCGTTGAAGGTGGCCTCCAGCTCGCGCAGCAGGCGCTGGCGGCGCTTGTCTGCGGTGGGTAACGCGGTCATCAGGCCGAGCAGAACTTCGATGTCGAGAAGTAGGTGGAACACGTTGTCGTCGCGCTGCGCGAGGGTGGCCTGGCGCAGCGTGTAGATCGGCTCGTCGCCGGCGGTCTTCAGCGAGCCGAGGTGGCCGTAGCGGTTGCCCACCATCGGGAACATCGGGTTCGACGCAGCCTCGATCACGATCTCCAGAACGCCGGCCGGCGCGTCGGGCAAGGGAAGGCCGGTGCGGCGCGGGTGGATGCCCTGCACGGGTGCACCTCGGCCGTCGGCGCCGGGTGACCAGACCAGGCCCTCGCTCTGGAAGCCGGCCGCATCCGGGTGGAAGCCGAGGTCGATGACCGCTTCCAGTGAGGCTCCGGCCCACGCCTCGGGCACCTCGGTGGTGAACCGGAACCAGGTGGTGCCCCACGGGCGGCTCCACTTGTCGCCGATCGCGAAGGGTCGTGCACCGTGTTCCATCGCGGCTATCGCCTCGGCATAGGGCACCGGCTCACCGGGCGTGTCCCACGCCTCCACCTGCATCGGCACGCTCGCCGAGTACATCATCGGCAGCACCCGTTCGGTCAGTTCTCGCCTGATGCGTCGCTCCACCAATATCGAGTCGTCGTGCATCCGGCGAGGTTACGTCGAATGTGCCGCCGCTGCCCGGGTCAGGTGGCGCAGGTGATGCAGCGCGTGGCGGAGGGCAACGCCATCAGCCGCTCGACGCCGATGAAGCCCTTGCAGTACTCGCACACGCCATAGGCGGGCTCCTCGATGCGGTCGAGCGCGGCGCGCATCGCAACGTGGTCGGCCTTCGCCTGGCGAAGCAGGGCGGCGACCTGTTGACGCTCGAACGCGATCGTGGTGCCCTCCGGGTCGTGCTCGTCATCGACGTTCGATTGCACTGCGGCCTCGACGATGTCGTCGAAGCTGCGGGTGAGGGTCGCGATCTGCTGTTCCAGCGTGGTCAGCTCGGTGAGCACGTGGGAGCGCAGCGAGCGGCGATCGCGGCTGGTGAGCAGCGGGATGGGTGCCATGCACCCTCATGCATAGCGCACGCGCCTCGGTGCCGTGCACGCGCCTGCGGGTAGCGTCGGCGGCGATGAATGATCGGCCGCTCACCGGGGTACGAGTCCTCGACCTCACCCGTGTTCTCGCTGGCCCTCACGCGGCCCGCATGTTGCTCGACCTGGGCGCCGAGGTGATCAAGGTCGAGCCGCCGGAGGGCGACATCACGCGCACCACCTGGCCGCGGGCCAACAGCATCGCCAGCTACTTCGCCCAGCAGAACGCGGGCAAGCGGTGCATCAGCATCGATCTCGACCACCAGGCCGGGCGCGACCTACTGCTGCAACTGGCCGACCACTGCGACGTGGTCATCGAGAACTTCCGCCCCGGCGTGATGGACCGCTTGGGCATCGGATGGTCAGTGATGCACGCACGCAACTCGCGGCTGATCTTCGCCAGCGGCAGCGGCTACGGGCAGACCGGGCCATGGGTGCATCGTCGTGCGTACGCTCCGGTGGTGGGGGCAGAGTCGGGCTTCACCAAGTCGCAGGGCGATGCCCGCGCCGGTGACTACGCCAACGACCCGCACAGCCATGCCGACATGTACACCGCACTGGAACTGGGTGCCGCAGTTTTGGCCGCGCTGTACCAACGCGAACGCACCGGCAGCGGCGACCGCATCGACGTCTCGATGGCACAGACGATGCTCTACGTCAACGAGCACGCCCACGACGGGTTGTGGTCCGACCCCGTGCCGGACGGTGTGATCCGCAGCTTCCGCCCGATGGACTACCCGGTCCTCACCGCGGCAAACGGCGAATCAGTGGTCGTCAGCGGGCACCCGGCGGAGAACAAGACGTTCGACTTCTACATGGAATCGATCGGCCGCCCTGAGCTGTGCACCGACCCGCGCTTCATCGACACTGCCGCCCGATTGCACCACCTGGACGACATTCACGACGTGCTGCACGCGTGGGCGCACACCATGCCCAGCGCCGATGCCATCGAAGATGCCATGTCGCGCAACAAACTGGCCGTCGGCCGTCTTCGGTCCGTCCACGACGTGTGCGACACGGACTGGGCACGCGAACGCGAGGTCGTGGTCGAGGTGTCCGACCGCGGCGAGGGCACGATGCGCATCCCCAACGCGCCGTGGCGGTTCGAGGGCAGCGATGTGCGTGTGGCCGGCGAGCCGCGCTATCGCGGCGAGGACAACCGGGCCGTGCTCGCCGAACTGTTGGGCCTTTCGGCTGACGCGCTCGACGTGCTGGAGGCCGACGGTGTGCTGACCAGCCGGCTGCCCAAGCGAGCCGAGTGACGACATGGCGTTGCAATTCCCTATCGAGCCGATGAAAGCGGTGCTCGGCTCGTTGCCGTCCGCCGCGCACGACGACGAGTGGGCTTACGAGGTCAAGTGGGACGGCTATCGCACGCTGGCGTTCGTGGACGACGGTGTGCTGCGCGTGCAGAGCAGCAGCGGTCTCGATGTCACCAGCAAGTACCCGGAGCTGACGGGTCTGGCGGGCGCGGTCAACGCGCCGTCGGCAATCCTCGACGGTGAACTCGTGGTCCTCGACGCGTCCGGTCGGACCAGCTTCGAACTGCTGCAGAGGCACCAGGCAGGGGCGTTGTTCTACGCGTTCGATGTGCTCCAGATCGGTGGCACTGACACGATCGCGCTGCCGTACGAGCAGCGGCGGGCGTTGCTCGAACCGTTGCTCGAACCGGGCCCGTTCTGGAAGGTGCCGCCGCATTATGTGGGCGATGGGGCGACGTTGTTCGAGTTCACCGCCCAGCACGCGATGGAAGGCGTGATGGCGAAGCGGCTCGGCTCGCCGTACCAGGTCGGGCGGCGGTCACCGAACTGGCGCAAGATCAAGCATCGGGTGCGTACGGAGGTGGTCATCGGTGGCTTCACCTCGGGTACCGGGTCGCGCTCTAACACGTTCGGTGCGCTGCTGGTGGGGGTGCCTGCGCCCGATGGCTCGCTGCGGTTCGCTGGTGGCGTGGGAACCGGCTTCGACCAGACGCGCCTGGACTCGCTCACCGGGTCGTTGCGTACGCTGGCCACCCCGGACTGCCCGTTCCACCCGTACCCGCCACGGCACGAGGTGAAGGGTGCCACCTGGGTGCGCCCCGAGCTGCGGGCAGTGATCGAGATCGCCGAATTCACCAACGACGGCCACGTCCGCCACGCCAGCTTCGTCCGCCTGGTCTAGTCGCGCCCCGTCCCAAGTCCCCATGTCCGAGTGCCAGGCCGCCGGTGCGAGTGCCAGGGAACCATCGGAGTGTGCACTCGCACCCCGGGAGGGGAGTACCCACTCGGATGGACGGCTGGCACTCGGATGGGCGGCTGGCACTCGGATGGGCGGCTGGCACTCGGATGGGCGGCTGGCACTCGGATGGGCGGAGGTATGCGGGGGCGGACGGGGTCTGACAAGCTCACGGGCTGTGATCACTCGTGACGATGCGCTTGCCCTCGATGCTGCCGATCCGTTGGCCCCGTTCCGCGAGCGGTTCCACATCCCCGACCCGTCGGTGATCTACCTCGATGGCAACTCGCTGGGCATGCCGCCCAAGCGCACGCTCGAGCGGCTGACCGAGATCTACCAGCAGGACTGGGCCACCGGGCTGATCCGCAGCTGGGAGCATTGGGTGGACATGCCCCAGCGGGTGGGCGACCTGTTGGCACCGCTGATCGGTGCCGGCCCCGGCGAGGTGGTGCTGCACGACAACACCACGCTCAACGTGTACCAGGCCGTGCACGGCGCGATCGGCCTCAACCCCGGCCGCACGGTGATCGCGATCAGTGAGGACGACTTCCCCACCGACCGGTACGTCGTCGATGGCGTCGCCGAAGCGTTGGGCTACACCGTCCGCCACGGTTTCGAACGGCTCGATGATGTCGCCGTCGTCGTGCGTAGCGTCATCGACTACCGCACAGCGGAAGTGGTCGATGTCGCCGCCGAGACGGCGCGTGCTAAAGCGGCCGGGGCGATGGTGGTGTGGGATCTCTCTCACGCGGCCGGCGCGATCGACATCGACTTGCAGGCCTGCGGCGCGCTGCTGGCTATCGGGTGCAGCTACAAGTTCCTCAACGGCGGCCCCGGCGCCCCGGCGTGGACGTTCGTGGCGACGGAACTGCAGGCCACGATCCGCCAGCCGATCTGGGGCTGGTTCGCCACCGAGGACATGTTTGCGATGGGCCCGACGTTCCGCCCGAGGCCGGACATCGCCCGAATGATGCTGGGTACGCCACCGATCCTCGGGTTGGCCGCTGCAGAGGTGGGCATTGCCCTCTCGGCCGAAGCCGGGATGCCGGCCATCCACGCCAAGGGCTCGGCGCTCACCGGGTTCGCCATCGAGCTCTGCGACCAATTCGGACTGGCCACGCCCACCCCGCGCGATCCAGCGCGACGAGGCAACCACGTGGCCGTCGAGCACCCTGACGCGAGGGCGGTCGTGGGCGAACTGACGAAGCGCGGCGTCATCTTCGACTTCCGCGAACCGAACATCGTCCGTGCCGGCTGCTCTTCGCTGACCACCCGCTTCGTCGATGTTTTCGACGGCATGGCCGCCATCGCCGAGATCAACGGATAGCCGCGCGATTCGGTCGTCGTCATGCGGTGTCCGCTACTGCGCCAGACTGGGCGCATGGACGTGTGCATGTTTTCTACCCGCACCTACGACAGGGCCAGCTTCAGCGCTGCCAGCGCTCACAGCGCGCATCGATTCCGTTTCGTTGACGCACGCCTCACCACCGAGACGGCTGCGCTGGCACACGAAAGCCTCGCGGTGTGCGCGTTCGTCAACGACGACCTCAGCGACGTGGTGCTGCGCCAACTCGCGGACGTCGGCGTCCGTCACGTTGCGCTGCGCTCCGCCGGCTACAACCACGTCGACCTGAACGCCGCCCGGGATCTGGGCCTCACCGTCGTGCGTGTCCCGGCCTACTCTCCGAATGCCGTCGCCGAGCACACCATCGCGCTGATCCTCGCCGTCAACCGGCACATTCCCCGCGCCCACGACCGCGTCCGCGACCGGAACTTCAGCCTGGAAGGACTCGTCGGGTTCGACCTCAAGGACAAGACCGTCGGCGTTATCGGCACCGGCAAGATCGGCGCCCTCGTTGCCCGCCTGCTGTGGCACTTCCGTTGCAAAGTGATCGCCGCCGACCCTGTCGTCGATCCCGCACTCGTCGAGCTGGGCGTCACCTACGTTCCCCTCGATGATCTGTGGCCGCAGTGCGACATCATCTCGCTGAACGCCCCGCTCCTTGACAGCACGCACCATCTCGTCAACGCGGCCACGATCGCGAGATGCAAGCGCGGTGTGATGATCGTCAACACCGGTCGGGGACCGCTGGTCGACACTGCCGCCGTCGTCGACGCGCTCAAGACGGGCCAGATCGGATCGCTCGCACTCGATGTCTACGAAGAGGAGCGCACCCTGTTCTTCGAGGACCGATCCAGTGACATCCTCGATGACGACGTGTTCGCTCGACTGATCACGTTCCCCAATGTCCTCATCACGGCGCACCAGGCGTTCCTCACCAACGAAGCCCTCGCCGCCATTGCCGAGATCACCCTTGCCAACCTCGACGACCTGGCCGCAGAACGGCCCTGCGCCAACGCCGTCACCGCCTGAGTGCCCCGAGCCGCCCGCAGCGATTCGAGTTCAGCGAGAGGCAACCGTCAGGTTCTACGGGCGGCTCGTCCGGCGCCGGTGCAGGGGACTCGCCGGCGCCGCTGGTTTCGTCGTCACACCGTCACCGGCACTTGACGTCTCCGACGAACGGCGGGAAGGAAGGCTCCGAGAGACCGGGTTCCTCATGCACAACGACATCGACAAAGGAGCAAGGCCATGGTTCGAGCAGTCTGGAACGGGCAAGTGATCGCCGAGAGCGGCGAGACAGTCGTCATCGAGGACAACCACTACTTCCCCGCCGACGCAGTGCGGCCCGAGTTTCTGCGGCAGAGCACAACCATCACGGTGTGCCCGTGGAAGGGCCGCGCCTCGTACTACACGCTCATTGTCGACGGAAAGGAAAACAGCGATGCTGCCTGGTACTACCCCAACCCGAGCAGCGCAGCGTCTGCCATGGCTGGCCGGGTGGCGTTCTGGCACGGCGTCAAGATCGAAGACGATGGCGGCCCGGCACCGCGTCGTTCGTTCCTCGACCGGTTCCGTCGCACCGACCAGACCACCCCTGACGACGCCGGCTCCGACGAACACGCCCACACAGGGCCCGCACCCGTTGCTACTCTCACCGACGCCACGTTCTTCGACTCGCTCGATGGCCACGCGACCATCGTCGACTTCTGGGCACCGTGGTGCGGGCCGTGCAAAGCGCTACACCCGATCTTCGATCACCTCGCCCATCACCAGGCCAACGATCAGGTCCATTTTGCACGCGTCAATATCGACGAGAACCCCGGCCTCGCATCGGCGCTCGGGGTGATGAGTATCCCTACGCTCGTGTTGTGCGACGTACATGGCAACGAGATCGACCGCATCGTCGGTTTGCCCAATCGGCGAACCCTCGACCAGTTCGTCGTCAGAGCAGCCACAGTTGCGAACAGCGGATTGAGCGCAACATGACGCTCCGCGTCGGCGACCCACTCCCCGACCTCGAACTCATCGATCACACCGGCCAGATCTGGCGCACCAGTGATCATCGCGGTCGCCCACTCGTACTGGTGCTGCACCGTCACCTTGCTTGACTGCCATGTCAAGAACATGTGATCGCCGTGCGCAATCACCTCGACCAGTTCGGTGACGCAACCGTCGTCATCGTCACCTTCGCCGCGCCCGAACGACTGGCCGCCCACCGCGACCACCTCGCGATTCCCTTCACCATCGTCACCGATGGCGACCGCCGCCTGTACCGACTGCTCGGTGCCGAGCGAGGAAGCAATCGCCAGATCTGGTCGTTCGGCACGCTGCGCATGTACGCAGGACTGCTCCTACGCGGGCGCCGTCTCAGCAGGCCCACCGAGGACATCCACCAGCTCGGCGCCGACGCAGTCATCGGACGCGACGGACGACTTCGCTACCTCTCACTCCCGTCGACGCCCGACGCCCGCCCGCCAGTGTCAGATCTGATCGCCGCGCTGGACTGAGCTCGACGGCCTGCCGCGGATCGTCATCGCCTCCTGAAGGGCGTCAGATACCCGATGCTTGCGACGGTGTACGGAATGACGTAGTTCGCTACCGTCCGCACCCAGGTCGCCAACGAGGCATCGCCGGACACGATGACCGACCCCTGATTGACGGCTGTCAGGAAGGTGCCTACCACGAGCGCGATCTTGCTCGCCATGCGAAACGTGGCGCCCTTTGCAATCAGCACACACGCGTCGAGTGGCGGCAACCAGGAGATCTCGGGTCGTTCGCCGTTCACCGCTGCACCGGCTCGTCGCCACGGGCGATGCGCGCCCCGAATTCACGCAGCCGCGCCAGCGAGTCCGCCGGCACGGAGGGCTGGTGATCGGCGAGCGAGTGTTTGATCCGCTCGTAGGTGTCGGCCTCCAAGCCACACCTCCGACACTCTTCGAGGTGCGCAGCCAATCGTTCGGAGCGACGATCATCCAGTTCGCCATCAAGATAGTGCTGCAACCACTTTCCGACCTCGCCGCACGGCATCGGCCGCGTCGCAGAGGATCGGAAGAGGGACTTCCACGGCTTCTTCATCAGTGGCTCCTCGGGGCCAGGCCGGCCCGGTCCAAACGATCACGGACACGACCACGCGCCCGGTGCAGGCGGCTCATCACCGTGCCGGCAGGCACGCCCAGCACCTCGGCGGCCTCGGCGTAGGTCAGGCCCTCGACATCGACGAGTTGCACGACACTCCGAAATGGTTCGTCCAGCTCGGCCAGTGCGCGTTCTATCTCGGCGTCAAAGCCGGCTTCGACGCCGGCATCAGTGACATCGAACGCAGCCAACTCGTTCAACTGGCGAGACGTGCCATCCGGGTCGCGGAGCAGTTCAGGGCGCTGGCGTCGGTTGCGGTTGATGTGCGTGTTGCGCAGGATCGTGAGCAGCCACGCCCGCGGATGGCGACCATCGAACCGCTCGATCGCTCGGAAGGCACGGATCAGCGTGTCCTGGACCAGATCCTCCGCGTCGGCATCGTTGCGGGTCAGCGAGCGCGCAACCCGCAACAACACTTCGATCTCGGGCAGCACATGCTGCTCGAACAGTGCTTGGCTCGCCTGCGGATTGGACACGCGAGAGGGAACCCGCCGAGGATGCCGGCTCATTCCGCGGGAAGCATCCGCAGCGATGTCGGGTTTCCACCTGCGTGATGCGCCTCGATCATCTCCGCTATCGCCGCTACCTCGATGCGTTCGTCGACGGTGAACTCGGCGGAGACTTGCGGGGTCGTGTGGGCGATCACGTTGCAATCTGCCCGATGTGCGACCGGGATGCCGAACTGACGATCCATATGAAGCACAGCCTGGCCCGCCGCCGCAGCTTCCCTGAGCGCGCCGCTGCTCGTATGCGCCGATGGGTGCGCCGATGGGTGCGCCGCGATCTGAACTGAACCGTTCCCATCCGGCCTCAGCGCCTTGCCGAAGGGAACGCGTCGAGGCCCAGTGCCGCGCGAATGGGTGCTGCGGCGTCAATCTGGTCGGGTCGCATTCGAGCACCGGTTGCGTCGGCGAGGCGGGTCATCATCTCGAAGTTGGCTACCACCGCCGAGGCGTCGATCAACCAGTCGATGCCGAACCGTTCGACGAGCAGCGATCGAGCGGCCTCAGCGCGCACCGCGTCGTCACCGGTCACCGCCGCGACGAACTCCTCGAGCACAGCCGCAGGTTGAGTCCGTGCTTGCTCGGATGGCCGGTGGTTGATGCTCGCACCGAGCATCATGGAATGTGCCGTTGTTCAATAGAAGCACTCGCGGGCGGCCGATAATCGGGCGGCGACGAGCTCCATGTCGCTGCGGCTGAGTGTCCCGCGGGTCCAGCCCAGCTCGCCCATTTCGTCGACCGGGATGTACTGCGCTGCATGCAGTCGGGCCACGTTGTCCCACTCCTCAGGCGCGGCACTGAGACCCTGCACAACAGCCGCCGTCCGGTCGGCGGGGACCGCTACGGGCACCCAGTTCAGAGTGGCAGACTCGACGGGAGGGTGTTGGCCGGTGGGCTGGCCGACCACTGCTGCCGGCAGCGGTGGCCGCTGCAAGCCCGCTGCGCGGAAGAAGCCATCGACTGCTGCGACCGCGACGACGACACCGACCATCTCGACGTAGGCAACAGGGTCCAGTCCGCGGTCGAGCTGGGCCTGGTACCAGGCGTCGGTCAGCGACGAGGCATGGCGGGCGATCCGGTAGACAGCGTCGATCACCACCTCCGTCAAGAGGCCATCTCCCGACGTCGCGCGCCCGGCCGTTGTCGGCGACACCCACGGCGGCAGCGGATCAGTGTCATCCAGCGCGGCGATGGCCGTCTGGGCGATCGCCGCACGCTCGACAGCCGACCACGACGCACCAGGCGATGTGACATGGCGCCACGCCGCCGCCTGTGCGGCCACGAGATCCGGCCTGACGGCCATCTCGTTCACGTGGACTTCACACCCCCTGCGCTGGAACGAAGAACAGGTGACGATCCGGGTGACGATGACGCAGTCGGCATCGGGTGATCATGGGGGCGTAGCAGCCCGATGTCAACGTCGCCTTGGTGGCTCAGCCACACGGTGGCAAAGACTCGGCCCTGGTCGATCAGGCCGGAGCGGCGACTCGTGAGGCCGAACAGTCCGGTGAGCTCCACGACTTCCCGAAGTAGCCGGTCGAGTCAGTGCAGGCCACGGATACCGAAGAAGCCGAGCAGCACGAGCGAGACACCGATGACCAGCGTGACCAGTGCACGTTCGCGGCGTACGAACCACACCACCGCGACCGTCACCGCAAGCACACCCAGTACCTGACCGACCACGCCGGCGTCAGTGGCAGGAAACAACACCTCGTTGGCGAGCAACCCAAGGTCAGGCCGGATCATCGCCGTCCCAGTCGTTCGAGGACGTTTGCGGTCATGCGTTGCACCTGCGGACTTGTCGCAAAGGCATCGTCGCCCTCGAGGAACCTCGGCCAATACGTCGTGCCAACGTTGACGACGGTGCCTCCTCCGGGGTGAGTTCGCACAACGGCCTCATGCAGACGATGTTTGCCGGCTTTGTCCATGAACTGCGTGCGAGACACGACTTCGACGCCTTCGGCATCGTCGTGTGGCGAGTTGTCCCACTCGTAGCCGACCAACTGCCGGAGCCGGTCTCCGGTGCGGAGAGCCGT
>Ga0335397_10004528_pt1 | contig 18343 bp, 17 predicted proteins | sample MAT04_FD_205740 | JGI IMG/M metagenome (GOLD analysis project Ga0335397, IMG submission 205740) | Freshwater microbial communities from Lake Fryxell liftoff mats and glacier meltwater in Antarctica - MAT-04 (spades assembly) (version 2) ... | reverse complement strand
TCAGCGCAGCCGCCCCCGCATCCGCTGCCGGGCACGAGCCGGGCACGATCGTCGACATCGCCGTCGCCGCATCGGGTGGCGGTGCCCCCGACAACAACCCCTACGACTACGACCTCCTTGTGCAGGCCGTGCTTTATACCGGGCTGGAGGGCGTGCTTGGTGACCCGAATGCCTCGTTGACGGTGTTCGCGCCGAATGACCGGGCCTTCCTGACCCTGGTGAAGGACCTGACCGGGGTTGCGCCGGCAAGCGAAGCCGACGCGCTGACCACGATCGTGGCCGCTCTCAGCAGGGACCAGATCACCAACGTGCTGCTCTACCACGCCACCGCCGGCAACCTCGGCAAGGTCGACGTGAATCGTGCCAAGTCGCTGACGATGGCCAACGGCGGCATCGTCAACCCGCGCGGAGTGAATCTGCGCGACGAGGGCGCGCTAACCGACCCCCGCATTGTGCGCAGCGCCAGCGACATCCAGGCGAGCAACGGCGTGATCCACACGATCGACCGCGTGCTCATTCCCGGCAACCTGTAGCCGAGCGCACCAGCGCAACCGGCCCGCCGAGACTGCCGGTGCAGTCTCGGCGGGTCCGGCTCTCGTGGTCGGCGGATGCTGCGGGGTAGCGATGTCACCCCACGGGGCCATAACCTAATGGCTGATGACATTGGGGGCACCGTCACATGAGCGAATTACACGACTCCGTCGTCGAACAGCTGGGGATTGATGAGTGCTGGGACCTCCTTACTGCGAATGACTTCGGCCGCCTGGCCGTCGCAACCGACACCGGCGTTGACATCTTCCCGATGAACTATCTGGTGCGCGATCGGGAGATCTTCCTGAGGAGCGCGCCGGGATCAAAGCTGGCCAGCATCACGCAGCGCCCGTCGATCGCGTTCGAAGTGGACGGTCGGCGTTTTCGCCGCCGCTGGAGCATCGTCGTGAAGGGCAACATCGTCAGGCTCGGCTTCGACTCCGAGATCGTGGAGTCGGGAATCCTTGAGCTGAAGTCGCTCAACCCGACCGCGAAATGGAACTACCTCCGCATCTCGCCGGAGTCGGTCACCGGACGCCGCTTCACGGCCTCCCGCCGCTAGGCCGCACTGGGCGCGACCGGTCCCGGCCGCCACCTGGACCTTGGCCCGTCCGCGAGCTGCCCGACTATGTCACCGCCAAGGCGTTCGAAGGGGCGTAATGGGGCAACTCGCGCGCCGGGCTCGCCCAGCTCCATCGATTAAGCTCGTCCAATGCCCTCCGCGTCGACTCCCCTGCGCATCGCGCTCGTCTGCCTGCACACCTCGCCGGGCGCCGAACCGGGGTCCGGCGACGCCGGCGGCATGAACGTGGTCGTTCGGCACCAGGCCGAGGCGATGGCAACGGCCGGGCATACCATCGAGATCCTGACACGCCGTTCGTCTCCCAACCAGCCGGACAGCATGCCTCTCGCCCCCGGTGTCACGTTGCGATTTCTGACCGCGGGCCCGTCGCGCCCTGTCTCCAAAGGCGAGCACGAGGGTTTCGTCGATGAATTCCGGATGCGCCTGGCCGAGCTCGGCACCTTCGACGTGATCCACTCCCACCACTGGTTCTCCGGCATGGCCGCCCTCCCCCTCGCCCGCCTGACCGGAACCCCGCACGTGCAGAGCTTCCACAGCATTGCCGCCGACGACTCGACACCGCTCGCAGCCGGCGAGCGCGCCGAGTCCCCCGGACGCATGGCCGGCGAGGCGTGGCTTGCCCGCGAGTCGGATGCCGTGGTCGCGGTGAGCGCCGCCGAGGCCGATACTGTCGTACTGCGCCTCGGCGGACCGATCGATCGCGTGCGGATCGCGTACCCCGGCGTGGACGGAGCGCTCTTCCACCCGCAGCCCCCGGCAGCGGTCGGCGCTGGCTACGTGGTCGTCGCCGCACGCGTGCAGCCCCTCAAAGGCCTCGACCTCGCAATCGAGGCCGTCGCAGCCGTGCCAACGGCACTGCGTCCTGACCTCGTCATCGCCGGCGACGCCTCCTCCGACTTCGGCGGGTACATCGACTGCCTCACCGCCCTCGCAGCCCGGCATGGGATCGAGCACGGCCTTCGCTTCGTGGGTCCGCAATCCAGGGCCGAACTCGCCGGCCTCCTCCGCGGCGCGCGGATCGTACTCGTGCCGTCCCACTCCGAGACATACGGCCTCGTCGCGCTCGAGGCCGCGGCGAGCGGTGTGCCAACCATCGTCGCGGCATCCGGTGGCCTGCGCGAAGCCGTCGACGACGGCGTGACGGGCCTCGTGCTCGACTCCCGCGACCCGCAGGTATGGGCGTCGGCGATCGCCGACGTGCTGGCCGACCCCGCCCTGGCCCATCGCCTCGCGGATGCAGGGCGCACGCGCGCGGAAGGCCTCGACTGGCCTCGATCGGCCGAGTCGGTGATCGCGGTCTACCGGGATCTTGTCGGGTCGGGCACCACCGGCAGGCAGCGCGATTTCGCAGTCGCCTGACCCGAAGTCCGCCGTCCCCCATGCGAATTTCAACGGGGTACAGGAGCACTGCCGCCGGCACCGCGAGCCCGGATAGCACAAACGAGAAATGTCCTCCTTTCAGTGGACAGGCCGTTCGCGCTGCCTTAGTGTCAGGTTTGGTCGATGACGACCTTTCGGATTACCGACCCATCCCCCGAATTCGGGTCGATAACCCGGCCGGCCACCTCGCTTACCCCCCTTGACCGGGCGTGGCCGGCACCTCCCCTCTTGCTGCCCTCGCGCAGCATCACCGCGACACGCGGACGCCGCACATCCCGCCGACGCATGCACGAAATGCTCCGCCCCTATGATGCGGGAATGCAACTCACCCCGGTCGAAGCCCGCGTGCTCGACAGCATCGACGAAACCGCCCTCGTTCAGAACCTTATCGACCTGATCCGGGTGCCGAGCATCACCGGAACCGATGCGGAATCCGAGTTGCAGAATGCACAGGCCGGACAGCTGCGCGACGCGGGCCTGTCGGTCGACGCCTGGAAATTCGATCTCGACGCGCTCCGCGCCGACCCCCGCTTTCCGGGCACCGAGGCACCGCGCACCGAGGGCTACGGGGTCGTTGGTGTGACGGGCCCCGGACGCCCGGCGCTCGTGCTCCAAGGCCACATTGATGTTGTGCCGACCGGTGACCTCGACCGCTGGCACGACGGCGACCCGTTCAGTGGACGCATCGAGGCCGGCGCGGTGCATGGCCGCGGAGCCTGCGACATGAAGGCCGGCGTCGCGGCGAACCTGGCCGTTCTGCGGGCCCTCCAGGCATCCGGAGTCCTGCTCGAGAGGCCGATCGCCGTGCACACGGTGGTCGGCGAGGAGGACGGCGGGCTCGGTGCCTTCGGCACGATGCTCCGCGGGCACACCGGCGACGCCGCGGTGCTGACCGAGCCCACGAGCGGGCGCATCGTCACCGCGTGCGCCGGGGCGCTCACCTTCGAACTCGACGTGACCGGTCGGGCCGCGCACGGCAGCACCCGCCTCGAGGGGGTCAGCGCACTCGAGGCGTTCCTGCCGATCATGGCCGCGATCCAGTCGCTCGAGCTCCGGCGCAACGTCGACCCTCATCCTCTGTTCTCGGACTACCCGCTGCCCTACCCGATCTCGATCGGCACCGTTCGGGCCGGCGACTGGGCCAGCAGTGTTCCCGACCTGCTCATCGCCGAGGGCCGGCTCGGGGTGCGGCTCGGCGAGGACCCGGCGGATGCGCGGCGCGAGTTCGAGATCGCAATAGCCGAGGCGAGTGCGGCCGACCCCTGGCTGAGCGACAACCCGGTCCACGTCAGCTGGCCGGGCGGCCAGTTCGCGAGCGGACGGATCGACGACGACCACACCTTGATCGACGAGGTCACCTCGGCGATCATGACCCTGAACGGCGGCACGGTTCCGCCCCGGCGCGCGGCGCCGTACGGCAGCGACCTGCGCCTCTACTCCGACATCGGCGGCATTCCAAGCCTGCACTTCGGTCCGGGGGACGTGCGGTTCGCGCATGCCCCCCGGGAACAGGTGCTCATCGACGAGCTTGTCGGGGTCACCCGCTCCCTCGCTCTGCTCGCGGTGCGGCGCAGCGGCGCGCACTTCTAGCAACCGACGCGCGAAGTAAGCGCAGCCGACTCTTCTACTATCAGTAGGTGACAACCTCAGACGCGTTCGCCCTCGTGCTCGAGCTGATCACCTGGGTGGGGCTGCTGCCAGGGATCGTGTTGCTCGCCGCGGGCTACATCCGAAAGGCGTGGGCGAGTCGATACCAGGAGACCTGGGGTGTCATTGTGCAGTCCCCCGCCGGCACCGACCATCTTTGGTTCCGCTGGATGGACCTGCAGCGGGAGCTGCAGTCGGCGCCCGTCTCGCTCGACGCGGATGAGTCCCTCGAACTCGGTGACGAGGTCAAGGTGTACTTCGATCCGCGCAATCCCGAGAACGGGCGCCTCGATCATCCCTCCGCCGACGGGCGGCTCATGCGCATTCTTGGCTGGCTTCTCGTCGGGGTGGGATGCGCTGCGGCGATCGTTCAGCTCGTCATACTCTTCTCGGAGTAACGCGCGGCAGCACGTCGTCGGCGTCCGGTGTCGCCTCGACTCTGGCGAGCGGGTCGACCCCGTGCGAGTCCACGCTCATCGTCGCCTCGTCGAACGGCTCGAGTCCGCCGAGTACGCGGCCCATCTGGAGGGTGTCAGTGCCCTTGGTCCAGTGTCCGATGAGCACGGTCGCGACAGCGTTCCCGGTGAAGTTGGTGAGCGCCCTGGCCTCGGACATGAACCGGTCGATTCCGACGATCAGCCCGACGCCGTCGACGAGATCGGGGCGATGCGCCTGCAGCCCGCCGGCGAGCGTCGCGATTCCCGCACCGGAGACCCCGGCGGCGCCCTTCGACGCGATGATCATGAAGACAAGCAGGGAGATCTGCTCGCCGAGCGCGAGCGGGGTTCCCATCGCCTCGGCGATGAACAGCGACGCCATCGTGAGGTAGATCGCGGTGCCGTCGAGGTTGAACGAGTAGCCGGTGGGGACCGTGATGCCCACGACAGGCTTCGAGATTCCGAGGTGCTCCATCTTCGCGATGAGGCGTGGTAGCGCAGCCTCGGACGACGATGTCGAAACGATGAGCAGGTACTCGCGGGCGAGGTACTTCATGAGCATGAAGATGTTCACTCCCGTGACGACCTTCAGCAGCGTTCCGAGGATGAACACGATGAACAGCGCACACGTGATGTAGAAGCCGATCATGAGCGTCGCAAGGCTGATGACGGCCTGGATGCCGGTTGAGCCAACCACAGCGGCGATCGCACCGAACGCGCCGATCGGCGCCGTCCACATGATCATGGAGAGGATCTTGAAGACCAGCACCTGGAGGTGGCGCACCCCGGTGAGGACCGGCTGGCCCTTCGAGCCGAGCGCCTGCAGGGCGAAGCCCACCAGCAGCGCAACGAAAAGGGTCTGCAGAATGCTGCCGTCGGTGAGCGACGAGAACAGCGACACGGGGATGATGCCGAGGATGAACTCGGCGGTCCCCTTCGACTCCGTCGCTCCTGCGTCGTAGGTCGTGCCCGAGATGTCGAGGCCGGCGCCGGGCTGGATGATGTTGCCGACGACGAGCCCGATCGCGAGCGCGAACGTCGACATGATGATGAAGTAGCCGAGCGCGAGGCCACCGACCTTTCCCACGGTGGCGGCCTTAGCGACCGAGCCGACCCCGAGCACGATCGTGCAGAAGATGATCGGCGCGATCATCATCTTGATGAGTCCGATAAACGCCTTGCCGACAGGCTCGAGGGTCTTCGCGAACTCGGGTGCTGTCAGCCCGAGGAGGATCCCCGCGAGGACAGCGACAATGACAAAGATGTAGAGATAGTGCTGGCGGTCAATCCGCCTGAGCGTTCCGAATACGTTGGCCACTGGGCATCCTCACTGATCAGTTCGGCACTTCTTCGTTGCCGACACCATTGGTGGGTCAACGATGGGCCGTGTCAGCGGCGGCGACCAGCTTGTGGTCATACTGTGCAGAGCGACAAGATGAACCGGGCTGTGCCAGCCGGGAGGACCAATGACGATTCGGCCGCGCGACTGGAATATTGCGACGCGCCTCTTCGTCGCGCAGCTGATCGGGATTCTCGCGTTCGTGACCGTCACCCTCACGGTGCTCGTGGTCGACTCGCGCGTGCGCGAGGAAAGCGATGCGGCGGAACGAGCGCTCGTGATCGCGACGTCCATCGCGGACAACCCGTTCGTGGTCGAGTCGCTGACATCCCCCGATCCGACCGCGCTCCTGCAGCCTTACGCCGAACGCCTGCTCGCCGACACGGGGATGGACTTCGTGACGATCATGCGGCCGGACCGCACCCGGCTCACCCACCCTGATCCGGACGAGATCGGGAGGCAGTTCCGAGGCACGATCGCTCCCGCCCTCGCGGGCGACTCATTCACCGAGACCTTCCCCGGCACGCTCGGACCGTCGGTGCGCGCGGTCGTCCCGATTCTCGGCGAGAAGGAGGAGCTCGTCGCCCTGGTCGCAGCCGGCATCACCGTCGGCGCGATCACCGACTCGATCAACGCCCGACTGCCACTCGTGATGGCGCTCGGAGTGCTCGCGGCAGTGATCGCCGCCGCGGGATCCTGGGGACTCAGCCGCTACCTCCGACGCGCCACCTGGGGCCGCGGGCAGGAGCAGATGCGGCGGATGTTCTCGTTCTACGAGTCCGTGCTGCACTCGGTGCGCGAGGGGCTCGTGCTCGTCGATACCGACGCGCGAATCGTGCTCTATAACGACCAGGCGGCAGAGATGCTCGGCCTGCCGCGGCAGCACGCCGACGACCAGGCGATCCCGGTGTCTGTCCTGGCTGTGCCGCCCGCACTTCGCACGCTGCTCGCGAACGGTGCCGCCGCGGTCGACGAGATCCACCTCACCGACAGCCGGGTGCTCGTCGTCAACCAGGAGCTGGCATTGCCGTCCGGCCGGTTCGCGCCGCGGGTCGCGGTCGGAACCGTGACGAGCTTGCGGGACCACACGGAGGTGACCCGACTCACCGACGAGCTCCGCTCTACCAGGGTGCTCTCCGATGCGCTCCGCTCGCAGACCCACGAGTTCGCGAACCGGTTGCACACGATCGTCTCCCTCATCGAGCTGGGGCGATCCGCCGAAGCCCTCGACCTCGCGACGAGCGAGCTCGAGGTGAGCCAGAAGCTGACCGACGAGGTCATGGCCGCCGTCTCCGAGCCGGTGCTCGCGGCCCTCCTGCTCGGCAAGTCGGCACAGGCGGGCGAGCTCGGCCTGACCCTGTCGATCGACTGTGACCCGCACATCGACACCGGCGGGATCCCCACTCTCGACCTCGTCACGGTGCTCGGCAACCTCATCGACAACGCCTTCGACGCCGCCGTCGACGCCGCAGTTGGCCTTCCGGAGGGCGGCTGGGTCGAGGTCTATCTTGCGAACACCGACGACCCCGACGGCCCCACCCAGCTTGTCATGCAGGTCTCCGACAGTGGACCGGGCCTCGACCCCGACCTGCTCGCGTTGGCGACAGGGCTCGGGGTCAGCACCAAGGCGCCCGGCCAGTTCGGCCGCGGCATCGGCCTCGCCCTCGTGCTCCAGGCCGTGCGCCGGGCCGGCGGCACCATCCGCTCGAGCCGGGACGGCGGCTCGTCGATCGTCGTCGAGCTCCCCCTTGCCAGCCGCGCCGCGGTGCCGAAGTGATCCGGGTGCTCGTCGTCGACGACGAACAGGTGACCGCCGACGCGCACGCGGCCTATGTTGCGAGGGTCGACGGGTTCGAAGTCGCCGGAATCGCGCATACCGGCGGTGAGGCGCTGCGGCTCATCACAGAATCGGTGCGGCCCGGCGGCACGGCGATCACCCTGGTCCTGCTCGACATGCACCTGCCCGACCGCAACGGGCTTGACGTGTGCCGCAGCATCCGCGCCGCCCGGCTGCCGATCGACGTCATCGCGATCACGGCGGAACGGGACCTGCCTCTCGTGCGTGAGGCGCTCTCCGTCGGAGTTGTGCAATACCTGATCAAGCCGTTCGGGTTCCCCGCGTTCGCCGAGAAACTGGCAAGCTTCGCCGCGTACCACGCCCGGCTCGCGAGCCACGGGCCCCCCACGACGCAAGCCGAGGTGGACTCCGCCCTGTCCGCACTGCGCCGATCCGGGGGCACCACGCTTCCCAAGGGACTCGCTCCGGACACCCTCGCCGCGATAACGGCGCGACTGTCGTTCGAGCACCGGGCCTTCTCCGCCACCGAACTGAGCGAACAGAACGGGCTCTCCCGCGTCACTGCTCGCCGCTACCTCGAACACCTTGCCGACATCGGCCAGGTGCGGCGAAGCTCACGGCACGGCGGCGCAGGTCGGCCGGAGATCGAGTACCGCTGGATACGCTGAGCCCACGAGCACCCCAACGTTTTCGATCGCTCGTTCGTCTTAGTAGGTAACCGGACAATCGAGGCCGAGGAGGCGCGGTGGCAGCGCAATGGGAAAGCGTCGTGACGACACTGGTGCGCCAGCGCGGCCAGTCCCTCACCCGCTACGCCTGGCTGCTCTCGGGCAGTGCGGATGATGCTGCCGACCTCGTGCAGGACGCCCTCGTCAAGACCTTCGGGCGGCTCAGCAACGGGTTCACCGTGACCAGCGCGGAGGCCTACGTGCGCCGGGCAATTCTCACCGGCTTCCTCGACGGCGGGCGGCGGCGCACGAGGTGGCGCAGGATCGCGCACCTCGAGCTCGCTCCGGATGCGATCGACTCGCCGGCCCCGGCATCCGAGGCCCGCATCGACCTGCAAGCCCAACTCGCGCGCCTGACGCCGCGGGAACGGGCCTGTCTGGTGCTGCGGTACTACGAAGACCTCAAGGTCGACGACATTGCGCTCGAATTGGGTATCAGCTCCGGTGCGGTCAAGCGCTACCTGAGCGACGGGCTCGCGAAAATGGCTGTCGCTCTCACCCCCGCACCGCACCCGACCGACACACAACCGACCCCAGGAGGAATCAATGCCCACCGAAGCTGAACTGCGGGCGTGGCTGCACGAGGGCGATCTGGGGTCACCAGCGCGGGAAGCGGATGCCGGAAGCGTAATCCGCCGCAGCCGCCGGCGCCGGCTTCCCCGCCAGCTCGCGGCCGGCGGCACCCTCACGCTCGCCATCGCCGGAATCGGCGTCGCGGGCTTTACCGGGCTGCGCGGGGTACCCATGGGCGCGAGCGTCAACGACGCGAGCACCGAGAGCGCGCCGGAGGCCTTCGACGGCCAGGATGCGGATAATCCCGCCGGCGGCGACGCCATCCAGGCGGTCCCGGCCTCCCAGCTGAACACGTGCGGCGACAGCATCGCCGACCTCGACTCGAACACCGTGCTCGTGCTCGAGACCCGGTTTGCCCCCTCGGTGCCCGCTGACGGGCAAAGCGTCGACGGGACCGTGACACTGACCAACACTGGCACGGAGCGCATCACCGGCACGACCGCAGCGACACCGGCGATCACGCTCTCGCAGGACGGGGAGGTGCTGTGGCACAGCAACGGGCCGATGATCATGATGGTCGTGGAGGTCGACCTGGCACCAGGCGAATCCCTCGAGTACCCGGCTTCGTTCACCGCGGTGCGCTGCGCCGCAGAAGACGAACTATCCGAGTCATTCCGGGATGACCTCCCCGCCCTCGTCGCGGGAAGGTACGAGCTCTCGGCAGCCATCGACTTCCTTGACGCCGGCGGAAGCCCGCTGCCCACCGTGACCGGGCCGCGCTCCCCCCTCACGCTCGACTAGGGCGCGATTTGCGTGCGTAGTCCGAACGCGTCGCAACCCCTCGCGAAATCGACAGCTCTGCTGGATAGACTCCGAGTGAACCGTGTCGACGGTTCGTCGTTTTCTGGCGAGGGAGTCCGGGAGTCCTATGCAGCGGAACCGCGCACGCCTGCTGCGGGCGCTCGGTGCCGCGGCGCTCGCCCTCGCCGCGGTCGTCGTTGCACCGCTGGCCGCGCAGGCAGAGCAGCCCGTCGATCTCGGCAGCACGCAGATCGTCGACACCGTCGGGGCCCTCGACGGGCAGCAAGCGCAGGTGGAGTCGGCGCTCAACCGGCTCTACAACGACACGGGGGCGCAGCTCTTCGTCGTCTATGTCGCGAGCTTCGACGGCGTCGCCGCGGACGAGAGCTGGGCAACGGCCACGGCCGAGCAGAACGGGCTCGGCACCGACGACGTGCTGCTCGCGGTCGCGACCGAGGAACGCACCTACGACATCTTCTATCCTGTTGACTTCCAGTTGGATGAGGAAAGCACCCGCGACGTCGAGAACGGGTTTCTCCCTCTGCTGAGCGACGAGAACTGGGCCGGCGCCGCCCTGGCCGCCGCTGAGGGCTACCGCGATGCCATCGAGGGCCCCGGATTCCCGTGGGCATTTGTGCTCGGGGTGCTTGTCGTCGGCGCGATCGTGGTCGGGATCGTCCTGCTGATCGGGCGGCGGCGTGCCTCGGCCAAACGGGAGGCAGAACTGGTCGACCTCACCAAGCTCGAGCAGCGGGCGAGCGGCGCCCTCGTCCAGCTCGACGACTCGCTGACGTCGAGCGAGCAGGAGCTCGGGTTCGCCGCCGCGCAGTTCGGCACCGAGGCATCCGCCCCCTTCGTCGAGGCGCTCGAGGGCGCCCGCGCCAGGGTCGCCGAGGCGTTCCGGGTCAAGCAGACCCTCGACGACGGTGTGCCGGAGAACGACGAGCAGAAACGGGCCGGGTTCCTCCGGATTGTCGAGCTCTGCGAGCAGGCCGACGACGAGCTCGACCGGCAGGCCGAGGCGTTCGACGAACTGCGGGCGCTCGAGCAGGCGGCGCCGGAGACCCTGGTGCAGGTGAGGGCGGATGCCGAGAGGGTCGCGGCCCGTTTGAGCGCGGCGATCGAGGCGCTGAAGCTGCTCGAGCAGCGCTACTCCCCCGCCGCGGTCGCGACCGTCGAGGACAACACCGAGCAGGCCGGGATGTTACTTGCCTTCGTGGGCCGCACCGCGTCGCAGGCGGAGGGCGCGATCGCCGCGGGCAAGTCCGGTTCTGCGGCCGTGCAATTGCGCACCGCGCAGGCGAGTGTGGGGCAGGCCGGTCAGCTGCTGGACGCCATCGGTTCGCTCGGAGAACGACTAGCCGAGGCGACAGAGTCTCTCGACGCCGTCGTCGCCGACACCAGGCAGGACCTCGCTGCAGCGAAGGCGCTCCAGACCGAGGCAGCCTCAGCGGAGCTCTCCGCGGGTATCGCCGCCGCCGACGCATCCCTCGCAGCCGCGGAGAGCTCGTCGACCCGCGGCAACCCGGTCGCGCGGCTTGAGCGCCTCACCGCCGCGAACCACGAACTCGAGGCGGCCTTCGGGCGCACGCGGGATGCCCACGCCCGCATCCAGCAGGCTCGGGTCGCGCTCGACGGCACGCTCGCCACCGCGCGGGGGCAAATCGTCGCCGCGGGCGACTTCATCACCACTCGCCGTGGCGGCGTCGGCGAGACCGCCCGCACGAGGCTCGCCGAGGCGAACAGGCACCTGAATCAGGCCGTCTCGCTCGCCGTCGACGACCCGGTGAGCGCTCTCGCCGAAGCACAGCAGGCCAACTCACTCGCGGGAGCGGCCATCTCCGCCGCACAAAGCGACCTGAGCAGCTACCAGCCCGCAGGACCGTCCCGCGGCACGTTCACGGGCCCCGGGATGAGCGAGGCCGTGATCGGCGGCATCATCGGCGCGCTCATCGGGGGACGCGGCGGCGGCTTCGGGGGCGGCTTCGGCGGCAGCGGCGGACGTTCCCGCGGCGGCGGCGGCTTCGGCGGACTCGGCGGCTTCGGCGGAAGCTCTCGCTCTAGCGGCGGCTCCCTCGGTCGCTCAATCGGACGTTCGGTCGGCCGCAGCAGCCGCGGGCGCTTCTAGCCCGAAGCTCACCACACACCACTCACCACAACGGAAGGAAGCAACAATGGTCAAACAGTCAATATTCGGACGGATCGCACAACTCGCCAAGGCGAACATCAACGCCATCCTCGACCAGGCGGAAGACCCGGGCATGATGCTCGACCAGATGGTGCGCGACTACACCAACAGCATCGCCGAGGCGGAAAGCGCCATCGCGCAGACGATCGGCAACCTGCGCCTGCTCGAACAGGATTACGCCGAAGACGTGCGCAACGCTGCCGACTGGGGTAACAAGGCGCTCGCCGCGAGCCGCAAGGCCGACGAGTTGCGAGCAGCGGGCACCACCGCCGACGCCGACAAGTTCGACAACCTCGCGAAGGTCGCGCTCGGCCGGCAGCTGTCCGCCGAGCGTGAGGCACGCACCGAGGAGCCGAACATCCAGGCGCAGACGGCCGTGGTCAACCAGCTCAAGGCTGGACTCGACGCAATGCGCGGCAAGCTCGCGCAGCTCTCCTCCAAGCGTGACGAGCTCATTGCCCGTTCGAACACCGTCGACGCGCAGCGCCAGGTGCAGGATGCCGTCAAGTCGATCGATCTGCTCGACCCGACGAGCGAGCTCAGCCGGTTCGAGGACAAGATCCGCCGCGAAGAGGCGAAGGTGCGCGGCCAGCAGGAGCTCGCCGCGTCGAGCCTCGACGCGCAGTTCGAGGCCCTCGAGGCATCCGACGAGCAGATCGAACTCGACGCTCGACTCGCGGCCCTGAAGGCGGGCAGCCCGGCGCCGCGCTCGATCACGGAGTAGCACGTCGTGACCGCCGCCCCGCGCATCGTCGGCCTCGACGTTGCGCGGGGCCTTGCGATTCTAGGAATGTTCGTCGCTCACGCGGTCCCCCGCGACGGCGGCACGGAGTTGCTCGTCGACGGGCGCTCCTCGGTGCTCTTCGCGACCCTCGCGGGGGCCTCCCTCGGAATCATGACGGGGGCGGAGCGGCCGATCCCCGGGAACCGGCGACTCGACCGCTCGCTCAGCGTCGTGCTGAGGGCGATCATCCTGTTCCTGCTCGGACTCGTGCTGGTCAGCCTCGACAGCGGCGTCGCGATCATCCTGGACTACTACGGGATCATGTTCCTGCTGCTGGTGCCGCTGCTGTTCCTGCCCCGGTGGGCGCTCGCCGGGCTGGCGCTCGTGTTCGCCTTCGTCGCCCCCCGGCTTGCGATCGCCGCGGAGCAGTCGGATGCCGGACCTGTCGCGGCAGTGTTCGCCGAGTACCTGCTCACCGGCTATTACCCCGCGCTGGTCTGGCTGCCCTACCTGATCGTCGGGCTCATCGCGGCCCGGTCGGACCTGCGCAACCCGAGAACGCAGGGCGCCATGATCGCCGGCGGCACGATGCTCGCGGTGCTCGGCTACGGGGCCGCTCTGGTGCTGCCCGGCGTGAGCGCGGAGGCCCACTCGGACTCCACCGCGGAGGTGTTCGGGTCCGGGGGCGTCGCGGTCGCGGTGATCGGGATGCTGGTGCGGCTGACCGCCGGCGATCGCACGATCGGCCGGGCTGCGCGCACGGTATTCTGGCCGATCGCGGCTGCCGGATCGATGGCCCTCACCCTGTACACGATGCAGATCGTCACGCTTGCTGGCGTCACTGTGCTGAGCGACGACAGCGGCGGAGCGATCGCCTACCCGGGCTGGCCGCTGTTGATCGGCTTGATCGTCGGAGCGCTGTTCTTCGCGAGCGCCTGGCGCACGATGTACGGGGTCGGCCCACTCGAGCGGCTCGTAAGGCGGCTGTCGCGGCCGCGCCGGTCTCGCGTATCCGCCTGATCAGCAACGGGTCTCGGTGCGTCGGGAAGAAACCGCGCCCGTCGACGTTGGAGTCCCCATGACTACTCTCGGCATTATTGGTGCAGGAAACATTGGCAGCCAGCTAGCCCGCAAGGCGGTTCAGAACGGTTTCGACGTCGTAATCAGCAATTCCCGCGGCCCCCACACTCTTGCGGAGCTGATCGAGGAGCTCGGCCCGCAGGCAACCGCGGGCACGACCCTCGAGACCGCCGAGGCCGGCGATGTCGTCGTCGTGACGATCCCGCTGCGCAACATCGGCCAGATTCCCGCGCTTCCGCTCGCGGGCAAGGTTGTGATCGACACGAACAACTACTATCCCGAGCGCGACGGCAACATTGAACTTCTCGACGCGGAATCGGCGACGGTCTCGGGGCTGCTCCAAGGCCACCTTGCCGACAGCCTCGTCGTGAAGGGCTTCAATCACATCCCGGCACCGGAGATCACGACCGACGGCACGGCGCCAGGCACACCCGGACGGCGCGCCCTCGCGATCGCGGGCAACGACGACACCGCCAAGGCGGTTCTCATCGACCTGTACGACCGCTTCGGCTTCGATGCCGTCGATGTCGGCTCGCTCGACGACAGCTGGCGCATCGAGCGGGACCAGCCGGGATACGGCCGGAGGCAGAGCGCCGACGAGCTCCGCGCGGCGATCGCCAGCGCCGTTCGCGATAAGAACAGCCGCTAACCAGAGAGCGAGGCGGCCACGGTCCCGGTGCGTGGCACACTTGCACTGTGACCGCCTCTTTCGTCGTAGTACCCCAGTGGCAAGGATCGGGTTCGTCGCGCGCGATGCGCTTGATCGACGGTGCGACCGCGATTGGCGGCGACTTGCCCTCATCGTGGACAACGACAGTCGAGGTGCCCTCCGGAGCTGGCTCGAGCCACGACAGCGGCGTCGACCGGCTGAGCTCGATCGAGCGGGTGCGTGACCGAATGCGTGCGGCACTCGGCACTTCGACCGGTCCGACGATCACGATCGGCGGGGACTGCGGCGTCGAACTGGCCGCGATCGAGCATGCGAACATCCGGGGAGACGTCGCGGTCGTCTGGCTCGACGCGCACCCCGACCTCAACACTCCGGCCTCCTCCCCCTCCGGCGCCTTCCACGGCATGGTTCTGCGCACGTTGCTGGGCGACGGTCCCCCGCAACTCGTCCCGGCTTCGCCGCTTCTGGCGTCCCGGGTTGTGCTGGCAGGAACCCGTGCCCTCGACGATTCCGAGAGCGACTTCATCGACGCATCCGGAATGGAACTGCTCGGCCCGAACGACATCACCCCGGAGAAACTTGTCGATGCGCTCCTCGCCACGGACGCGGCATCCGTCTACCTGCATATCGACCTCGACGTTCTCGACTCGTCGGAGTTCACGAGCGTCGGCTACCCCGAACCGTTCGGCCTGAGCCTCCCGCAGCTGCTCGAACTTATCGCCGCCGCCCGCCGGACGCTCCCGCTCGCTGGAGCCGGAGTGACCGAGTTTGCGCCGTCCTCGGACTCCGCGACGAGCGATGAGCTTCCCGTGATCCTCCGGGTCATCGGTGCGCTCACCAAGAAGCTCTGAGTCACCGTAGGCTTTGGCCATGGACTCGTCCACCAACTCACCCCGCATCACCGTCGAGCGCGATGGTCACGTGCTGCTCATCGGCCTCAATCGACCGGAGAAGCGCAACGCCGCCGACTTCCGGATGATCACCGAGCTCGCCACCGCTTACGGTGAACTCGAGCGCGACCCCGAGCTTCGCGCTGGCTTTGTGTTCGCCAACGGAGAGCACTTCACGGCGGGCCTGGACCTCGCCGACGTCGGCCCGCGCATCGGCCCCGACGGGCTCGATCTCGTGCCGGGCGGCGGCATCAACCCCTGGCAGGTCGGCGGTACCCAGCTCTCCAAGCCTGTCGTGATGGCGGTGCAGGGCACCTGCCTCACCCTTGGCATCGAACTGATCCTCGCCAGCGACATCACCGTGGCCGCCGATTCGACGACGTTCGGCCAGATCGAGGTGTCGCGCGGCATCCTCCCGTTCGGCGGCGCGACGATCCGCCTGCCCCGCGCAGTCGGCTGGGGCAACGCAATGCGCTGGATCCTCACCGGCGACCAGTTCGACGCCGCCGAGGCGCACCGCATCGGGCTCGTACAGGAAGTGGTAGCGCATGGCACCCAGTACGATCGTGGCCTCGAGCTGGCCCGACGAGTCGCGTCGCAGGCGCCGCTCGCGGTTCAGGCGGCGCTCGCCAGCGCCCGGCTCGCGGTGCGCGAGGGCGATGCCGCGGCCGAGGCCGGCCTGCAGCCCGCCCTCGTGAAGCTCGCCGCGAGCGAAGACTCGCGCATCGGCATGCACGCGTTTCTGAGCCGCCGTCCCGCCGAATTCGTGGGCAGGTAGCCCGATGGCGCGCGACCTGGAATCACAGCGGGCGATGAACTCGGAGCAGCTTGCCCAACGGGTGAAGATGGGCGACCATCTCGACATCGCCCGGATAATCGAGCACTTCGCGCTGTTCACCGGCCGCAAGGAGGCGGATGCCGCGCGGGCGCAGCTCACCGCAGAGGGTTTCGCGACGAGCCTCAAGCGCCGCGGCTGGTCGAAGTTCGAGCTGCGCGTCACCCAGAGCGCCACGATCGAGGCGCACGAGGTCGACGACATGGTCTGCCAGGTATTCAATGTCGTCGAGCGCAATCACGGCAGCTATGACGGATGGGGCGGGCCGCTCGCCTATCCCCCGGCCTCAGAAGGGACCTCATGACCCGCACCAATTGGGACGTCATCGTCATCGGAGCCGGGGCGGCGGGCGAAAACGCCGCCGACCGCGCAGTGCAGGGCGGGCTCAGTACCGTCATCATCGAGAGCGAACTCGTGGGCGGGGAGTGCTCCTACTGGGCCTGCATGCCTTCCAAGGCCCTCATCCGCAGCGGGCTCGCTCTGCGCGCGGCGAAGAGCGTCGGCGGGGCGCGGGAGGCCGTCACCGGCGGCCTCGACGTGGCCGCCGTGTTCGCCCGCCGCGACAAGTTCACCAGCAACTGGAAAGACGACGGCCAGGTGAGCTGGCTCGAGTCGGCGGGAATCGACCTGCTCCGGGGGCGGGGCCGACTCACCGGGGAGAAGGCGGTGCGGGTCACCGCCGCCGACGGCAGTTCGCTCGAGATCACCGCAAATCATGCGGTCGTCGTGAGTACCGGATCCGCTGCGCTCCTGCCCGACATTCCCGGCCTCGCCGAGGCTCGGCCGTGGACGAGCCGGGAGGCGACAAGCGCACCATCAGCACCCGATTCCCTGCTGATCATCGGCGGCGGAGTGGTGGGCACCGAGATGGCGACCGCCTACGCGAGTTTCGGCACGAGAGTCACCCTCGTCACGCGGGGCGGCCTGCTCGGCGCACTCGAGCCGTTCGCCGGCGAACTCGTCGCAACCGGTCTGGAGGCGCTCGGAGTAACGATTCTCTCCGGAGTGTCCCCCACACTCACCCGCCGCTCCGACGACGACGTCGTCGTGCTCGAACTCGACGACGGCAGCGAGGTCTCCGCGAGCGAGCTGCTCGTGGCCACCGGCCGCACACCGGTGACCGGCGACATCGGCCTCGATTCCATCGGCCTCACCCCCGGCGACTGGATTCAGGTCGACGACACCATGCGTGCCTCCGGCTTCGACTGGCTCTACGCCGTGGGAGATGTTACGCATCGCGCGCTGCTCACCCACCAAGGCAAGTACCAGGCCAGGGCCTGCGGCGACGTCATCGCCGCCCGCGCGACCGGTGCCCCTGTGCACGACGAGGCGTGGGGCGCCCACGTCGCCACGGCGGATCACGCCGCCGTGCCGCAGGTCACCTTCAGCGACCCTGAGGTCGCCTCCGTCGGGCTCACCGCTGCGGCGGCCGAGAAGGCCGGGCACCGGATCCGCGTCGTCGACTACGAGCTCGGCCAGATTGCTGGTGCGAGCCTGCACGCTGACCGCTACCGCGGTCGCGCGCGCATGGTCGTCGACGAGTCGCGGCGCGTGCTGCTCGGTGCCACGTTCGTCGGACCGGATGTCGCCGAGCTGCTGCACGCCGCCACCATTGCGGTCGTCGGCGAGGTGGCGATCGACCGCCTCTGGCACGCGGTTCCGGCCTACCCGACGATGAGCGAAATCTGGCTTCGGCTGCTCGAGGAATACGGTCGGCCCAGCGCCTGATCAGTAGATGACGCGTCTGGCCGCCGCGCGGACTCCGCCCACCGCCAGCGGCTCATCCGAGCCGCCAGACCCGCCAGACCCACCAGACCCACCAGACCCACCAGACTGCCCGACCCACCAGACTGCCCGACCCACCAGACTGCCCGACCCACCAGACTGCCCGACCCACCAGACTGCGCTGCTCCCCAGACCGCGCTGCCGCGACTACTGCGCCGAGTACGCAGTAGTGGTCGCTCCCACCGCGCGAGCAACAGCCACAACTGCGTACTCGGCAGGAAATACGACGCGACGGAGGACGCGGACATCAGGTTGTGCACGTTCGGGACACACCCGCGAGCCCCGCCGGCCGGGAGCCACGAACCCTCCAGGAGGACTCCGCCCACCGCCACCGGCTCATCCGACCCGCCCGACCCGCACGAGCGCCAGACCCGCCAGACTGCCCGACCCGCACGAGCGCCCGACCCACCAGAC
>Ga0335397_10004524_pt1 | contig 18348 bp, 21 predicted proteins | sample MAT04_FD_205740 | JGI IMG/M metagenome (GOLD analysis project Ga0335397, IMG submission 205740) | Freshwater microbial communities from Lake Fryxell liftoff mats and glacier meltwater in Antarctica - MAT-04 (spades assembly) (version 2) ... | reverse complement strand
ACCGATGCTGACTACCTGGTTTCTTGCGACAAACGAGCTCGTCGCCGAGCGCTTCGAGCTGCGCATCGTCCGTGAGGTCCGTGACCCCGTCACGGGCAGAGGGCTCAAGGCTTCGGGGCCCGTGTGGGAGAGCTTGAGCGACCTCGCCTTCTTCCAGATCGACGGCCTGGACCTCGGGATCGTGGCGCTCCTCTTCGGCGTGGAGGCGCTCGACGAGCTCGATCGCACGCGCGTTCTCGGCGGCACCGAAGGAGGCAAGAACACGTTCGAGGCCGGGCTCCCCGCGCTCTATCGCGTGCCCGCCGAGGCCGTCGCCGCGTTCCAGCGTGATCTCCGGAACCGGACCCTGCGCGCGAAGTCGTTCGGCGAGCGTGCGCGCGCCAAGGGCCTGCGCTCCGGGGTCGACATCGGCGCCTCTCCGCCCTTCCTCGAGCGATCCGGAGCATGGCGCGGCGACGTGTTGCCGGACGTCGAGGCCGAGCTCTTCGAGGCGTTCGCCACGCTCCTCGAGGACGCGGAGCCGGGCATGGCCATCGTCGCGCTCGCCGAAGAGCCGTAGCTACGAGCACGAAGAGCGCGAACGTCGGCCGGGCCGGTTCGAGACGAGCGTGCCCGCGGTGTTCGCGATCGGCGACGCGCGGAGCGGGTCTCACAAGGGGGTCGCCGCCGCGGTCGGGGAGGGCGCCGGCGCCGTACACGACGTGCACGAGTACTTGAGTAGCCCTACTTCACGGCCGGTGAGCTCAGTGCCCACGTGACGTCGAACGGGTCGGTGAGCTGGCCGTACTTGTCGCCCCACGGAGCGACCTCGAACGGGAGCTTCTCCTTGCAGCCGGCCTCGAGCGCGCGCTTCCACCAGTGGTCACCGTCGGCGACGACGAGCTGCATCGTGTAGCTGCCCGAGCGCTGGACGGGGGGCAGGCCCATCTCCGGGAAGTTGTCGGAGAGCATGAGCGCGCCGCCGTTGATCTCGAGCTGACAGTGCATCAGGCGCTTGCCGTCCTTGCCGGGCATGCGCGCGATCTCGCGGGCGCCGAACGCCTTTTGATAGAAGGCCGAGGCGTCGCTCGCTCCCTCGATCGTGAGGTACGGAACCACGCCGAGCGGCATCGCCGGCGTGGCGGCGGCTCGCGGCGCTCCGGGCGCCGGGTGCATCTCGCTCACCTGGATGAGCTCGACGACGCCGTCTCCCATGAGCTCCAGCTTCTCGCGTGCACTGGCGATCGCGGCTTCCTTCGATGGGTACTCGGTCAGCGAGTAGCCCCCGGCCGCCATCCAGCCGTCGCCCTCCGGCGGGTCCTCGACCGCGACCGCTCCGCCCGTGCGCGTGACGCGCGCTGCGGAGGTGGCTCGCTTGCCGAGCGCACCGGTCGCGAGGAGCGAGCCCGAGGCGATCGCCTCGCGGATGGCGTTGCCGACCCTGGCCATGTGCTCCGGATCAGGAGGGCCGGACGACGTCTTCGACATGACGAGCTGCAGGAAACGCATGAGTGCTCTCTCCGCTGGTTACTGCTTGATGACGAGGTCGGCCTTCTTGAGGGTGACGCTCGTGGGCCTCTTGCCGAAGGCGAGCGTGGTCTTGACGATGGTGGGACCCGCGGTGACGAGCTTCGCGGTGCAGTCCATCTTGCCCGACCCGCGCCGCGAATGGGAGCTGCCCACGTTGGTCTCGACCCAGCCCGTCTTCGCCGGGAGCTGGCCGAGCGGATTGCACTCGGCGGTCCCCGCCTTGGAGCCGTTCTGGAACATCTCGATCCGGTACACGAGCGTGGCGTCGCCCTCGTAGGTGATGTCGAGGTCCGTCCAGAAGGCGACCTCTCCGGAGTCGAGCGTGACCTCCACGGCGCCGCTGCCTTCGGCAGCCAAGCGCACGCGGCCGGCCTCCTTGCCGCAGGCGGTGACGGCCAAGAGGAGGGCGACGACGAGAGCGCTACGGGTCGACATGCCTCGATGATAGCCGCGCCGGCGTGAAAGCGGTGCGGAGCGATCGCGCAGTCGAATGACGCAACGCGCGCTGTCGGCCGGTCATCGAAGCGGGCGAGGATCGCCCGCCCATGTCCAACACCAAAGCCTACGCCGCGTTCGACGACAAGAGCCCGCTCGCTCCGTTCGAGCTGACGCGACGCGAGCCTCGCGCGGGCGACGTCACCATCGAGATCCTCTATTGCGGCATCTGCCACTCCGACCTCCACCAGGTCCGGAACGAGTGGCACAACGCGAGCTACCCGATGGTGCCGGGCCACGAGATCGTCGGAAGGGTCACCGCGGTCGGCGCGAACGTCACCAAGCTGAAGGTGGGCCAGCTCGCGGGCGTCGGCTGCCTGGTCGACTCGTGTCGCGAGTGCAGCCCGTGCGGCAAGGGCCTCGAGCAGTACTGCGAGAAGGGCAACTCGCAGACCTACAACGGCCTCGAGCGTGACGGGAAGACGCCGACCTACGGCGGCTACTCGAAGCAGGTCGTCGTCGACGAGCGCTTCGTGCTGTCGATCCCCGAGCAGGGCTCGCTCGAGGCGGTCGCGCCGCTGCTGTGCGCCGGCATCACGACCTACTCGCCGCTCCGCCACTGGAAGGTGGGGAAGGGGACGCGCGTGGGCATCGTCGGCCTCGGCGGTCTCGGTCACGTCGCGGTGAAGCTCGCGGTCGCGATGGGCGCCGAGGTCACGCTCTTCAGCCACTCGGACAAGAAGCGCGAGGACGCGAAGCGGCTCGGCGCGCACGAGTACGTCGTCAGCACCGACCGCGCTCAGATGGGCAAGATGGGCAGCCGTCTCGACTTCATCCTGAACACGGTCTCCGCGCAGCACGACATCTCGGGGCTGCTCATGGCGCTCAAGCTCGACGCCACGATGGTGATGGTCGGCGCGCCCGACAAGCCGCTCGCGCTGCCGGCGTTCCCGCTGCTCATGGCCCGTCGCTCGATCGCCGGCAGCGGCATCGGCGGCCTGCCCGAGACGCAGGAGATGCTCGATTTCTGCGCGAAGCACAAGGTGACGGCCGACGTCGAGGTCATCCCGGTGCAGAAGGTGAACGAGGCGTACGATCGCCTCGCGAAGGGCGACGTGCGCTACCGCTTCGTGATCGACAACGCGACGCTCGGCTGAGGGGCAACGACGACCATGACGACCGAAGTCGAACAGAGCCCCGTCTCCACCATCGACGGCGCGCCTTCGAAGCTCGGCGACTACGCGAGCAAGGTGCGCCTCGTGTCAACGTCGCGTCGAAGTGCGGGCTCACCCCGCAGTACACGGCGCTCGAGGCCCTCTACCGCAAGTACAAGGACCGCGGCTTCGAGGTCCTCGGCTTCCCGGCGAACGAGTTCGGCGAGCAGGAGCCGGGCACGGAGGCGGAGATCAAGGACTTCTGCTCGACGAGCTACGAGGTCTCGTTCCCGATGTTCGCGAAGATCGTCGTGAAGGGCGAGGGCCTGCACCCGCTCTACGCGAAGCTGACGAGCGCGCAGCCCGCGGCGCGCGCCCTCCTCGACACGGACTTTCGCGCGAAGCTCGAGGGCTACGGCATCAAGACCGGCACGCCGTCGGAGGTGCTCTGGAACTTCGAGAAGTTCCTGGTCGACCGCCAGGGCAACGTCGTCGAGCGGTTCTCGCCCGACGTGGCGCCGGACGCCGACATGATCGTCTCGGCGATCGAGCGCGCGCTCTCGGCATAGGGAACGCTACCCGTCCGCTCGGAAGCCGGCTCACATCGGTCGGCGCTTGGCCCACGCGTCGTACGAGCGGTATCTCTCGGCGGCAGCTTTGCCGACTTCGTCCCCGAGGTGGGCGAGATACCTGGCAATGACGCCGTAGTCCTCGTGGTACTCGGGGCGCTTCGTTTGTTTGAGCACGTTGGCCTCTCGCTCGAGGTAGGCGAGACGCGCGTGGAGCACCTCGCGCACCAGCGGCTCGTGTTTTCGGCGTCGCTCCCATGGGACACGAGCAAGCGCATCGCCGCTTGGGTGAGCTGGTAGCGCCGGTTCGGCAAGTCCGCGCCGGCGGCGTGCCATGCCTCCACGGCGGGGTGGCTTCGATTGCGCTCTACGTCGAGATAGGGCACGAGCTCATCGACGAGCTCCGGCCCTACCTTCGCGACGGCGAGGTAGGCCTCGGCGATCTCCCCGGACCACTCGGCCATGGCCAGTGTCGGGCGACGCACCAGCGACAGGAGATACGGGCCGGCTTCGCGGGTCTTGGCGAGCTTCAAGACTGCCAGCGCGCCCGTGCCGACGCGCGGTCTCCGTTCGCGAAGGGCCAGGACCAGTTGCGGCCATGCCTGCTCGGCCTAGCGTACCAGATGCGAGGTCGGCTCTTCCGGTGGAATGGGTACGTCGGGGAGGACGGTATTCGCCTCGTCGAGACGCGCGATGAGCAGGCCATACCCTTGGAGCTCGAGAGGCTCGAGCTTCAAGGCGCGCTCACGCAGCGACTCCGTGTTCGCTTCGGGATCGTCCTCCTTCCACGCCGCGACATGTGCTTCGAGCTGTTCGCGGCCGTCGATGGGCACATAGCCTCTGGGGCCTACGAACCCGCGCTCGGCGGCATGGCGAGCCTCTGGGAAGCGCGCGAGGACGTTCGCGTCAAGACCCTCGGACCGGACTCCGTGTGTGCGAACGGGCCGGTCGGAGGATCGAGCACGGTGTTCACTCGCAAACACGCACCGGCCTCGGCCGAGAGCGACATGCCTCTGGCGAGTTGCTCGCGGATCGCCTCGAACGGGATCTGGTCCGCGAGCTCCGGCGCGCGTCGGCGAGCCATTCTCGCCACCTGCTCGAAGTAGTCTGCGCGGAGCCCGGCGCGAACGTTCGCGCCGTCCTCCCCCGCGAGCTTACCGAGCAGCGCGAGGAGCTCGAAGAGCGCCACTTCACGCTCGAGAAGCTGTGCGAGCCGATCGTCTGCGCGCGATTCGTCGCTCGATCGAAGCGCGTCGAGCAGCTCCTCCCGGTACGTGTGTGCCCCTACCGAATGAATGGCGGGCACCCCGAGATCGATGGCATTCGTTGCACTGGCGAGAAACGACGGCCCGACCCAGTAGCGCGATTCTCGAAGCACCGCGTCACGCGCGCGCTCGATCCATCCCCCGAGCAGGAACGACCGCACGAACGACTCGAATTCGGGGAATCGTGGGAGCCAGCCCTGCGGGTGGAGCACGAAGGTCTCTCCGCTATTGGCATCAACAGCGAGTGCGGCTCCCCGACGGTCCCGCCCGACCACCACGAGCGACCGAAGAGCTTCGACCGTGAGCTCTGCCCACGCTCCCCGCGCGTGCGCTCCGAGCGCGCCGGTCGCGAGGGTACGCTGGTGGGCGCGCCAGTCCTCCGTCGACGGGTCGAGGAGCTCGAAGACCCCCGCGAGCGACCCCGGCCCCCAGGTCTCGAGCAGGGTTCGCAACGCCAGAGGCCAAGTGAAGGCCCCCGCCTTCGCTACATGATCGAGCACCTCCTTCGGCACCGGCCGCGCATCCCCGATCAAGGAAAGTCCAAGCATCGCGGCAAAAGTACTCAAAGACCGCGCCCGATGGCCCCAAAAAGGAATCGTCGAAACTGTGGCTGACCCGACCTTCGCCTGGGCGGTGCGCGTTGCTGGGTGCGTCGTGGCGCTCGTCAGTTCTTGGCGGCGTCGAGCTGCAGGTACGTATCGCCGTAGGGCGTCGGCGTCTTGATGAGGATCGTCGCGCGGCCGTTGCCGGTGTCCGTGAAGGAGTAGTCGGCCTCGCTCGTGAGGGCGCCGTCGCACGCGTGGTCGAGCGTGAGCACGGGGCCCGTCGTGGTGAACGCGCCCTGCGACGTGGTGTTCGTGCCCTGGGCCTGCGGGCCGGCCACGGTCGAGAGGTTGAAGGCAGCCTTCATGTGGAGGCTGTAGTTCGTCCCGCTGAAGAGCGCCCACGCGTTGACCGAGCCCGTCGAGGCCCGCGCGTCGACGAGGCCGCCGGTGCCGGCCGGGAGGAACACCGTGGCCTTGTCGACCTTGTACTCGCCCTGGAGCGTGCCGCCCGTCATCGTCATCGGGACGATGCTCGGCGTCGTGTAGACGAGGAGCGTCGGAGCGACGTCGGCGACGCCCTGGAGGTCGGTGAGCTTGCAGTCGTTCTTCGGCGCCGTCGGCGCGGCGCTGTCGCTGCCGCCTGCTCCGCCGTCCTTCGCGCCGCTTCCGCTCGGCGCGGGCGCCGGGACCGTCGTCGTGACGTCGGTGGAGGCCGGCGCCGAGCCTTCGTTGCTGCTCGCCGCGCAGGCGATCGACACGAGCGGGAGGACGAGAGCGACGAGAGCGACGAGAGCGACGAGCCCGAACGACGACGAGAGGAGGTGAGCGCGCATGAGCGGCTGCTTCCCCCGTTTCATCGCGAGGGGCAATCGCGGCCACGTCTCGACTGTGTCTCTTACAGTGTAAAGTGATTGGCGCAGGGGTGATCAGGGCCACCACGGGGGCGCTCGGGCGTGACCGGCAAGCTCACGGCGCAGTCGTGAACGTCGTGCTGGCCGCCGAGTACAGGCTCCTGCTGCGCGCGCTGTACATCCCGACCGTGAGGAGCGCGGCGGTCGCCGGGTCGGTCATCGAGTCCACCGACACCCCGCTGGCCTCGAACGCGAGGGCTTGCCAGGTGTAGGTCGCGTTCCCCTGCAGCGGAAGGCCGAGCGCCGTGTAGTCGGGAAGCGTGATGCTCGCGCTCGTGCCCGGCACCCTGAGGTAGCACTCGAGCGCGCCGATCTTCTTCACGTAGACGATGTAGAAGTCTGCGCCCTTCACCGGAGTCCATGACAGCGTCGGCGTCCTGCTGACGCCGACCGCGCCCTTCGCCGGCGCGGTGTTCGCGAGGAGGGTGTTGACCGGCAGGTCGAGGGTCGTCGTTCCAGCCAGCACGGCCGGACCGACTCGCGAGGCCAAGTTGCCGTCCGCGTCGCTCCCCGACACAATCAGCGTCGCGCCGTCACTCGGCAAGAGCAGCTCGGCTCCGCTCGGAATCGTCGCCCCGAGCGCCGCAGCGAGGAACCGTGCGCCCTGAGCGTCGACCGTGAGGTAGCTTCCCCTGGCGCCGACGGAGTACGCACCGGGATCGTAGTCGAGGGTCGTCTTCGCGATGCTCACGGGCGTCGACAGGGACAGATCGAGCCCCGTCAGGTGGCTGCCGTTGGTGAGGCTCAGCCCGGGCAGCGTGCCGGTCTGCCAGTAAGAGTTGATGAGGTTGCCCGGCACTGCGATGGACACGTGGAGCGCGACGAGGTCGACCACGACGCTCGCGCTGCCGCTCCATTGGAAGGCCAGGTCGTAGGCGCCCGTCGCCGGGTTCGCGGGGTCCACGGCGAAGACTCCCTTCGTCGCGGCGAGCAAGATCACTTGATCGGCCGGGATCGGGAGGGCTGGGCTCTTCACGTTGCCGGCGAGCTTGGCCATGTAGCTGGCGCCGCCTCCGTTGGTGGAGAGCTGCGGGCTCGTACGCGAGGCCGTCGGCGGTGCGCTTCGTGCGCGGGCGGCGGGCATCGATCCTGCAGAGCTGCTGCACCATGAGCGAGTCCCACGCCATCCGCTGTTACGACTACGTCAACGCGCCGTACGAGCGAGTGCGAGATGCGCTTCGAGCCGACGCGCTCGGCCTCCTGGACCGCGCAACGACGGTCGCCACGACACGCGCGGAGAAGGTGGGCGCGGGGTTGCGCGTCCAGGTCGGCTCACTCGAGGTCGGGACGCACGCGACGATCACGCTGCACGACATGACCGAGGACGCGTCCGCCCCCGGCATCCACGGCCCTCGAACGCGGCTCATGATCGAGTGGCAAGCGACCAGGGCCCCGAGCCTCTTCCCGGTGATGAAGGCGCAGCTCTCCGTCTACCCGCTGTCGGCGGAGGAGACGCAGCTCGATTTTCTCGGCGACTACCTACCGCCCGGCAGCGTCGTCGGAGCGGCCGTCGATGCGCTCGTCGGCCGTCGGATCGCCGAGGCGACGGTCCATCAGTTCGTCCAGGACGTGTCCGCCCGCCTTCGCGAGGTCGTGGCGAAGAAGTGACGCGCGCGCCTCGCGACGAGACCTTTGCGCACTCGCGCATTGCGTGCACCACGCGCAGCGCTATCGCGCGCCCCTGACGGCGCAAAGTAAGCACGATTGCCGCGTTCGGCAGTCGGACCTCAGACGGCCGTCGAATTGCAGAGTTGAGTCGCGAACATCGAGGTTCGCATGCCCATCAGGCTGAGTACGTTGTCGACCTTCGACCCCAACGAAGGCGGAATCGCAGCGGACGAAACCGATATCGCGTCAGTCGAGAAACGCATCGGCGTTCCCCGACGGCAGTTCCTGCAGATCTTCGCAGGAGTCGTTGCCGCGATAGGGCTTCCCTCGACAGCGTTCGCCACGGTGGTCAAAGCAGTCGCGCAGGCGCGAAGGCCCTCGGTCACCTGGCTCCATTTTTAGGAGTGCACCGGTTGCACCGAGAGCCTCCTGCGCGCCGAGCACCCGACGATCGAGAAGCTGATCCTCGACGTCATCTCGCTCGACTACCACGAGGCCCTCATGGCCGCGGCCGGGCACCAGGCGGAAGCCGCCCGCAAGACCGCGATGAAGGAGAACAAGGGGAAGTACATCCTCGTGGTCGAGGGGGCGATCCCGACCGGCGAGCACGGCGTCTACTGCAAGATCGGCGGGCAAACGGCGATCGAGATGCTGAAGGAGTGCGCGGCCGACGCCGCGGCGGTCATCGCGATCGGCAGCTGCGCCTCCTGGGGCGGCATGCCCTCGACGGCTCCGAACCCGACCGGCGCGAGCCCCGTCGCGGAGATCCTCGGCAAGCCCGTGGTGACCATCCCCGGTTGCCCGCCCAACCCCTACAACTTCCTCACCACCGTCGTGCACTACCTGACGCTCGGCAAGCTGCCGGAGCTCGACGCGAAGGGGAGGCCCAAGTTCGCCTACGGCCGCCTCATCCACGAGAACTGCGAGCGGCGCGCGCACTTCGACGCCGGTCGCTTCGCGACGCAGTTCGGAGACGACGGACACCGCCAGGGCTGGTGCCCCTACAAGCTCGGATGCAAGGGCCCCGAGACGTACGCGAACTGCCCGACCATCCTCTTCGGTGACGCTGGCGCGGGCACCTGGCCCGTCGGCTGCGGTCATCCGTGCATCGGGTGCACCGAGCAAGGCGTCGGCTTCACCAAGCCGATCCACGAGCTCGCCAAGCTCCTCACCGTGACGCCGCCGACGCAATTCGCGCGGCCCGCCGAGCCGCAGGGCAAGGGCGTCACCGTCGCGAGCGCAGCCGCGATCGCCGCCCTCGGAGGGCTCGCGATCGGCGCCGGTACGAAGATCGTCAAGGGCCTCGGCAAGCTGCCGGACGACGAACGCGACGACGGCAAACCCTGAGGGAGAATGGCGATGCTCACGCGACGCAATCTGCTCAAGGTGGTGGCGGGAGCGGCCGGTGCCGCGGTCGCCTGTCCGACCAAGAAGGCCGAGGCTCGGGCCGCGAAGACGATGCCCGCCGAGGCGATCGGTCTCCTCTACGACGGCACGCAGTGCATCGGCTGCCGCGCATGCATCGCCGCCTGCAAGGAGGCGAACGGGATGCCCGCCGAGCACAACCTGCTCGACATCGGTGACTACTGGGACGCGCCGCTCGACATCTCGGGCAGCACGCTCAACGTGATCAAGGCGTATCGCGACGGAACCGGTGCCCACAAGGACGAGGTCAAAGACGGCTTCGCGTTCACCAAGACGTCGTGCATGCACTGCGTCGACCCTTCGTGCGTGTCCGCGTGTCCCGTCTCGGCGATGACGAAGGACGCGACGACGGGCATCGTCGGCGGTCGCGGCGTTCTATCCGGACTGGGTGAAGTACGGAAAGGGCGTCACGAGCTACCTCGCCGCGCCGGATTTTCCGCTCGACGAGCGCGGGACGAAGTTCGAGACCGTGGGCGGCTACATCCCCGACGGCGACCTCTCCAAGTTCCAGCCGATCAAGACGTTCGGCGACGCGTTCCTCCGGGACAACGTCGCCGAGAGCGTCATGCACTCCTGGTACAAGGGCGGGAAGGGCCCGCTGCATCCCTACAAGGGAGAGACGTTTGCGGAGTACACGGACTTTCAGGAGAAGGCGAAGTACTCCTTCGTGAAGTCGCCCACGTTCCAGGGCAAGCCGGCGCAGGTCGGGCCGCTCGCGCGCGTGCTCATGGCCGTCGCCTCCAATCACCAGCCGGTCGTGAAGCACCTCACGCGCATCCTCGGGATCGTGGAGTCGCTCACGAAGACCAAGGTGCCCCTCGACGCGCTCCACTCGACGATCGGTCGCCACGCCGCGCGCGCCGTCATGTGCGCGGTGAACGTCGACCTCCTCGAGACGCAGTGGAAGCTCCTGGTCGACAACATCGCCGCAGGGGACGTCGCGACCTTCGAGAAGCCCGTGTTCCCGAAGGGCGAGATCAGCGGATACGGCTTCCACGAGGCGCCGCGCGGGATGCTCTCGCACTGGGTCGTCATCGAGAACGGGATCATCAAGAACTACCAGGCCGTCGTCCCGACGACCTGGAACGCCGCTCCGCGCAACGAGAAGGGCGACCCCGGCCCGTACGAGGCCTCGATCGCCGGAACGCCGCTCGCCGACCCCGAGCGACCGCTCGAGGTGCTCCGCACCATCCACTCGTTCGACCCGTGCATGGCCTGCGCGGTGCACCTCGTCGACACCACCAAGCGCGACATCGTGCAGGTCCAGGCGCTCTGAGATGGGAACTCTACCGCACCGGCGCGTGGTCGTCCTCGGCGTGGGCAACACGCTGATGCGCGACGAGGGCCTCGGCGTTCGCTGCATCGAGGAGCTCGAGCGGAGGAAGATGCTCGCCGCCGACGTCGTCGTCATCGACGGCGGGACCTCGACACACGAGCTGATGGACGACCTCCAGAACCTCGACATGCTCGTCATCGTCGACGCTGCCGCCACCGGCAAGGAGCCGGGGACGATCGTGCGCCTCGAGGACAGCTCCATTCCGGCGGCGTTCAGCAACAAGATGTCTCCGCATCAACACGGGATCAACGATCTGCTCGCGGCGCTCACGTTCCTCGGCAGGTCTCCCGCGCGGCTCGTGCTCTTCGGGGTCGAGCCGCACACGATGGAGCTCGGCATGGAGCTGTCGTCGGTCGTGGGCGCGAAAATGCCCGAGCTGTGCGAGCTCGTCGCTCGGGAGGTCGGGGCGGCGCCATGTGCCTAGGCCTGCCGATGACCGTGATCTCCGTCGACGGCATCATCGCCGTCGTCGAGGGCTGGGGAGAGCAGCGGACCGTCGGCACGCTGCTCATCGGTGACGTCGAGCCGGGGATGGTCGTCCTCGTGCATCTGAGAGATGCCGTGCGCGTGCTCGACGCCGACGAGGCCGAGGCGCTCACCTGTGCCGTTCGGTCCATCGTGGGAGACGCGCGGGCGGCGGAATGAACCCGGGCGGCACGCTCGCGGCGGAGATCGTGACGCGCGACGGAAGCGTGTCGGAGGCGAGGATCGTCTCCACGCGGCGCGTGCCTCTCGCGGCGGCGCTGCGCGGCAAGAGCGTGAGAGATGCCGTCGCGCTCGTTCCGCTCCTGTTTGCGACGTGTGGGATCACATGGTCTTGCCGCGTCGTCGGCGGCCCGGTCGGCGCGCGGCGAAGGGGAGCGCGAACGCGAAGGCACGTCGCTCGACCTGAGCCGGAGGCTCGCGTGGGCGCGCGAGCTGCTCGTCGCGAGCGAGGTGATCGACGGCCATGCCTGGTCGCTCCTCGTCGACTGGCCGCGGGTCCTCGGCGGACCGCCCCAGACGGAGAAGGTCCGCGCGCTGCGTGCATGCTCGGCGGCGCTGCGCGACGCGGTCGACCCCGAGCGCGCGTCGCTGCGCCTCGAGGTGTGCGCGGTCGCCCATTCATCGCATGAAGGGCTAGCGGCGGCGGTCGCCCAGCTCGATGCGCTCGTGAGCGCGATCGTCGGCGATCTCCCGGACGACGCTCGAGGGCTCGAGGCATGGGCGCGCACCTCGAGGTCGTCAGCCGCGCCGTTCGTGAGGCACCTCCTCGACACCTCGAGCGCGAGCGTCGGTAGCAGTGACGTGGCCCTCCTCCCCGAGCTCGACGCGCGCTGGTTCGCCGCGCGCCTGTCTGCGAGCGCGGCCTTCGGCGGCCGCCCCACCGTGGACGGCGCCCCGCACGAGGCTGGACCGATCGCGCGGGCCGCGACCTCGCCGCTCGTCGCGTCGGTGATCGGCGTCCACGGCCGCGGCGCCCTCGCCCGCCTCGCCGCGCGCCTCGTCGAGCTCGCATCGGCGCCCGGCCGCGTGCGCGCCACCGCCCTCGCGGGGGAGGCCACGGAGCTCGCGAGCCACGGCGGATGTGGCGTCGCCGACACCGCCCGCGGACGCCTCGCGCACTGGGCGCTCGTCGAACGCGACGTGATCGTCGACTGGCGCTTCGTCGCGCCGACCGAGTGGACGTTTCATCCCGAGGGCGCCTTCCCCCGCGGGCTCGTCGGCGCGCACGCGCGCGCGCACGAGGTGGCGCAGAGAGTGCAGCTCCACGTGGCGGCGCTCGACCCGTGCGTCCCGTGTGAGATCACGCTCCGGGACGCCGCAAGCGCCGTGAAGTAGGCGCTTCCAGGTGACCCGATGCACGAATTGTCTCTCGCCCAGTCCATCGTCGACCTCGTCGAGGAGCAGCGCGCGAGTGCAGCGTTTGCACGCGTGCGCACGATCCGCGTGATCGTTGGGCAGCTCTCGAGCGTCGACCCCCGAGCCCTCGAGTTCGGTTTCGAGGTCGTGGCCCGCGGGACCGTGGCCGAAGGTGCAACTCTGGCGATCGACCGGCCGCCGGGGCGCGCGTTTTGCACCGACTGCGAGCAGCCCGTCGAGATCGCGACGCACGGGGATGCGTGCCCGATTTGCGCGGGCCACCGGTGGAAGGTGGTCGGGGGGCAGGAGTTGCGCGTGGTCGATTTGGAGGTGGAGTGATGTGCGGAGTTTGTGGATGCGGGGGTGAGGAGAAGGTCGTGGTTGGGCCCGCGCCCGCGCACGCGCACGGCCACGATCACGATCACGCGCACGATCACGACGCCGGGCACGGGCACGGGCACGGGCACGAGCACGAGCACGGGGGAGAGGCGGCGTTGGCGACTCCCGAGCTGCGGAGGGTCAGGGTCGAGCGGGATATTTTCGAGAAGAACGATCGGTTTGCCGAGGGGAACCGGAAGGGGTTTGCTGGGACGCGGACGCTGGCGTTGAACCTGGTGTCGAGTCCCGGGGCAGGGAAGACCAGTCTGCTGGTGACGACGCTCGAGAAGACCAAGGGGCAGTACGCCGTCGCCGTCATCGAGGGGGATCAGCAGACGAGCCTCGATGCGCAGCGCATCCAGGCGACCGGCGCTCCCGCCCTCCAGATCAACACCGGCAAGATGTGTCACCTCGACGCGAGCATGGTGGCCGATGCCGTGGGCCAGCTCGGCGCGCCCGAGCGCGGCGTCCTCTTCATCGAGAACGTTGGGAATCTGGTCTGTCCGGCAGGCTTCGATCTCGGAGAGGCCGCGAAGGTCGTCCTCGTCTCCGTCACCGAGGGAGAGGACAAGCCCCTCAAGTACCCCGACATGTTCCGCGCTGCAGGCCTCGTCCTCGTCACCAAGGTCGACCTCCTCCCGCACCTCGACTTCGACATCGGCGCGCTCGTCGCGAACATCCGGCGCGTCAACAGCGCGGCCGACGTGCTCCGCGTGTCCTCACGGACGGGCGACGGCATGGGCGCCTGGTACGCATGGCTCGACGCCCGGAGGCGCGAGCTCGAGGCCGCCCCGTGACGAATCCTGCGCACGCGCTGGACGGCATTGCCGCCGTCGCCCGTGCGCGCGTGCGGGTCCGCGGCCTCGTGCAGGGCGTCGGCTTCCGCCCGTTCGTCTACCAGCTCGCTCACCGCTACGAGCTCACGGGCTGGGTGAAGAACGACGACGCCGGAGTGCTCCTCGAGGTCCAGGGCGCGACCACCGCGCCATTCCTCCTCGCGCTCGAGGCCGAGCTCCCGCCGCTCGCGCGCATCGACGCCGTCGAGGTCGCACGTGTCGCGCCGCTCGCGGTCGGCCCGAGCGACCGCACGTTCGAGATCCTGATGAGCGAGCGAACGGCCAGCGTCTCCACCGGCATCGGCCCCGACGCCGCGCCGTGTCGTGCGTGCCTGGCCGAGCTCTTCGACCCCGCGGGTCGCCGGTATCGCTATCCGTTCCTCAATTGCACCCACTGCGGCCCGCGCTTCACGATCACGCGCCAGCTTCCCTACGACCGGGCGCAGACGTCGATGGCGCCGTTCGTCATGTGCGAGGCGTGCCGCCGCGAGTACGAGGACCCGCTCGATCGCCGCTTCCACGCGCAGCCCACCGCATGCCCCGCGTGCGGTCCACACCTCACGATGTCCGTCGAGGAGATCGCCGCGCGGCTCCGCGCCGGAGAGATCGTCGCCATCAAGGGGCTCGGCGGCTTCCAGATCGCGTGCGACGCCACCAACGCACAGGCGGTGAGCCGGCTTCGCCTCGCCAAGCAGCGCGACGGCAAGCCCTTCGCCGTGATGACGGCCGGCGTCGCGAGTCTCCGCTCACGGGTCTCGCTCGACGCAGAGGAGACCAGGCTCCTCGAGAGCCTCGAGCGTCCGATCGTCATCGCTCGTCGCAACGGCGCATCGGACGAGCACGCGTGCCTCGCGCCCGGCGTCGCCCCCGAGCTGGCGTGGGTCGGCGTGATGCTCCCGTCGTCGCCGCTCCACTACCTCCTCTTCCACGAGCTCGCAGGGCGGCCCGTCGGCCTCGACTGGCTCGACGCTCCGAGCGACGTCGCCCTCGTGATGACGTCCGCGAACCCTGGCGGCGAGCCCCTCGTCATCGACGACGCCGACGCCGCGCGGAGACTTGGCGGCATCTGCGAGGCGATCGCCGGACACGATCGCGCGGTCGTCGTGCGCTGCGACGACCCGGTCACTCGCGTCGTCGCCGGAAGGCCGATGGTCATCCGTCGTGGGCGAGGCTCGGTCCCCAACGGCATCACCTTGCCGCGCGAGGTGCCGTGCGTCCTCGCCGTCGGCGCGCATCTCAAGAACGCCGTGTGCCTCACCCGCGGCGACCGCGCGTACCTCTCGCAGCACGTCGGCGACATGGACGACGCGGAGACGTTCCGCTTCTTCGAACAGACCGTCGCGCACCTCCGGTCGATCCTCGACGCCGAGCCCGTGCTCGTGGCGCACGATCTCCATCCCGACCTGCTCTCCACGGCGTATGCGGAGCGGCTCGGCGTCCCCTGCCTCGCGGTGCAGCACCATCACGCCCACGTGGCGGCGGTGCTCGCGGAGCACCGGCTCCTTGGGCCGCACGTCGGCCTCGCGCTCGACGGCGTCGGGCTCGGCACCGACGGCGGCGCCTGGGGCGGCGAGCTCCTCCGCGTCGACGGCGCTTCGTTCGAGCGCCTCGGTCATCTCGCGCCGCTGCTCCTCCCCGGCGGAGACGCGGCCGCGCGCGAGCCCTGGCGCATGGCGCTCTCGGCGCTCTGGAAGATGGGCCGGCGCGACGAGATCGCGAAGCGCTGGGGGAGGAAGGGCGAGACCCTCGCCCGCGCGCTCGATCGCGGCGTGAACGCGCCGGCGGCCACCGGCTGCGGTCGCTGGTTCGACGCGGCCTGCGGTCTCCTCGGCGTGCGCGACCGCTCGGGCTACGAGGGCGAGGCGCCGATGGTGCTCGAGAGCCTCGTGCGCACGCCGCGCGTCCTCGCCGGCACGTGGACGATCGACCACGGCGAGCTCGACCTCCTCCCGCTCCTCGCCGCCCTCACCACGATGAGCCCCGAGGAGGGCGCGGAGGCCTTCCACGGCACGCTCGCCGCCGCGCTCGTCGACCTCGCGCTCCCCGCGCTCCTCCGCGAGGGCGCGCGCGCGATCGCGGTCGGCGGCGGATGCGCGATCAACGCCGTCCTCACGAGCGAGCTCGTGCGCGGCTTTCTGGCGCACGGCATCGAGGTTCTCCTCCCGCGCCAGGCGCCCCCCGGCGACGGCGGTCTCGCGCTCGGACAAGCATGGATCGGCGCACAGGCGCTCGCTCTCGGAACCGGAAGGTAAGAAGACGATGTGCCTCGCGCTCCCCGCAAAGGTCCTCCAGATCACCGGCGACGACGCCACGGTGTCGCTCGGCGGAGTGAAGAAGCAGATCAGCCTCGCGCTCGTCGAGGGCGTCGTGCCCGGCGACTACGTCATCGTCCACACGGGCTTCGCGATCTCCAGGCTCGACCCCGAGGAGGCCGAGCGCACGCTGGAGCTGTTTCGGGAGGCCGATATCGGTGCCGCAGAGACCACGGGGGCCTCATGAAGTACCTCGACGAATACCGTGACGGCGCGCTGGCGCGCCGGGTGGCGGCCGGCATCGCGCACCAGGCCAATCGCGACCGCACGTACCGCCTCATGGAGTTCTGCGGTGGCCACACGCACGCGCTCTGGCGCTACGGCCTCATGGACATGCTCCCCGCGAACGTCGAGATGATCCACGGCCCGGGCTGCCCGGTCTGCGTCATCCCCATCGGCCGCCTCGAGCAGGCGATCGCGCTCGCGCGGCGTCCGGAGGTCATCCTCTGCACCTTCGGGGACATGATGCGCGTCCCGGCGCGCGACCGCCGCAACCTCCTCAAGGCCAAGGCCGAGGGCGCCGACGTGCGCATGGTCTACGGCAGCGCCGACGCGCTCCGCTTCGCCCGCGAGAACCCGACGCGCGAGGTGGTGTTCTTCGCCATCGGCTTCGAGACCACCACGCCCGCCACCGCGAGCGCCGTCGACACCGCGGCGCGCGAGGGGCTGAAGAATTTCAGTGTGCTCTGCAATCACGTCCTCACGCCTTCGGCCATCGACGCCATCCTCGGCGCGCCGGGGGAGACCGATGGGCGCATCCGAGTGGATGGCTTCATCGGTCCCGGTCACGTGAGCACGATCATCGGCTCGGCTCCGTACGAGCGCTTCTCGCGGGACCACCACAAACCCGTGGTGGTGAGCGGCTTCGAGCCGCTCGACGTCCTTCAGTCGATCCTGATGCTCGTCCAGCAGCTCAACGACGGGCGCAGCGAGGTCGAGAACGAGTTCACGCGCGGCGTCGTTCGCGAGGGCAATGCGAAGGCCATCGCGCTCGTCGACAAGGTGCTCTGCCTGCGCCCCTCGTTCGAGTGGCGAGGGCTCGGCACGCTGCCGGACAGCGCCCTCATGCTGCGCGATGCGTACGCGGCCTGGGACGCGGAGAAGCGGTGGGACGTGCCCTACGAGGCCGTCGCCGATCACAAGGCCTGCGCGTGCGGCGAGATCCTGCGCGGCCTCAAGAAGCCGGTCGACTGCAAGATCTTCGGCACCGCCTGCACGCCGGAGTCGCCCGTCGGCTCTTGCATGGTGTCGCCCGAGGGCTCCTGCGCCGCCTACTACTCGTACGGCCGGCTTCGCCGGAAGGAGGCCTGACATGGCGCGCAAGTACGGACGGAAGCTCGATTTCGAAACCGGTCGCGTGGACATGACCCATGGGTCGGGCGGCAAGGCCATGGCGCAGCTCGTCGACGAGCTCTTCATCCACGCGTTCGACAACCCGTTGCTCGCCAAGCGCAATGATCAGGCGCTCTTCGAGGTGCCGAAGGGGCGGATGGTGATGACCACCGACGGGTACGTCGTCTCGCCGCTCTTCTTTCCGGGCGGCGACATCGGCTCGCTCGCCGTGCACGGCACCATCAATGACGTCGCGATGTCGGGCGCGCAGCCGATGTATCTCTCTGCGTCGTTCATCCTCGAGGAGGGCTTTCCGCTCTCCGATCTCAGGCGCGTCGTCGCGTCGATGGCCAAGGCGTCGCGGGACGCGGGCGTCCCGATCGTGACCGGCGACACCAAGGTCGTCGAGCGCGGCAAGGGCGATGGCGTCTTCATCACCACCACGGGCGTCGGCTTCGTACCGCCGCACGTCGTGGGCCCGTCGGCGGAGCGGGCGCGCGCCGGCGATGCCGTCCTCGTGAGCGGCACGATGGGCGATCACGGCGTCACCATCCTCTCGAGCCGGGATGGCCTCGAGTTCGAGACCACGATCGAGAGCGACAGCGCCGCGCTCCACCGGCTCGTCGCCCGCATGGTGGAGGTCGTCCCGGACGTCCACGTCCTGCGCGACCCGACGCGCGGCGGTCTCTCGGCGACGCTGAACGAGATCGCCGAGGAGTCGGGCGTCGGGATGGTGGTCGACGAGTCGGCGATCCCCTACGGAAAGCAGGTCCTCGCAGCGTGCGAGCTGCTCGGGATCGACCCGCTCCACCTCGCCAACGAGGGCAAGCTGGTGGCGATCTGCGCGGCCGAGGACGCGCCGCGTCTCCTCGAGGCGATGCGTGCCGATCC
>Ga0335397_10004523_pt1 | contig 18355 bp, 9 predicted proteins | sample MAT04_FD_205740 | JGI IMG/M metagenome (GOLD analysis project Ga0335397, IMG submission 205740) | Freshwater microbial communities from Lake Fryxell liftoff mats and glacier meltwater in Antarctica - MAT-04 (spades assembly) (version 2) ... | reverse complement strand
TGCCGACGCACCCTTGATCAGCGCGCTCAAGCCCTCGGCTTGGCGCGCTTTAACGGCCCGATGATCGACATCCCGTGCCCCGAGAACGTGCGCCCGGGACAGCTTAATCCCGCCAACGCGGCCGCCATTATCGCCATGCTAAAGCGCGCCGCCGACGGCGCAATGGCGGGCGAGTTTGCGGCCGTTGTTACCGCGCCCGTTCAAAAAAGCGTGCTCTGCGACGCCGGTTTTGCGTTCACCGGCCATACCGAATTCTTCCAAGCGCATGCCGGCTCAGAGCGCGTGGTGATGCTGCTGGTTGCAGACAAGCTGCGGGTCGCGCTGCAAACCACGCATTTGCCCTTGCGCGCCGTCCCGGATGCGATCAGCCGCGCGGGCGTGCTGTCCACGCTTGAAGTTCTCAACGCCGGCCTGAAAAGCCGGTTTCGCTTGGATGCCCCGCATATTTTGGTCCTCGGGCTCAATCCGCACGCGGGCGAATCTGGCCATTTGGGCCACGAAGAAGCCCACGAAATTGCGCCCGCGATTGCCGACGCCGTGCGACTTGGGATCTCGTGCGCTGGCCCGCTGCCGGCCGATACCGCATTTACGCCGCGGCATTTGGCCGGCGCGCATGCGGTGCTCGCGATGTACCACGACCAAGGCCTGCCGGTGCTCAAATACGCAGGCTTTGGCCGCGCCGTGAACGTGACGCTGGGTTTGCCGTATCTGCGCACCTCGGTGGACCACGGTACCGCGCTTGATCTGAGCGGCCGCGGCCTAGCCGACCCCGGCAGCCTGCGCGCAGCGCTTGAATTGGCGCGCACGCTGGCTTAATCGATGGACACCGGGCTCCTCCGCACTGAAGCCTTGCGCGCAGTGGTTGCCTTCGATCCGCGCAATCCGAGCGCCCATCGGCCGACGGAGCGTGTAGGATTCTGCGGCCACCGCAGCGATCGAGAAGGCGAAATAGTCGCCCACATCGAGCGTGTCGGGTGGCGCCAGTTCAAAGCCTAACCAAAAAAGGGAGTTGTACTCATGTCAGATGTTATCGCCCTGCTTGACCTGCTCGGTGGCGGTCAACCCGTCGAGATCGACGTCGCACTCGCTGAACTCGATCCACAAATCAGCAGCGCCATTCGCGCCGGTGATTCTCAAACGCTCGCCAATCTGCTTGGCGGCCGCTCAAACATGGTTTGTGGCCTGTTTCCGGCCAAAGAAAAGGACGAAGAAAAAGAGGGTGACGAAGACGATGCGCCCGTCAAGGAACCCAAGCCCAGCGATATTCGACGCGCCGCTTGACGGCACCTGCGCCCACGCGTTTAAAAAAGCGCCTGCGCTTGCAGGCGCTGTTGCTTTTGATCGCCATTCCGTGGGCGCATGTCTACGCGCAGCCCGAGACCACGGCTTCGCTTGTGGCGCGCGCGGATTCGATCAAGCGATCGGACTATCCCGCCTTCAAAGTGCTCCTAAAAGCGCTCGCCGAGCGCCAAGACCTCAAGCCCGCTGAGCGCAATCTCTACAACTATCTGCGCGGCTGGGAGATCGGCTACGACGGCGAGCAGGCGCCTGCGCTCAAACTGCTCAATCAGGTTTTGCTTGACTCAAGCGACCCTAATCTCAAGTTTCGGGCGCTGGCCACTATCGTCAATGTGATGACGGTTGGGCGCGACTATCAGGGCGCATTTGAGAACTTGAACAAGATGCTGGAGGTGCTTCCAAGCGTTATCGATGAAACCGCCAAAAACCAGGGATTGCTGACCGCAGCGCTGATGCACAACTCAGTGGGCCAATATGAATCTGGCCTGCAATACGCCGAGAAGCTGCTGGGCGGAGGCACCGTGCTTGGCTCCGCGGAATGTCCTGCAGAACAGATCAAGGTCGAAGCGCTGTTTTGGCTCAAGCGCATCAATCCGGAGAGCGCGGAGATAAAGCGCGCGCTCGACGCTTGCACGCGCCTGAACGATTCGGTGTTTGGCAACCTGATCCGCACCTATCCGGCGCGGATGTATTTGGACCTCCGCCAGCCCGATGCCGCGATCACAATGCTCGGCGAAAACTACGAGGCGGTGCAAAAAACCGGCTACGCCAGGCTGCGCTCGGAATTCGATTTCCTGCTTGCAAAAGCCTGGAGCGAAAAAGGCAACGACGCAATGACCGAGCAATTCGCGCGGTCGGCGATAGAGAAAGCGGTCAAAAACGAATTCTCGGGACCCGTGGTCGAGGCCACCCAGCTTCTCTACCAATTGGCCAAACGCCGCGGCAACCTCAATGAAGCGCTCGCCTATCACGAAAAGTTCGCCAAAGCCGACAAAGCGCATCTCGATCAAATCAGCGCCCGCCAGTTGGGCTATGAGATGGTCAAGCAGCAGGCCTACGCCGACCGCCTGCAGATTGAAAGCCTCAGCCAAAAAAACCAGCTGCTCAACCTAGAACAATCCTTAAGCGACAAAGCGGTCGCCAATGCGCGCCTATCGATTGCGCTGCTGCTAACGTTCCTCGCCTTAGTTGCGTTTTTCGCTGCTCGCATCTATCGCTCGCGCCAGCATTTTCGCGCGCTTGCCGAACAAGATGCGCTCACCAGCGTCTATGCGCGCCGGCGTTTTCTCGAACTCGCCGAATCCATGCTCGAAAACGCGCGCAAACAGGGGCTCGAGGTGTGCCTGCTGATGATCGATTTAGATCAGTTCAAACAGATCAACGACGTGCACGGCCACACTGCAGGAGATGCGGTCTTGGCCGCCACGATCAGTGCCGCGCGCGCTTTGTTGTCCAGTGAAACCAACATGCCCGGCGGGATTCTTGGGCGCTTGGGTGGCGAGGAGTTTGCACTGCTGATTCCCACCAGCGCAAAAAAAGCCAGCGCCTTAGCGGAGCGCTTGCGCGGCGCGATTGGCGCAACCGAAACCCGCTACATGGATATCACCATCCGCATCAGCGCCAGCTTCGGACTGGTCTCAAGCGCGCAATCGGGCTACGCGCTGCGCCAGCTGCTGATCAACGGTGACCAAGCGCTGTACCGCGCCAAACGCGCGGGCCGCAATCAAGTGGCGCTGTGGGCTTAGGCGCTGCGTTTCTTTAGTCAACCCGGCTCACTCAAAGCCATCGGCAAACAGCAAATCCACCGCTTCGTCGTCCACGATGGTGATGACGATGCTGCTCGGCGAACCCAACGTTGCGCCGCCGTCGGCTTTAAGTCAATTGCACGGTAAAGGTCTCGTCGCCCTCACGCAAGCGGTCGTTGTTGAGCGCAATGCGCAGGTTTTGGCTTCCCGACACCGCGTTCGCCCAAGACACGGTAGCCACGATCAATCCGAAATCGCTGCTGCCGGCGCTGCCAGCAATGGCACTGCTGCTGACGCTGATCAAACCCTCTGACCCGCCCAAGCGCTGCACCGGAAGATTCACCTCACCGGCTGATTCGGGCACGCTTAACGGTAAGCGCAGGAAACGACACGCTGCCGGCCTGCAGCGTGACCAGCAAAAGATCGGTCGCGCCATTGCGATCGGCGTCGTTTAAGGGTTGGTTGGTCTCGATCACCGCTTGGGTTGCGGAAGCCAAGGGCAGCCCGCTTAAGAATGTCCGCAGGTATGGGTTGTCGCTGGTGCGCACCAATTCCAAATTCGGCAGTGCGGCGAAGCGGTCATAGCGCCAAGCCACATCTTGACCCGCGCTTCGCCCGATATAGCTCAAATAGCGGCTGTCAGCGCCAAAGCGAATGGAGTTGATCAACGGGGCAACGCCGGCGAGCGGCTGCACGCGCTCGCGGGTTTGCAGAATACTGTCGTAGATGTACATGCCGCCAGCCGGCGCCTCGCCGTCCACCGAAAAGGCAACAAAGCGGCCGTCTGGGCTCACCGACGGCCTGCCCGAAGCGCCTGAAAATTGGACACCCAGCGCATCTAAGCTGACCCGGCTGGTGAGGCCTGATCCAAGGTTATGCATATAGACATCCGCGCGGGCATTGGTGTCGCTTAACGCCAGATTGGTGGCGCTCGTGGTGAACGCGAGCACGTTGCCGGCGCGATCCAGACTGATCTCGGTGACGGCACCATTGGCCTGCGCGCCGCTGCTCGCTACGCTAACCCGCCGAATCGGAACGGCCGCAGTGGACACCCACAAGAACGCGTCCGCGGCCGCGTTGCTGTCGCCGGCGACGATGTTGCTCGCGCTGCTGACAAACACAATTCGGCTTCCATTGATATTGATTTTGCTGGAGCCATCCAGGTTAGGCGTGGTGCCGCCCGCAGCGGTACCGGTGGTATTGACGCTAACCAAGTTCAACGCACCGCTTTGCAGGTTCAGCCGATAGCTGTCTGAACTTCCGTTGGCATCGTTGGCGGCGAGATTACTGGCAAAGGTTTCTAAAGCCACCCAGTTGCCGTCTGCCGACAGGCTCGCCGCTTCAACCGGGAAATTCGGCAGCTCGTTGCTTGGATTGCGTGCGAGCAGGCGAATCGCACCCGTCTTTTTGATGATCTCGGCAAGATGAACGGAATCGAGCGCCTGGCCAAAGCTCGCGGTATCGAGATCGGGCGCTTGGCTAAGCGCGAGCACCCGCGCTGCATTCGGCGCAAGGTCGCTTAGCCCACTGTCGCCCGCCCCAAACACGCTCGGCACCGGTGCATTGGCCACGCTCTCGCGAGCAAGCGCGGCGGTGTTCAAATCCTTCACATAGATGTCCTCAAGGCCATTGGTGTCGGCGGCTTCAAGGGCTGCTTTGCTTTGAAAACAGGCGCGCTGGCCGTCATCGCTGGCGCTTGCCAGTTGCGCCGGTCGATTGCCATTGCTTGCTTGTTCGGTGATGCCGGCGAGCAGGTCACGGCGGTAAATCTGGCCTATCGTCGCCGGCGCCATTGCGGTGAGGTTCGTGGCGCTGCTTTGAAACCACACGTAGCGCCCGCCTGCAGAGACGCTGGCACCCGAACTTGGCCCATTGGTGTCAGCGCCGGCAAACCCCAAGCTCACCCGCTCGGTGATGCCGGTAAGCAGCGTGTGGCGAAACACGTCGTTGGTGCCGTTGCCATCACTGGGATCAAGATTGCTGGCGGCGCTGTGGAACACCACGAACGCACCGGTTCGGGCCAAGTCGGCGTCGAAGGCGGCCGCGATGGCGCCAACACCCGCAGTCGTTTGCGATGCGCGGCCAATTGCCCCGCTGCTGACGTTATTGACAAAGATATCGGTCCCCGAGGTGTCGCCAGCGACGAAATTGCTGGCGCTGCTGGCGAACGCAATCAGATTGCCGCTGTCGTCGACGCTGGCCTCGAAGCTGCCGCCGTTGCCCTGAACGCCGGCGGCGCCAGTGGAAATCCGCACCGTGGAAGCGGTCACCGTATCAAAGCGAAAAACGTCGGACACCGCGTTCGTATCGCCCGCCACGATCGCTGCGATGGCGCTTTCGTAGACCACAAAACGACCGCTGCCTGAAATCGCTTCATTGCTGGCCTGAACGGGCTGTCCACTGCTGTTGAGCGCCACGCCGAGCAGGGTTCCAGTGAGCGCATCAATCCAAAACGCCGTCGGGTTGCCACCAGAATCGTTTTCAAGTAGGTCGTCTCGACTGATAAAGACGAGGTAACGGCCGGTCTCGCTTAGCGCCGCATCAACGGATTCGACACGTGCCTCCGCCCCGCTCAGGCGCCGACTCGCGCGAACCAGGTTGCCTGCGCTCCGCGCGAAAACGTCCGCATAGCCGTTGCGATCGCCCGGCACCAGCTGGCTGGCTGCACTTTGAAACGCAGTGACCATTCCGTTGCCCGAAATCGCGCAGTTTTGCGCAGCCCGATTGCCCTGATTGCCCCAAATTAAAGGGTCTTCATTGACCGTTAGCGGTTTAAAGCTGGCAGCTCTGAGCGCTTGTGCGCCAAGCAACAGCGTACCGATCGCGACCGATTGAAACATGTGCATGGCCAAACCCTCATTCAAACCCGTCTGTAAAGAAAAGATCCACGGCTTGATCGTCGGTGATCGTCACCGTGATGCTTGCCGGCGTACCCAGCGTGGCGCCGCCGCCCGGGTTAATTAAATTAACGGTGAAGGTCTCATCGCCCTCACGCTGGCGGTCGTTGATCAAGCTCAGCCGCAGGTTTTGGATCCCGCTGATTTGATGCTCCCACAGCGCGTTTGACTCAAGCAGCCGGAAGTCGCTTGGCAGCGCGGTGCCGGGCACTGCGCTGCTGCCCACATTGACAAAGCCTTCGCTGCCATTGAGACGACGCACCGCCAGATCCACCGATCCGGCCGATTCCGAGACGCTAATGGTTGCGCTCGGAAATGAAATCTGGCCCGGCTCTAGAGTGACCATGAGCAAATCAAGCGCGCTGTTGCGGTCGAGATCGCTAAGCGGTTGATCGGTTGCCAGGATCGCCTGCGTGGCCGAAGCGAGGCGCAGTTCGCTGATCATCGGCGTCAGAAAATCGGTGGTGCTGGTGCGCGCCAGCTCGATATTGGGCGAGATCGAAAAGCGATCATAGCGGTACGCATAATCGGTACCGACGATCCAGCCAATGTAGCTCAGGTAGCGCGGATCACGCCCGAAATGCAGGCTAAATTCGTAAGCGCGGACGCTGCCAGGTGGCCTGATTGCCGATCGCGCCTGGGTGATTCGATCGTGCAAATACAGGCCCGGGCTAGGCGAAGTCTCGTTGACAAAATAGGCGATTTGCAAGCCGTCTGAACTAATCGTTGGTGAGCTGGCACGCTCGCTCAACTGCGTGCCGGAGGACCCCAGGCTGATGCGCCGCGTGGTGTTGGTAGAAATCGTGTGCAAGAACACGTCGGCGACACCGTTGGTGTCGTCGGCGACCAAGTTATCGGCGACCGAGGTGAACACCACATAGTTGCCGCTTGCGTCCATGCTGACCTCGCTGCTGGCGCCATTGGCCTGTCCGCCAGCGGTTGCCACACTGACCCTTCGCATCGGCACGCTTGGGTTTGCGTCCCAGACAAAGGCGTCGGTTGCACTGTTGCTGTCGTTTGCGATGGAGGTTGCCCGCATCACTTAAAAACGCCACGCGCGCACCCGTGCCGCTAATGCCGAGCGCTGAGCCCGATGAGGTAGCGCTGCCGGATCCGAGCCCGGCCGTATTTAGACTCACCAAATTTAAAACGCCGGTCGCCAGATTCATCCGGTAGACGTCGGTTGTGGTGTTGGCGTCGAGCGCGCTCAAGTTGTCGGCGAGGGTGTCAAAAGCGAGCCAATTGCCGTCGGTGGACTGGCGCGCGGAATAAACATCGGCGGTCGGCAAGGCCCCGCTGACGTTGCGCGGGCGCAGCTGAATCTGCGCCGTGGTGGGTTCAATCTCAGCCAGCTGCTGCGCAAACGATGGGGGTGCGGCAAAAGAAGCGGTGTCCAGATCACGGGCTAGAGTCAGGCCGAACACGCGGCTAGCATTCGGTCCGACATCGGTGAGATTGGTCGCGTCGTTGCCGAAATGGCTCGCGACAGCGCTCGTGGCGAGGCTCTGACGGGCCAGGCTGCTGGTCGCGACGTCGAAGCGCCAAACGTCAGAGACCTGGTTGGTATCGCTTGCCTCCAGCGCAGCGTTGCTTTCAAAACAGGCGCTTTGGCCGTCACTGCTGGTCTGCGCCAAGCCGGCGGTCTGATCGCCATTGCTGGCCAGCAATACGTCCAAATTGGACATATCGCGGCGGTAAATTTGGCTGGCGCGAATTGCCGGCGGCGAGGTTAGAGTCAGCGCCGTGCTGGTGAACCAAACATAGCGGCCATTCGCCGAGACGCTCGCGCTGAAGCTGGAGCCAGCGGCGTTTGTCGGCGCGCTTACGCTGAGAGTCGCGCGCTCGGTATTCCCAGAGGACAGGGCGTGTCGGTGATGTCGCTTAGCCCGTTGTTGTCTGGGTTGCTGCGGTCCAACTGGCTTCCCGTTTGAAACACCACGAAGTTGCCGTTGGACGCCAAATGCGGCTGCGTGGAAGGCAGCGCACCGCCGACGCCCGCACTGGTTTGCGAGGCCCGAATCACCGCCGCGGTGGACAGATTCTTGACGAACACGTCGCGGGTGACGGTATCACCGGCGACGAAATTGCTTGCATCGCTCTCAAAGGCGACCAGCGTGCCACTCAGGTCGGCGCTTGGGTTGACGCTTGATGAATTGCCCTGCACGCCGGTATTGCTGCTCGAAACCAAGATAGTGAGCGCCGTTTGGGTATCGAAGCGAAAAATATCCTGGGCGGCATTACTGTCGCCGGCCACAATGTTGGCGTCGTTGCTGTCGAAGAATACGTAGCGGCCATTGCCAGAAATACTCACTTTGCCCACTCGGGCGCGCGCACCGCTTAAGGTGCGGGATGCTTGGAGCAGCGTACCGGTTTGCCGATCCACCCAATAAGCACTGGAAAACCCGGCGCTGGCCGCCGTCTCCTGCAGATTGTCGTCGCTCTCGAAGACGACATAGCGGCCGGTTTCACTTAAGACGATGCTGTTTGAGCTGCGCCTTGCATCTGCGCCGCTGATGCGGCGAGAGAGCCGGAACAGACTGCCGCCCGTTTGCACAAATACGTCGGTCTGGCCGTTGCGATCCTGCGGGATCAGCTGGCTTGCCATGGATTCGAAGCCGACAACCAGCCCATTGCCTGAGATCGCACACTGGCGGGACGCTAGGTTTCCCTGCCGGCCCCAGATCAAGGGGTCTTCGTTGAGGCTAAGCGCCTGAAAGGTGGCACCGTCCGCGGGTTGGCAGCAAAGCAGAACAAGCCAGGCGAATAAAGCGAGTCGGATACGCATGGTGGCGATGCCTCAGTGCAGAAAATCGTGCAGTGAGGGTGAGCCGAGCCGCACTGACGAGTCTTGGGAATACCCTCAGACAGTGATGAGGAACTGATGAGATTTCGACAAATCAGTCACTTAGCCCGGCCAACGAGAGCGCGGGCACCACAAATCCAAGCGAGCGAATCTCCCCTCGCCAGCGCGTCGCTGCCTCGTCGCCATCCAGACGCGCAATTTCGCCGCGCGCGATCAGCGCCATCCGGCGCATGCCGTCGGCTTGCGCACGCTCCACCACCCAATCGAGTCGCTCGCGCCGGCTCACGGCGTTGGTGTCTAGGCGAGTTCGCAAAAGCGTCGCCCGCAGCGCGTGCTCGGCATCGGGAAGCTTGCGCAGCAGCCCATCCAGCTCAGCCAACGCCGCTTCAGCCTGGGCGCTGCGCTTTAGCGCGAGCAAAGACTCAATCAAAACCAAGCGAACGCCGCGATAAAGCGGCCCTTGCTGCTGCACCACCGGCTGCTGCAAAAGCAGGCGCGCGTCCTCCTCGACGGCAACCGCAAGGCCCTGCGCCAGCTTGAGCTCGACCAGCGCGATCTGGCTGGCGGCCGCGTCCCCTTGTTCACCCGCTGCTGCGCGCAAATCACTCGACGTCTCGAGCGCTTGCGCCGCCGCTTTAAAATCACCGCGGTAAAACGCCAAACGACCGCGCAATTGGGCGAGATCAGATTGCGCGACCGGCCCCGCGTCTTCCACGCTCGCGCCGGAATCGCTGAGCGCCTGCGCGCTCGCCAGGTCGGCTTGACGCAGGGCCAAATCGCCACGCAGGGCAATCGCGCTGACTTGTTCCTTGCGGTTGCCCAGCTCGGCGAAGGCGCGGATGGTTCGGTCGGCGCCGCTGGCGGCTGCATCCAGTTTGCCCTGTGCTGCGAAGATGGTGACCAAGCGCAGATAGGAATAGGCCAATCCGGTTGCATCACCCAAGCGCTGCTGTAAGGCCTGCGCGCGCTCGGCATGCTCCAGCGCCTCGTCCATTTGTCCACGAAGCTGCGCGAGCTCACTTAAGTTACTCAGCGCCGTTGCCTCGGCATCGGGCATTGACGCCGCGCGGAATGCCTCCAGCGCGCTCAAATAACTCTGCCGCCCGCGCTCCAAATCGCCTGCACGCACGTAGTGGTTGCCCAGGCTGCCGAGCAGGTAACCGAGCGTATCGGAGGCGCCCGCGTCGCGCGCCAGCTGCTGGGCCTGCTCCAATAGGGGCGGAATCTCAGTGCTGCGCCCGAGCCGATACAGCGGCGTGCTGGCAGAACTGAGCGCGCTTGCCGCAGCACCGCCGTTGCCCACCTGCTGATAGCCCTCAGCAAGGGTTTTAAACGCGTTCAAAGCCCGCTCATCTTGCCCAAGCCGGCTGTGAAGAAACGCTTGATAGTGCAGTCCCAGCAGCCGCGCCGTCGGATCTTGGCGCTGCGCCAACAGCGCATTGAGGCGCACCAACGCTGCGTCCATTTGCGCGTGTGCGCCCGCATCCAGCATAAGCGCCAGCGCGCGCAGCAGCGCCCGAGCGCTGGCGCGGTATTCCAGCAATGACTCAAGCTCGGCACTCGCCTGCAGCGCCTCAGTCCACCCTTCTTCAGCCCGCCCCTCCGCCGCGCTGACCTCAGCCAGCTGAAGCCTTGCCTGAGCGGCCAAGCCCGGATAAGCGGCACCCACAGTGGCGAGCAAGGCAGTCGCAATGACGGTTCGCTCTTTGTTCTGCGCGGCAAGCCCCGCGCGCTGCGCTGCCAGCAACTGCGCGCGCAGCGGTGTGACCGCCGCCAAGCGGCCCAAATCATCGCCAAGTTTGGCGACGCGCGCTTTGGCCATGTCGCGGCGAAAATCAAAAGCCAACAGTAGCAAGGCGGGATCCGTCGGCGCGCGCAGCAGCAAAGCATCCAGGATCTTGAGCACCTCTTTGTCGCGGCCCGCGAGCTGCGCGCTGAGCAAATCCAGCCACAGCGCAGATATCTGATCAGCCGGCTTAAGCGCCGCCCGCGCTTTCGCAAGCAGCAAGGTGGCGCGCTCGCCGTCGCCGCGCGCAATCGCAACCTGCACGCGCAGGCGCTCGCTCTTTGCACTTGCAGGCAGCGCGTCCAGCAGTTCCAGCGCCGCGACTGAGCGATAGTTTTGAAATTCGCGCCCCGCGTCGATCAGCTGCGAAGGCGGCGCGGTCGCAGCGCTGAACCAGCCTGCGCGCTGCGCGAGCGACAGTGCGCCGGCCAGCAGCAGAAAAGGAATCAATGCGGCCCACACGCGCTTGGGTCGCCTGAGCGGATCGCTGGGCGCGGCAATCTCCCGATCTTCAGCCAAAACCGGCGCCATTACGCGTTCTTCCGCGCGTGTCTCGTCCGCAACCATTTCGACCGGCTTGAGCCAGCGATAGCCCAAGCGATGACGGGTTTCGATGAACTGCGGCGCTTGCGCCGGATCGCCAAGCAAGCGCCGCAGGTCGCGCAACGCCTGCGGCACCGCGCTCGGCGAGATCGCATGGCGGCCCCACACCTGATCAAGCAGCTCGTCGGTTGAAACCAGCGCCGGCGCCCGCTCCATCAGCAGCTTAAGCGTCAGCGCCAGCTGCTTGCGCAAACGAACCTCACCGGCTGGCCGGTGCAGCGTGGCGGTTGTGGGATCGAACTCCAAATCACCCGAGCGATAGCGCATCCGCGCAGTCTACTAAAGCGCAGTCGCGCGAGCGCGGCGGCGAGTTTCCGAGCAGCGTTTGCGCGGAGACCTCGCGGGTTGGGGAACGCCACCCACGGCAGAATTACCCATGAATCGCGCACACCTGTTTTTGCTCGTCGCTGTTCACTCAACATCGGCGCGCCCCGGCCCTCATTAAGGCAGACAAAGCCCATCTCGATCAAATCGGCGCCCGCCAGTTGGGCTATGAGACCGCCCGGTCAATCAGCAGGCCTGCGTCCTGCGTCGCCTTCGATTAAGCAGAGCTTTGTGGAATCAGACCGGTTAGCAAATCATTGAATGCCCTGATCGTCGGATACGCCGAGTGGTGAATTCGGCATGCCAAAAAATCAGCGCTCCACGGTTTTTAGAAGATCGTTTCTTTGCACGTCATATCTCAATGCAAAATCAAGCGCTTCCATGAACTCGTTGACCTTGATTGGCTTTGTCAAGTAACGGAAGAACCCCGCCGCCAACCCTTTGTCGATGTCGCGCGGGATCGCGTTGGCCGACAGCGCGATGATCGGGATGTGGGCTGTTGCAGGATCTTCGCGCAGAATCCCCAAGGCCGCAAAGCCACTGATGCCGGGCAAATTGATATCCATTAAAATTACGTCAGGCTGATGGATGCTCGCCAGCTTGATGCCCAGATGAGCGTCGATCGCCGTCAGTATATTTAAATCGTCGCGCAGTGCGATCAACTGCTCGACCAAGGCCAGATTGGCCGGGTTGTCCTCGATGTAGAGCACGGTGCGTTTTGGCGACAACCCGTCCGACGCTTCAGAATTCCATTCATAAGGACTGCCGTCGCCGATGCCGCCGGAAGCCAGCGATGGCGCACTCGCTGCAACAAATTCGACCCAAAATACGCTGCCAACACCGACAGTGCTGTTAACGCCGATGGCGCCGCCCATACACTCGATGAGCTGTTTGGTGACGATCAGGCCGATGCCGGTGCCTTCTTCGGCGCTGGCCTCTTTCCCAAGCCGATTAAATGGCTGGAATAGCTGCTGCAATTGTTCTGCTGTCAAGCCGGTGCCCGTATCTTTTACGCTCACGCGCACGCGGTTTTCGCCGCTTATCGCGCATTCGACGCTGACCGCGCCGCCAACCCGATTATATTTAATCGCGTTCGACAGCAAATTGATCATCACTTGCTTAACCCTGGTCTGATCGGCATTAACGTAGAAGCGACAGTCGACATCGGGAAAGCTCATCTCAATCCCGCGTTTCTGCGCCTGTGGCTCGATCATGGCCTGACAATCCTGCAGCACGTCGGTCAGAGAAATTGTTTCTTGCGACATCGTCACTTTACCCGACTCGATCATGGCCAAATCGAGGATTTCATTGATCAGACGCAGCAGATACCAGCCGGCTTGCGTAATCTGCTCGATCGACTGCTTTTGTTTCTTTGATGGCGGCGGTGTCTCGGATGCCAACAGCTGCGCGAATCCAAGCACCGCATTTAGCGGCGTGCGCAATTCATGACTCATGCTGGATAAAAATTCCGATTTCGCCAAATTGGCTTGTTCAGCCGCGGCTGTGGCCTTTTCCGCAGCCGCCTTTGCTTTCTCCAGTTCGACGTAATTTTCTTTCAGCGCATCTTCGACTTGTTTGCGCGCCGTGTTATCAGTGCCGATCAGCAGATAGCCAATAATGGCGTCCTGCGCGTCGCGCAGAGCAGTGACCGATACCACCGCTGGAAAGCGGGTGCCGTCCCTGCGGATGTAGGTCAATTCATAAATATCTTCAATGCCGCGCGAAGCCTTGAACACCAGCGCCTCGAATCCCGGCGCAATTGGGATTGCCAGTTCGATACTCAAAGTCTTGGCGCGTGCGGTCACTTCCTGCGGATCGGAAATATCGGCCGGGGTAATCTTGTCCACTACGTCCGCCGCGCTGAAGCCCAGCATCCGCTCAGCGCCGACATTGAAAATCTGAATCACGCCCTTTGCATCGGTGGCGATACTAAAGAAGTTGGCGCTATTGAAAATCGCATTCTGCAGCGCGGACCCGCGCGCGATCGCCTGCTTTTGGCGAAACAACTCGACGAATACCGCGACCTTGTTGGTCAAGATGTGTGGTTCGATCGGCTTGTAGAGGAAATCGACGGCGCCCGAATCGTAGCCCTGAAACAGTCGCTTCCGATCGTGGGCGCCAGCGGTCACGAACACGATAGGAACGTGCTTGGTACGCTCACTTCCGCGCATTAGCTCCGCGAGCTCGAAGCCATCCATGCCTGGCATCTGCACGTCCACCAGCGCGAGCGCGACGTCATTCACGAGAAGGAGTTCAAGCGCTTCCTCGCCGCAACCGGCCTTCAACAAGCGCAGTCCGGGGCGGCGCAACAGTGCCGTCATGGCGACCAAATTCTCTTCGAGATCGTCCACTAAGAGTAATGTGATGTCATCAGACATGAGCAGCACCGATTTTCGTACTGCTAGGTGCAGCCTGTGCGCGGCTTGCTTCTGCTGCGTTATTTGTCATGGTAGGTTCATCGCTTTCGGTAAATGCGTTCGCGCAGGTCGAAGACATCGAAGTCGGCCGTGCGCGACGACACGCCCAAGCTCTCTTTGGAACCGAGTGCAAGAAAACCGCGAGGCACCAGCGATTGCGCGAACAGTGTGATTACGCGATCTAGGAGCGCGCGCTCAAAGTAAATCAAGACATTTCTGCACAGCACCAGGTGCGTCTCAGTGAAGTCGCCGTCGGTCGAGAGCGAGTGATCGGAGAACACGACGCTTCTGCGCAAGCGGCGGTCGAATACGACGCCGTCATAAGCGGCCGTATACCAGTCCGAGAGCGAGCCTTTGCCGCCGGCCTTGAGGTAGTTCTCCGAAAAGCCCGCCACGCGATCGAGCGCATAGACGCCGGCTTCGGCTTTGCGTAGCGCTTCATCATTGACGTCGGTGGCGTAAATGATCGCGCGATCAAGCAGTCCCTCTTCCTCAAGGAGGATAGCGATCGAGTAGATTTCCTCGCCGGTGCTGCAGCCGGCGATCCAGATCTTAAGCGAGGGATAGGTCGCGAGGATTGGCAAAACGTCGCGGCGCAGCGCCAAAAAGTGCGTGGGGTCACGAAACATATCGCTCACCTGTACGGTGAGGTAGTCGATCAGGATGGACATCGCGTGCGCATCGTGCAGCACGTGGCCCTGCAGCACCGACAGCGAGGTGGCGCCAAAGCGATCCATCGCATGCCCCAGCCGCCGCCGCAGCGACGACATCGCGTAGCCGCGAAAGTCACAGTGGTAGCGTTGGAAGATGGCTTCGAGCAGCAGCTTAAGCTCAATGTCGAAGGTGCTGTCGATGACCGGTCCGCCGTAGAGCCCGCCGTCTCCCACGCCGCTCGCGTTCATTGCTTGAACATCCACACGCGCAGTAACGACAGCAGCTTCTCGACGTCGATCGGCTTGGCCATGTAATCGGACGCCCCGGCCTCAAGACACTTCTGCTGATCGTCCTTCATCGCCTTGGCGGTGAGCGCGATGATGGGCAGTTTGTGCCACTCCGGCCGCGCGCGAATCGCCTGCATCGCCGCGATGCCGTCCATCTCCGGCATCATGATGTCCATCAGCACGATGTCAATGCCGCCCTCGCGCTGCGCTGCGCTGCCAAGTTTTTCGAGCACGGCGAGCGCCTCCTTGCCGTTACGCGCGATCTCCATTTTGGCGCCGCGCGGCTCAAGGACATGGGACAGCGCGAAGACGTTGCGCACGTCGTCCTCCGCCAGCAGGATGCGCCGACCTTCAAACGCGGCATCGCGATTGCGCGCCTCGCGCAGCATGCGCTGCCTTTCCGCTGGAAGCTCCGACTCTACGTGGTGCAAGAACAGCGTGACCTCGTCGAGCAGCCGCTCGGGCGAGCGCGCGCCCTTGATAATGATCGAGCGCGAGTATTGGCTTAGCCGCTGCTCCTCGTCGCGATTTAAAGAGCGCCCGGTGTAGACGATGACAGGCGGATTCGAGTAGCGCTCATCGCCCGCCATGCGTTCGAGCAGCTGGTAGCCGCTAAGATCGGGCAGCGTGAGATCCAGCACCATGCAGTCGTACGTCGAACTATGCAGCGCTTCCAGCGCGGCGGTCGCCGTCGCGACCGCCGTGATCGTCACGTTATCGCCGCCGAGCAGTGCCTCGATGGCCTGGCGCTGGCGATCGTCGTCTTCAACTACCAGCACGCGGCCGATTTTCTGGTCGAGCTTGCGTTCCATGCGTTCGAGCGCGCGCAACAGCTCCTCGCGCTTGACGGGCTTGAGCGAGTAGCCCAATGCGCCAAGCTCAAGCGCCTGCTGGACGTGGTCATCCACCGAGATCATGTGAACCGGCACGTGGCGCGTGACCGGGTTGCGCTTCAAGCGGTCAAGCACCGTGAGACCCGAGTGGTCGGGCAGTTTTACGTCGAGCAGGATGCCCGCCGGGTAGTAGATACGCGTCGCCGCGATGCCGTCCTCCGCTGTGGGTGCGGTGACAACCTTGAAGCCGCGCTCGCGCCCAAGTCCCACCAAGATACGGGCGAAAGCGGGGTCGTCCTCCACGATGAGGATCACCCGGTCGCCCTTCACAATCAGCTCGCGATCATCGTCGACGAGTTGCGCCATCGGGCGCGCCTCGGGTAAGACGATCGCGCGCGCGGGTGTTTGCATAAACGACGCCTGCGATTGGGGTGCGGCGGGCGCAGACGCCGCGCGCACTACGCTCGCCAAGCGGGTCGTCGCGGTGATGCTGGGCTCGCTCAGCAGGCGCGGCACGATTAGCGTGAAGGTGCTGCCTTGCCCAAGCTCGCTCAGCAGCGTCACGTCGCCGCCCAGCAGGCGTGCGAGTTCGCGTGAGATCGACAAGCCAAGTCCGGTGCCGCCGAATTTTCTATGCGTGCTGCCATCGGCCTGGCGGAATGCCTCGAAGATGACGTCCTGATGCTCAGGCGCGATGCCGACGCCGCTGTCGGTCACCCGAAAACGCACCAGCGGCGCATCGTCGGCCGATTGCAGCGCGTCGACCGTGAGCTGAACCGTTCCGCGCTCAGTAAACTTCACGGCGTTCGACACCAGATTCTTGAGCACCTGCTGCAGGCGCTGGCCGTCGCTCACGATGACGTCTTGATCTTCCTGCTCATTCTCGTGGCCGCCATCATTTTCATTGCGATCCGCAATCGAGGTTTCCAGGCGCAACCCCTTCTGCGCCGCGAGCGGATCGAAGGTGCGCTGCAGCTGTTCGATCATTGAGCGCAGCGAGAGCTTCTCGATGTGCACGTCGATCTTGCCGGCCTCAATCTTGGACAGATCCAGAATATCGTTGATCAGCGTGAGTAGATCCGTGCTGGCGCCGTAAATCGTCTCCGCGAATTGCACCTGCTCCGCGCTCAAGTTGCCGCTGGTATTGTCCGCAAGCAGCTTGGCCAGGATGAGCGCGCTGTTGAGCGGCGTGCGCAGCTCGTGGCTCATGTTTGCGAGGAACTCCGATTTCACCCGATTCGCGCGCGCGAGCTCATCTGAGTGCGCACTTAGCTCGATCTGGGTGCGCTCTAAGTTGACCTTCTGCACGTGCAATACGTCGGCTTGCAGCTCAAGCTGTGCATTCGTTTCCTCAAGCTCAGCCTGCTGCGCCTCAAGGCGCACCGCACTCTCTTTGAGCGCGCGGCTTTGTTCTTCGAGCTCTTCGTTGGAAGCGCGCAGCTCCTCTTGCTGAACCTGAAGTTCCTCTGCCTGTTGCTGCGTCTCCTCCAGCAACAGCGTGAGTTCTTTGCGCAGCTGCGCCGTTCGCAGTGCGACGCCGATGGGTTCTGCGATCAGGCGAAGCAGTTCCAGATCATGCGCGGAAACGGCGCTAAAGAATCCCAATTCCAGAACCGCATTGGCAATCCCATCGGCGCTGGTCGGTGCCAGCACGAGTTGCCGCGGCCTGCTGTCGCCGAGGCCCGAGCTGATCGGAAAGTAGTCCTGCGGCACATCGCTGATCGTCAGTACGGACTGCTCGTGCATGGCTTGGCGCGTCAGGCCACCCACCCCACGATCCGTGTCGGCAGCGTCTGACGCCTGCGCCCGCGCTGGAAGCGCATAAGCGCCGACCAGCCGGAGCTGGCCCTGCGCATCGGCAAAGTACATGGCGCCGACCTGCGCGTTGAGATAGCGCGCAACGAAACTGATGATTTTTTCGCCCAGTTGATCGAGCTCCTGCGCACCCTGCAGCCGCTCATTGAGCTCATTGAGTCCGGAACGCAGCCAAGCCTGCACTTGCATCGCGCGAAAATCCCGCGAGGACATGACAGCGGCGGCGGCGATGAGGAACAGCAAGAGTGCCGCCCCAGCCCAGCTAACGAACGTCGAAAATTCAGCCGCGCTCGCCCATTCATCTTTGCTGGCGTCGAGCGTCGCGCGCTCCGCGGTCTGCATTTCGTCGATCAACGCACGCAGACGCTGCATCATCACTTGTCCGCGGCCAGAACGAACCAGATCGAGCGCGGCTTCAGACTGAGCAAGGCGCTTTAGTTCGACGCCATCGGTAAGGGTTGCCATCCTTTCGACGACTAGGCCTTCGACGTCCGCAAGCCGCTGCAGCTGCGCTGGGTCGTCTGCCGCCAAGCGCCGAATATCCGCGATCATGCGCGGTAAATCGGCGAGCGCGCCAGTGTACGGCTCAAGATACGACGGGTCGCCCAGCAGAAGATAGCCGCGGTGGCCCGTCTCGGCGTCGGTAACCGAGGATATCGTGGCCTCTAGCGCCCGCGTCATCTTGAGCGATTGCAGAATCCGTTCGACGCCGGTTGAGCGCTCCTGCAAGGCATAGTAGGAGACGACCGCCATGACCAATACGGCAACGAGGGCGAGGATGAAGCCGACCAATGTTTTTCCCGGCAGCGAAAAGTCCCATCCGCCAGCAAGCGTCGTCAACGGACGACCGTCTCTGAAGAGCGGGTCAGCAGGATTAAAATGCGCGGATTTT
>Ga0335397_10004521_pt1 | contig 18358 bp, 14 predicted proteins | sample MAT04_FD_205740 | JGI IMG/M metagenome (GOLD analysis project Ga0335397, IMG submission 205740) | Freshwater microbial communities from Lake Fryxell liftoff mats and glacier meltwater in Antarctica - MAT-04 (spades assembly) (version 2) ... | reverse complement strand
CGAACCTACAGCATTTAAACAGCAGTTACGTTAAAGCAAAGCGGGCTAACAAAGCGTGCAGCGGATTTGTTGGATTCTGCGCGGTTTACAAACATTTTCCTGGCTTCTGGCTTTTTCTGCTCCCAGACAGAGTCAGCTTCTCGCCCACTAGAAAGTACCGCCTGTCCGTTGGTGCGGTTCATTTGATAACACATATATCATGAAAATAATTGTCACAGCGTTGCTCGTTTCTATTCTCCTGGCTTCTTGTACGTCAGTGGCTAATTTCATTCCAATTACACCAACACCAACACCAACACCATGTCCTTATATGCGCAACCCAGGTCCGCCCCCGCCTGAAGTTGTAAAGCGAGCGCAAGAGGCCTTTTTTGCAATGGGGTCTATGGGGATAAGAGGAACTTTAAAAGTAGAAGCGAATAGCGAATATTCCTGGAACCATTTTGCTGTTGAGTTTATCAACTTTCAATACACCTTATACATAAGCGATCTCAATGACCAAACCACCATTAAGGAATTTGTCTCAAAGGTAAAAGAAAGCGCCAAGAGCAGTCTTCAAGGTTGGAACGCGGGAACTATCAGTGTCCGATTTGTAACCGGGCAACAATGTGTGTGGGATGAATTGCAAAACGCTTGTGCTCCAATTCATCCACTAACTAATCCGTAGCCCATGAATTAGATTCATGAGTTATAAACCACCCGCCGAGACATGCAGCAAATTGTTAATGTCAAAAGCGTCTTGCAAAACCCGGCTAACACCATGCCCGCTGCCTGTGGCAAGTGCGGGCGCTGGCCACGCTTTCGGGGATTTTTCCCCGACGGCGGATTCGGCGGATGCGGGCTAAAGATCACCTGCTAGAGAAATTGTGTGAATTCGACCCCACTGGCCCACCATTGAGACACCTGGATGTGAGGTTTTCAAACCGGGTGTTTTTTTATTGGTTATTGGAAGGTTGAGACATATCACGCCCACAGGCTACCCTTTACGTCACAGGGTTGGACGGGTAAAATGAGGTGGTAGTAAATTCCACGGTAAGCGAATAAAGCGACCACAAAGAGAAGAGCGGTCAAAAGCCTTCGAATTTGAACTCACAGGTGAAAGCTTGCGTGGGTGTGCGTATTTTTCGCCAGACAGATGCAAAAGCGCAAGGGATTGGACAGTCTTACAGTCCATGCGATGAAAGGTAAAACATGTACTTCGAACGAACGATGCTCGAAGAGTTGGAAGACAAAGCACTTGCGCCTTATGGGATGCGCTCGAAGAACAGCAAAGGGCGCGCCTACCTGGACAGCGAACCAGATTACCGGACTGCTTTTCAGCGCGACCGCGACCGGATTTTACATACGACGGCTTTCCGGCGGCTGGAATACAAGACGCAGGTCTTTATCAATTACGAAGGCGATTACTTCCGCACGCGCCTGACGCATACGCTGGAGGTGGCCCAGATCGGGCGCACCCTGGCGCGCGCGCTGGGTGGGAATGAAGACCTGGTGGAGGCGATCTGCCTGGCGCACGATCTGGGGCACTCACCTTTCGGGCATTCGGGTGAAACAGCGCTGGCGCGTTTGATGAAAGACGCGGGCGGCTTTGACCATAACAAGCAATCGCTGCGTATTGTGACTGAACTGGAACAGCGCTATCCTGAATTCCCGGGTTTGAACCTCTCGTGGGAAGTGCGCGAAGGGATCGTCAAGCACGAATCTGAGTATGATATTTCGGATGCCAGGGATTTAAACCCGGAGCTGCGCGGCAACCTTGAGACGCAGATTGCGAATGTGGCGGATGAGCTGGCTTACACGACGCACGATCTGGATGACGGGCTGCGCTCGGGCATGATCAGCCCGCAGATTTTGGAAGGGCTCGCGCTCTGGCAAATTTTGAAGGAAACCTTCAATTGGCGCGGCCCAACGCTGGATGATATTGAACGCCACCGCATGATCAGGCACCTGGTAGGGCTGATGGTGACCGATATGATACAGGCAACGGATCAGCGGCTGAAATTGAGCGGCGCAAAGTCGGCGCTGGACTTGCAGAAATTATCTCACAATGTAATCGGCTACAGTGAAGACATGCAGCGGCGCAACCGTGAAGTAAAAGATTTGCTTTACCAGAAGCTGTACCGGCATTACCGGGTTGTGCGCATGCAGGTGAAGGCAGAGAACATCATTAAAAATCTCTTTGAAGCCTATCAGAATGAACCTGCGATGCTGCCAACGCAATACCAAAAGATTATCGCCACGCGCGGGTTGGAGCGCACACTTTGCGATTACATCGCCGGTATGACAGATCGATTTGCGATCGAAGAACACCAACGTTTGTTTGATCCATTCCTAAAGCCCTGAGTATTTTTCCATACTCATCAAACTCCGGGCCAGGAACCACCACCCGGAGTTTTGTATTTTCAAGAAGAGGATGCCATGACTGAACCAATTTACCTGACCCCTGAAGGAGCTGAAAAGCTCAGAATTGAACTGGCCGAGCTAAAAGGCCCGCAGCGCCTGTCGATCGCGGCACGGCTGCGCGATGCTATTCAAATGGGCGACCTGTCTGAAAACGCTGATTATCACAAAGCCAAAGAGGATCAGGCCTTTCTTGAGGGCCAGATCCAGGAGCTTGAGTACACGTTAAGCCTGGCGATCATCGTGGACGGCAGCGCGCGCCGGGACACGGTCTCGGTGGGCTTGCGAGTCACCGTACAGGAAGATGCTGACGAACCCGAACAGTTTTATATTGTCGGCGCAAAAGAAGCCGATCCGCGCGCAGGAAAAATCTCGCACGAATCCCCGTTTGGACATGCGCTGATGGATCACAAGGTGGGCGACGTGGTGGAGGCCAAGACACCCAACGGGGTGACCCGGCTAAAGATATTGAAAATTGAATAAATGAAAATATAATCCCCGCCTTCAAAATGATGGCGGGGATTTTTTGTTGTTGTGGACACTTGTTGGGTTACTCAATACGCTTAAGACCGATCAGGGTGATGTCATCCGAAACCGGGTAATCGCCGACGAAGTCGGTGACTGCGGTATCGAGGCGGGTCAAGATCTCTTCCACATGCTCGTCAGTATGGGAAGTTAAGATTTCCTGCAGGCGCTGATCGCCAAAGATTTCACCTTCGGCCGAAAAAGCTTCGGTTATGCCGTCGGTGTAGAACACGAGCAAATCACCAGCGGAAAGCTCAATGCAGCGCTCGAACATTTCGGCGCGCTCGATGACCCCCAGAGCCACACCAGTACGGGCAAGCAGATCAATGTGTCCATCGTGCAGCCACAGAGGCGGATTGTGACCGGCGTTGGCGTAAGTAAAAAGACCGGTTTGCGGGTCAAGCGCGCCGTAAACAGCGGTGACAAACATGCCCTGTTCGCAGTCGGGATATAGCAAGTCGTTTACATTGCGCAGGGCTTCGGCGGGGGAATTACTTTGCAAAACGGCGGCGCGCATCAGGGTACGCGTAAGCGCCATAAAGAGTGCAGCAGGAATCCCCTTATCAGCAACATCCGCAATGAAGAGACCCAGGCGGCCATCCGGCAGTTGAATGACATCGTAGAAATCGCCGCCCATTTGCAGAGCGGTTCTCCAGCGCGCATCCAGCTCCCAGCCGGGGGGGGCAAGCAGCGTTTTTGGAATAAAGGTTTCCTGGATCTGGCGAGCCAGGATAACTTCGGTTTCAAGGCGCTGGCGGCTGACCATCTCCTGTTGAAAAATGTCATTTTGAATGGCCAGGGCAATCTGCTGGGCAACACCGTTTAGAATCTCCAGGCGGCGATTGCGGAAACGCCGGCCGCCCATGGCTTCTTCCACGAGTAAAATTCCAAAAACATCGCCCTTGAGCACCAAAGGCAGAGCCACCAGCAGGCGGTCATCGCTCGAGGTAACGGATTCGAGTTCCTGGGGGCTGCATGGAAAGGCTGATAGCCAGTTCTCAGGGCCGAGATGGGCATCCTGGCACATGACAGGCTGGGCCTGGTCAAGCGCCGCCGCCAGCATTGGAAATTCCTCGGGTGTGAAAGTACGCCAGAGTTGGGCCAACATTTCATCAGGAATGCCATACTGCTGGGCAGGGCGCAGCACCTCCTGAAAAACATCCCAGGTAAAAATGGCGGCGCGTTCAACCCCCACCAGGATTGGCATGATGCGCACGATGGTACCGAGGATTTCGTCCAGATCAGAGAGGCTAACAACCGCCTGGGCGACTTGCAACAAGGCGGCTGAGGCGTAGGCCTGTTCTTGAGAAGTATCATACAGGCGCGCGTTTTCAATGGAAACCGCGGCGTAACTGGCAAAGGTGGTGGTCATGGCCTGGGCTTCATGCCCATAACGACCGGGGGTGTGATGAGCTAGCGTAAGCACCCCGACAGGTTGATCACCTATACGCAAAGGGACAGCGATGGCGGAATGATCTGTATCAAAACCGGCGGCACGGGCTGAAGGGCCATGCAGATCGGCAGTTTTGCGGATAAAAGGCTGGCGGGAGAGCAAGGCATTGGCAAGCATGCCGGTTGCATCCGGGTAATCCTGACGGGCACGCTCAAGGTCAGAGGCGCGCGCGCCGTGCACAGCGGCGCAGTAAAGATCTTCTTCATCTAACAGCCAGATCGCGGCAACATCAGACGGCAGGTTGCGCTCAAGTTCGGTAAGGATGGCATCCAGCACATGGTCAAGGCTGGCATTGGCAGAGAGCAGAACCGCCACTTCGCGCAGGCTGTCACCAACCTGGCGCCGCCATTGTTCCGAGCGGTAGAGATCGGCGTTGCGAATTGCGGTAGCGATAGAGTCGCCCAGGGTTTCGATGATCAACTTATCCTGCTCAGTAAAGGCATTCAACTGGTCAGATTGAACATCCAGCACGCCGTGCACCTGGCCGTTAAAGATCAAGGGAACCGTCAATTCAGAGCGTGTGTTGGAAGGCGGCAATGGCGAAGGGACAAAGCGAGGTTCCTGGCTGACATCATTGCTCATCAAGGTCTCGCCATGCTTTGCCACCCAGGGAATAATCCCTTCCGAATCATCCAGGTTGAGAATATAGCCTTCGAGCGCGGCGGAACGCGCGCCTGAACCGGATTCATAGTGGATCTGGCGGCGGTTATTGTGAACGGTAAACAAATGAACATAGGGGAAATTGAAGCGGGTGGTAATCAGTTCGGCCACTTCTTGCATGAGTTCCCGCAGGTTCAGAATGGAGGTGATCTGCTTGCTGACTTCAGCCACGGTGCGCAGCTGGTTGGCCTGGCGGCGCAAATCACCATAGAGCTTTGCGCCTTCGATGGCCATCGCCACGCTATCGGCAAGAGAACGCAAGACAAGCATGTCGTACGGGTGGAAGGCATTCAAAGCATCTGACTGCACATCCAGAACACCAACAACGCGCTCGTCGATCTTGAGCGGGAGTGCCAATTCGGCCCTGGTCTCGGGCAGGATGTCCATATGACGAAAACGGGGATCGATACGTACATCGTTGGCCAGCAATTCTTCGCCAGTCTGGGCAGCCAGGCCAACCAGGCCCTGGCCCAATTCAACATCGAAAACCAATTCAGTGGAACGACCCTTACGGCGGGTTGCGCCGCCGGTACTTGAGCGAAATTTGAGAGGCGTGTGCCCGGGTTCAAGCGTAAAAATACCCACGTAATAATATTTGAAAGTAGCCTGGATCAAGCGGGTCACTTTGCGCGCCAACTCATCGATATCGGGCTCGTTGGCAATCTGCGCTGAAACCGTGCGCACCAGTCCCAGCTGGCCCAGCCTCCAACGCTCAACATTGACGCGATGCCAGGCGATCAGGGCAACTGATGCAGTACGTGCCAGACCTTCGAGTAAATCCTGTTCGCGGCGTTTTATTTTTCCGGGAGGTAAACAACGAATTTCAATCACTCCCAATCCGTTTTCTTCATGACGGAAAGGGATCGCCATCGAAAAAGTGTCTTCCAATTGCTTGCGGATGGTTTTGCCGGTTTCATGCGCGAGTGCCATCAACTTTGTGGGAGGTTCGGCGGGGAACAAACTTTCCACCCAGTCTGGCAGGCGAAAAGAGGCTTCATTGAGCCAGAGCGTCACGCCGGCATTCACCAAAGAGGCGGCCGTTTCAAGAATCAAATCGCGCTGGGTGGCGAATGTGGCAGCCGCCACAATTTTCCCGCCCAGATCAAAAAGATCCGCGTAGCCTACCCTGGTCTTTTTTACAGGTTTCTGCTGGTTGGCGCGGAGCTTGACCATGGTTAACAAATTACCCTGCCCGGGTTGGCTTTCAAAGCTCACCTGGTCCATCAACTTGCGCATAAAAAACAAACCGAGTCCGCCAATTGCACGATCATCCAACGCAGAGTCGATATCCGGATCGGCCACTGCACTGGCATCGAAATATTTCCCCTGGTCACGCAGCGTGATGGTCAAGGCTTCGCGGGTCACCTGGGTGCTCACCTCGATGCTGCCATCTGGAACACCTTCATAGGCGTGCTCAATAATATTGGAAGCAGCTTCATCAGCAGCTAATTGAACATTATAGACATCCTTCTCATCCATAGCCGCCAGACGCGCAGCTTCAGCAGCAAAGTCGCGGATGGCATCCAAATATTCAAATTGAGCGGGGAAAACCCTGGTTGGCATGGTCAAATCGCTTGAAGTGGGATAAAGCAAAGCCGCTCTGACAAAATCGTCTGAGCGGCCTGGTCTTTAGATAAGAAAAACTGGATAACCCGTGCCTGTAAAGCATGCAGGGACAGAATAGTGATGGTCAGTCATTTTTCCCTGCGGCTTATTTGAGAACAGGTCTTAAATCTCACCGACTGCAGTGGTAACATCCGGGAAAATCCGGAAGAGGGTCGTGAAACCGGCCAGTTCGAGGGCGGAATTGATATTCGCCGGTACACAGGCCATTACCACTTCTCCGCGATTATAGCGTTTGCAATTGCGCTGCGAGGCGATCAGTGCACGAAAACCGGCGCTGGACATATATTCCAGCTCAGTCATATCCAAAACAATTTTGTAACGATTTTCTGCCGCAATGGCATCCAATGCTTCCCCGAACTTGGGAGCAGTGGCGCTATCAACGCGGCCTTTTACAGCCACTAAATCACAATGTTTAAACTGCCTGGACGTGACTTCCATTCGGCCTCCGGTTTTGATCAAATGATTGTTGAGAAAATTATATCACAGGCCCAATCCAAAGTATTCGCCACCCAGTTTGTACCCGGCCATTTCCAGTCGAGTGGAAAACATGGGGCGAATGCCGGTTGGCCGCAGTTCGCCCAGCACTTTGCCATCCTGCGCGGTGCTGGTAGGGTAAAACTTATAAATGTCTGTCTGGGTGACAACATCGCCTTCCATGCCGCTTACTTCGGTAATTTGAACAGCCTTGCGCGAGCCATCCGGCAAACGATTCATGTGAACAATTAAATTTATCGCCGAAGAAATCTGTTTACGTAAGGCCATAATGGGTAGATCCAAACCGGACATAAGCGACATGGTTTCCAGCCGGGCGATGGTATCGCGAGGAGAGTTGGCATGCAAAGTGGTTATTGAACCTGCATGACCGGTATTCATAGCTTGCAACATATCGAGTGCTTCCCCGCCGCGCACTTCACCGACAACAATTCGGTCAGGGCGCATGCGCAGGGCATTGCGGACCAGGTCGCGGATTGTGACCATGCCGGTACCATCCATATTGGCCAGTTTGGTCTCCAAACGTACCACGTGGCGTTGTTTTAATTGCAGTTCGACAGCATCTTCGATGGTCACGATGCGTTCATGGTTGGGGATAAAGGTGGAAAGGATGTTCAGCATGGTGCTTTTGCCAGAGCTGGTATTGCCGGAAATAAGAATATTCAGCCGGGCCACTACACAGGCTTCAAGGAATTTTGCCATGTAAGGTGACAACGTGCCCATGCTGATCAGGTCATCAATGGTCATTTTTGTTTGCGGGAACTTGCGAATGGTGACAACCGGCCCATCAACGGCGACTGGCTGACCAACCACATTGACACGCGAGCCATCTGGCAAACGGGCATCCACGGTAGGATTATCAGGTTCCACGCGCCGCCCCAGTGGGAGCAAGATGCGGTCGATGATGTGCAAAAGGTGGGTAACATCCTCAAATTGAATATCGGTCTCGTAAAGTTCTCCGTTGCGCTCGACAAATACAAGTTTGGGGCCGTTCACCATTATTTCACTGATCTGGGGATCGACCAACAACAGCTCGAGCGGGCCGTATCCGATCAAATCCGCCACAGCCGAATCCACCAACTGTTGGTGAACTGTACCGGAGATGGATAAGCCAGGCGCGATGTTTTCCAGGGTTTTTTCCAGCCAAATACGAACATTCTGACGGTTTAAATCTTTTGACGGAACCTTTTGCAGGGCAGGCGCTACAGTATTAATCATGCGCTGTTTCAATTGCAAAATATCCGCATCCCGCAAGGAAGGGGGAATTACGCTCAGAAAAAATTTAGTCATAGGAACACCATCCATTTTAAACAGTATAGCATTAGTATAAAAATAAACACCTGTTATAAACAGCGTGTAATAAACAGCGTTGACACAACCCCTTCAATCGAGTATCCTTATGTCTTGTCCGGGCAGGCCCGGCGCGGCAGGACTCTGCGAAATCCGCCAGGGTCGAGAGACAGCAACGGTAAGAAGACGTTCCTGGGTGCCGCCGGTATCCTGTCCGGATATTGATTCATCCTGCAGTTCAAGACTTTCTTCCTTTATAATTCAATTATGTCGCGGTTAAGATGGCTTTTCGTTGTGCTTTGCATGGCTGCCGGGGTTGGGCTGGGCCTGTATTACGGCTGGGCCATCAGCCCGGTGAAATATGTGGATACCACGCCTGCCATGCTGCGAGTGGATTTTCGCGCGGACTACACGTTGATGGTGGCTGAGACATTTCAAAGCGACCAGAATTTGGAAAACGCAGCGCGCCACCTGGCTATCTTGGGAAGCGAGGCGCCGGGGGAGTATGTAACGCAGGCGCTTGATTTTGCCAGACAAAACAAATACAACCCGGCAGATATCAACCTGCTGCAAAGCCTGGACCTGGCCCTGCAAGTATGGCAGCCCGGCGCCACCCCGCAGCAGGCAACCCCCATTGCAACCTTACAGGCTCAACCGGTGCAGCCATGAACAAGTTTTTTAACATTTTGTTCCCTGTGGCAGCGGTGCTGCTCGGATTTAGTATCGGGTTGGTGGTTGCGTGGGAACTTGCACCAACCAGGTTTATCGACACATCACCATCCAGCCTGCGCATCGATTTTAAAGACGAATATCGTTATATGATCGCATCGGCGTACAATGCGACTGGCGACCTGCCGCGGGCGCAGGCGCGCCTGGCAACCCTTGGTGACACGAACCCGGTCAAGGTTCTGGGCGAACAAGCGCAGCGTATGATGGCCAGCAACTCTTCGATGAAATTAATCCAGATACTGGCTGATCTCTCGCAATCTCTGCAATCAAATCCGGCGGCAGTTGCTTCTCAACCTGCGAATCCAGTTCCATCCAGCGTTGATGAACAACCCCCGGAACCCAGCGCAAGCCCCAGCACAACCAATGCCCCCAGAGCAACAGAAGCGGCTGCCGAGTTTACTTCCCTGCCAGAGTCTGAAACCCAAACTGAGGAACCAGCCAGCGCCAGCCCTGTGCCAACTTCTCTCGCCACGCTACCCGCCCCGCCAAAGCAAACGGCCACATTTACGCCTGTTCCAGCTTTTGAATTGGCGAAGCAATCCAGCCTGTGCGAACCTTCACAGCCCGCTCTGCTTCAGATATATCTTTCGGATGCCAAAATCAAGCCTGTGGCCGGGATTGAATTAATCATTACCTGGTTTGGCGGCGAAGAACATTTTTTTAGCGGACTTAAGCCTGAAATCAGCCCGGGCTACGCAGATTACACGCTGAACGAAAATGTCGAATATGATTTAAGTATTGCAGCCACCGGCACGCGCGTAACCGGGCTGCGAACCACCGGCTGCACAGATGCTTCGGGCAATGTTTATCCAGGCAGCATTCGGCTGGAATTCAAACAACCCTGAAAATTTACGGGCAGATTGTCGTCGGGAAAAGATGACTGGAGTATCCCTGAAATTCTTAAAAATCATATTACTGGTTGCCTGTGCAGGACTGTGCATTCTTGCAATTTTCACAAATGCAATCAGATTTGATATGCCAATCGGCTATGCTGGCATGTACACCAGCATGTCAGATGAATTAGCCCGAGCGAATTTCATCCTGCCGCAAACTGCCTCCTTTTATGGGCCTGGGGGAATTCCTTTTGCTTATCCACCTCTGGGCTTTTACCTGATGGCATTATTTGTAAAAATGGGGGTCTCTCCTTTTTTTTATCTCAGATATGCTCCTCCAGGAATTGGACTGGCAGGCTTGTTGGTTTTTTTCGGTCTTTCAAGAAGAATTTTTTCTTCAACTTCAACCGCAATACTGGCAACCCTTTTCGCTTCAGCATCCCCCTATTTATTTGAAAGTCATATTTGGGCCGCCGGAATTGTGCGCGGTCTGGCTTTTGTGTTATTTACCCTTTCTTTTTGGATGTTTATCAATTTAAAGCCCGGACAAAATCTTAATAAAAAAGGAATTCTGGTGGGAATCCTGGCGGGGTTTGTGGCACTCACGCACCTTGCCTATGTCTTTTTTTTGTTTCTCTGGCCAGGGATCTGGATTGTTTTCCATCCAAAAGAAAAAATATGGCAAGCCATCCCTGCAATCCTGGCAGGCTTCCTGGTAACTATCCTGCCCTGGTTTGCCATCCTGGCAATTCGGTATGGTTTAAATATTTTCTCCTATGTAATGAATTCACATGGTACTTTGTTGTGGACAGAAGTGCTTGGAAGTCCCGCTCAAATCCTGTCTTTGTTACAGGTGAGCATCAGTAAATTATTCGAGACGCCTTTGCTTGCCATTTTAGCAATTACAGGAATAGGCTACCAAATCTACCAAAAACGGTATGATCTGCTCGCTTTATTCTGCATCACTGCATTATTTAACATTGAAAGCCGCCGCTTTATTAATATTTTAGGCATCATGCTTGCCGCGCATTTTTTGTTCTCACTTTATCACGCTGCTTCTCAGAATAAGATGGCGCGACTTGGAATGTCGGTTGTCATTCTTCTGGCGGCAGTTGTTATTTACAGCAGCGGGATTATTCAAATCCAAAAAACAAGCCCGTCCATAACAACTTCCCTGATTGAAGTGTCCAAGTACATTTCATCCGAAACCCCAGCTCAGAGTCAATATTTATTTATCGCTGATTTTAATGAGGCCGAGTGGTTTCCATATTTAGCCCAGCGAACACCGATCATTGCACCCTGGGGAGGCGAATGGTTGGGCAACCTGGAAGAACAAACCACCCTCTTTTACGATAGCTTTGCTTGTGCACGGGCTGCAGATCTGCCATGCCTGGAGGACGCTATTACCCGCTCAGGAAGATCTCCGGATTACTTTATCATGATGAAAAAGAAATACCGCCCACTGATCGCACTTCTGGAAGATACAAATGGATGGGAAAAACTCTATAATAATCGTGAGTATCAGGTCTGGCAAAGAAAGTAACCCGAGAATATGCAGGTTATGTGGATATATAAATGCGAGGCTGTCTGAACAGCCTCGCATTTATATATATCCTTTAGGATAATCATCAGGGCATGGGGTTATTAACTGCCCAATCATCGGCCACGATGAGGTTTATATCAGCCGCGGCGGAAAAATCGAGCTTGTTGGAAATTTGCACTCCGCTATTGAGGCGGAACAACTCCTTGAAATATTTGAGCGTGTACAACTTGCCGTGTTGATTGATCACCTGGGTGGCGCCGGGGAAATATCCGGCATTATCCGTCAGGATAACATTGAAGCCCTGCGCTTTCAGGTAGTCGGCAGTGCGTTGGGCCAGGCCCTGAACAGAACTGCCGTTATACACGGCAATGGTCGCGCCTTCCTGTTTGGCAAGGTCGAGAGTTTGACCCTGGGCCAGCGGGCCTACTGCGCCATTAAAGAAAATGGTATCGCGCAGCTCGCGGATTTTATCCGGGATCGGTTTGAAGATGCTTTGATTCTCACCATTCACGACCACGTTATCAAGCTGAACCATGGTGTAATCAATGACACCGTGCTTTATGTTTTCAGGGGCAATATCTTTTGCAAGCATTCCCAGACGCATGATCTCATCGAAGGTGAGGTTGGTTTTGACGCCTGATTGAATATTGGTATAAATCTCGGGGGCATTGGCGAGCATGGTCGGGAAATTTACCGGGTTCATCACCTTGTCTCGAATGGCAAGGATGACTGCCTGCTGCCGCGTGGAGCGGTCAACATCTCCGCCCTGGGTGTGACGTTGGCGAACATAAGCCAGAGCTTCCACACCGCCCAAACGATGCGGGCCAGCAGACAACATAATTTTATCGGAACCGGCCCCTACCGGGTCAATAATTATTTTCTTTTCAACAAAGACTTCAATTTTATCGATCGAATCAATAAACGTGGTGAAAGCAGCAAATTCGATCTGGGCAAAATACTGGACCGGGACGCCAACCACCTGTTCCACGGTACGCATTGCCAGTTCAGGACCACCGCCAGGCAGCTTGTAGGCATCGCCATTATAGTAAGCAGTGTTGATTTTGGCATAATTAAAGCCCGGAATATTGACCCACAGGTCACGCGGAATGGACATCATTCCGGCTGTTTTGGTTTGCGGATCAATGGTGAGCAAGATCATGGTGTCTGAGCGGGCCGGGCCGATACGGTCAGGGCTAATAACTTTGCCCTGCTCAACCACAACCTCGGTATCAACGCCCATCAACAAAATCGTCACCCGGCTGGCGCCATCCCAGGTGGCAGGCAGGGGTACATCTGGGGCATTGGGAGCAGCCGGTGGCAACCCACCAGCCGCATCCGGAGTCGAGTTCGCAGCGTTTGAAATTGCAATTCCGGGGATACCTGAAACGGCACGCATGGTGACCGTTACGAAACGAACCAGGGCAAACGATCCGGCAAAAAGCAGGATGCCAAGGCCAATAATTATCAATAGACGTAAATTTTTATTCAATCCAGTTTTCATAGTTTTTTTCACTTACAGATTATTCGGGTTTGAGATAAATCATCCCAACACCCAGTTTATCAAGGCCCAACCCGGCCCAGTACTGCATTAAGGCCGAATCGGTTTCAAGAGCTTTCATCAAACCCGGTATGGCAGCGGGGTCTTTAATTTCAGCCAGCGCGCGCACCGCTTCCAACCTGGCGGAAGGGTTTGCACCTGTCAAAACTGCCAATAAATGGGGTGTCGCCGCTGAGCCAACCAGAATGAGTGCATTGGAAGCCAGTTTGGCGGTCATCAGGTCTTTGTCCGAGAGAGCCCTAATTAAGGCAGGGACTGCCTGTGGATGGGGGTGGTGACAAAAAGCCATTGCCGCCGCCTGTCGAACTTCGTCAGATTCATCATTTAATGCGGCCTCCAGGACAGGGGTAATTTCTGCCGCATTTTCAAAACCAGCCAGGGCCCGGATACACCACCAGCGTCCATCTGAGTCTTGAGTCTGAAGCATTTTGCGCAAAAGTTGTAAGCCTGTATCTCCAAAACCAGGCAGATCCAAAGCCGCTGCTTCTGCTCGCACATCATCACCACAGGTCAGATCAACGCAAAGCGCATCCAGCTCAGTCATCTTAGCGCGCAGGCGGAGGAACAGGCAGGCTTTCTGCTGCCGTTGCTACCCACTTATCACCTTCATCAATCAACATCACGGGAATATCATCGACAATCGGATATTTCCGCCCACAATCCTTGCAGACCAGCCAGGTTTCCCGCGTAAGTGTAAGCAGTCCATCTTTTTCACGCACGCAAGCCGGGCAGCGCAGTATTTCCAGCAATTCTTGAGCAACCATGTATTTCTCCTTTTTAGGTGCAGTCGAAGACTGTATCCTTTTCTTGATTATAGGCAAAAAATTGTACCATGCATCAAGGCTTCTGGCACCAATTCTTCTTTTTAAACGCTTTCTCAGGGTCTTTAACATCCGGGCCATATTCACAGGCATCTGCCCAGGGTTGGTAATGGGTATCGAACTTATCCACAAACCAGATTTTTGAATCCCTGGTGACCACACGGTTAATGGAAACGTCGGCCCCCTGGGCGGCATAATCAACATGCTTTAGAGAGCCTGGCTCAGCTTCCGGATTATACGTAATGGTAGGCGGGAGAGCCGGAACAATATTGACAGGCCCGGATGTATCCCATTGCACGGCGCGCCCATCGGAGGTGGAATAGAATTTCCAGGTAAGGGAATACGAGGCCGCGTCAAAATAGGTTTCCATCAACAGCCAGTACGGCGTATCGTTGGTAAATTTAAAATCGATGAGCGGAAAATAAACCGTTGCATCCATGCCAGAAAAATTCGGGTCATTACCGCCGCCCTGGCGCTGTTCATAATAATATACTCGGTATGCGTGCGCGTGCCGCTCGGCGACCGGAAACCCGCCGAAGAAAACCGTGCGGAACAGGGTGGTGCTTACCTGGCAAACGCCGCCGCCCACGCCCTTGATGGTTTTTCCATTATAGATGATAAGCGCCTCAGCATAACCACTGTCCAGAGTCACATCACCCATGTGCTCGCCCATAGAGAAAGTCTCGCCGGGAGCGACCAGCAGCCCGCGGAAATTGGCCGCGGCGGTTTGAATATTTTTCAAACGCGCGGCGCTTGAGCCATAAAAATAGGTGGTCTGCGAACTTACCAACTGGGTGATACCCAACTGCTGCCCGGTGGCGGTATCTGCCACCTTGGGCTGGGTGGTATTAACCTTCAACAAGACATTCTGCTGGCCTGAACCTGCCGCAGATTCGATGGCTTCGATCGAGCCGCGCATATCCAACTTCAATCCAATTGCGGAAGCCTGGGTGGGCTCCAACTGGGATGTCTGATCATTAAATAAGAAGCGCGCATCGGCTTCGGGGCGATCAATTTGTTTTGATAAGTCTTCCAACAGAGCCTGGAGTTGATCATGATCGAACTGAACGACATACTGCGAACCTGGGCCACTTCCAATACGCCCCACCCGGAGCATTGGGGCCAGGTCAGCGGGTTGAAGCAACCAGGGGCCGGGGTCGCCAGCGCGCGCATCTGGTAAAGCGATTGTAAAAGGAGCAGCAAGCAAGCGCCTGGCGGCCTCCGCTTGAGCGCTGGCATCCAACACCTGGGGAAGTTCTTCTTCGACCACCAGAGGCACTTCGCCATCCCTGAATGATTGCAGTTGGGCGTACAAATAAACCAGAGAAGCCTCCGGGTTCAAACGGCGCCCTTTTTCGCCGGGCTGGGAAGTCACATCCAGACCATTGATCACCAGGCTGGCTTCCACTACCGGCCTGTTTATCTGAAGTGCCAGGTCTCGAAGGTAGGCATGGGCAACGGATTGATCGAACAAAATCACGGGAGGCAAAACAACCCCGACCTGCCCGGCATTCAATTCATCATTGATACCCTGTAAGGGGCCGCCTGAACGGCCAAAATTAAAAGCCAACTCGGCTGATGCCGCTGAATCAAGCGACATGCCCAGGCTGGCAGGGGTCTCAACCCAAACATTTTGACCATCGCGAAAGACCACGCGCCCGGTAAAAGGAAAGGTAAGAGCTGTTTCAATTTTGTAAGCCGCAGCCGTCTGGCTCAGCCCTGAAACATCCACGCCAGCCACCGAGACCCCCGGGAATATGCGCCCGGCGAATAACAGGCGGTAACCCAGCGAAAGAATAATGATCGTCACCAGGAATAGAGAAACCCCGGCCATGATGGATACGGCCATTTGAATCAATATAGCGCCGGTTTCTCGGCGTTCTTTGCGCGGGCGAACAAAGCGGACAGGGGCAGTGGAAGACATAAAGGTTTACAACTTTCGTTTCGCGGTTTTTAACAAACCCGGAATGAGCATGGGTGTCATGGACCTGTACCTGGCATATTCTGAACCGAAATCGACCAGTAACTTTCGCTCTTCAAAATAGGCACCAATCAAAATATAAATGGAGAAAATACTCCACAAAACAAGCCGGTTGAGTGTCATTTCGGGTGAAAACCAGATGAATATGAGCCCCGCAGTGTATAACGGATGGCGCACATAGGCGTATAAACCATCTGTCACCAAGCGGGCGGGCTGCTCCTCGATAGCATAAGGTGATAACTGCGCCAGGCCCGCAAATTCCATCGGGCCGGTTTGCATCACTCCAGTTATCAGCGCAAATGCCGCAAGACCCTGTACAATCGTGGTCAGGTAGACCCAGGGTGCTGGAATACTATAAAGCGGCTGGTCTGGAAAAGTAACCAGCATCAACATGATCGGAAATAGACTGGCCAGGGCAAACAGGTTATAGGCAAGACGGTACAGGCGTTCGAATGCCATCGAGCCAAAACTGCCGCGCAAAACATGCTTGAATTTATGCGAGGCCAGCAGAGAGTGCACCAGGCCCCATATCACAGACGCGATTACCAGATAGATTGTTCCCATCATCATAATATACCTGCTTTAAAAGAATATGAGTAGATTCAAGCCAGCGTTGGGTACAAGTAATAAACAGGCCGTCCAAGAATAAGCAGGACCTTGCTTGCTGATAATTATACTCAGTTCAACGCAGGCAGGCGCAACACCTGCGCTCTATCAACGGCAACCTGTTTTTTAAGGCATTGGTGTGCAGTTTTGAATTTTTTGGGCGCATATTGATTCTTCTATAAAATTAGATGATAATATCAAAATTATTCCTGCTTGAAAGGTCGTCGTAAAGCGTGACAGATAAAAAACACAATACTATTTTGATAGCAGGTTATTATGGGTTTGGAAATACTGGCGATGAAGCCATCCTGAGCGCCATCATAAACAGCCTGCGCAAACAGCGCAATAATCTTGAGTTTATTGTGGTTTCCGGCCGTCCGGAAGAGACTGCCCGGCAGCAGGATGTTCGTTCCATTTTGTGGACCGATATCCCCGCGATTTTAGATGCCTGTGAATTGTGCGACCTGGTGATTGTGGGCGGCGGCGGGTTGTTTCATGATTATTGGGGTGTTAATGAAGAGTACCTGCTCACCCAAAGTCACAACAGCATTTCCTTTTACACCGGCTTCCCCATCCTGGCAGGGCTGTATAAAAAGCCTTGCATGTTGTACTCGGTGGGTGTCGGCCCCTTGCTTACTGAGGCAGGCAAACATCTCACCTGCCAGGCTTTTGAGAATGCCACACTTGCCACTGTGCGGGATATTGAATCCTACGATCTGCTAAAGAGCCTGGGGCTTTCGACAGAAAAAGTGCATATCACCTCCGACCCGGCTTTTCTGCTGCCTTCTGATGAGAATAATGCCAGGAGAATTCTTCGATCAGCCAAATTGGAGAATTCTCAATTTGTGGCGGTCAGCCTGCGCAACTGGGATGTGAATGTTTCAGCAAAATATTGGCAGAATGAGCTGGCAAGAGTCTTCGACCAGTTCATCGACCAGTATGGCGTCACGCTGGTCTTCATTCCACTGCAGGCGGCTGTTGGCGGTGCTTTGATTGACGACCTGAGCGTGACAGAGAATATTGTCAGCAGGCTTAAAAATGCGGAGCGGACCGTCATCCTGCCGAGCAACCTTTCGCCTGAAACCATCAGCGGTATTTTGGCCCAGGCTGATCTGGTCATCGCTATGCGCCTGCACGCCTTGATCTTTTCCATCAAGGAAGGCATCCCGGTTGTGGGGTTGATTTACGATCCCAAGCTCAAAAACCTGATGAGCAGCGCTGGCATCGATGAGTACGGGCTTGAACTACCTTTATTAAATACCGACCTGATGTTTGCCGTTATGCAAAAGGCCTGGTCGAACAGAGAGCCTTTGCGGAGCCAGCTGACGCAAAAAGCCAGAGAACTCAGCCAGCTGGCTGAAGAAAACAGCAGGTTCGCGATTAGCCTGTTGGATGAAAAGGCGCAGACCAATCTCAAATTGCCAGACCTGGAATTGACTCAAAGTTTGCTGCTTAAACAAACGCGAAAGCTGGCCCAGGCGGAGCAAATTGCCCATTCACTCTGGATGGAATCGACCTATCAAAAAACAGGAAATTTTTACAATTTCCTTAAGATGCCATCCCAACCCCTGCCAGCAGAACAAGCCTCCATCATAAACAAGCCTTCGGCAGAAATTCTGGCGCATCATCGCCCGGATGTTATTTGTTTTTCAATCATCGATTGGAGCTTCCGTTACCAGCGCCCGCAGCAGATCATGTCGCAATTTGCAGCCCAGGGGCACAGGGTCTTCTATATTAACATCTCCCAATTTCAATCCGCAGATGCAACCCCCAGGGTGCTGGTGCGCGGCATCAAAGACAAAGTCTACGAAATTTTCTTATCCGCCCTGCACAAGCCAGAAGTA
>Ga0335397_10004518_pt1 | contig 18363 bp, 11 predicted proteins | sample MAT04_FD_205740 | JGI IMG/M metagenome (GOLD analysis project Ga0335397, IMG submission 205740) | Freshwater microbial communities from Lake Fryxell liftoff mats and glacier meltwater in Antarctica - MAT-04 (spades assembly) (version 2) ... | reverse complement strand
TTCTTTGGCGTGGCAGCCATACGTTCCGAGGTGAATATCCGAGATTACAAGTATATCAATCTGTCGTTTTTGTTTTTTCATTCTGTTGGTTTAGTGCTTGAGCGATGGGTAGAAGTCAGCGAAAAGTGTGATAAGAAATTTTGAAATAATATTTGTGATTACATCCCTGATATGCCTGGCCGCATGGATTGATGAAGAAAAGGATGAGGCCTTTTTCAGGGGAGCCGGAGAATAGCTCTTTTTCGGGCTGCTATGGGTTATGGGTAGCATAGATTTTAGTTTCCCAAAAGTACCCCGGGTATGTAAAATGAATATAAAAGTAACATTATGATTTTGTTAAGGATTTTCAAAAGGCATAAACTGACTGAACGAAAAAAAACCCCGGCTTTAGGCCGGGGTTATAAAAAACTAATATAGAAACAGTTACTTAATCACAACTTTTTTGGTTGTAACCGAATTAGCGTTGTAAACTTTCATCATATAAACACCTTTAGCAAGACCCGATACATCAATCGAACCCTTCTGGTTAGCATTTACATTCTTTTCTGCAACAACTTTTTTGCCATTCAAATCCAACATCTGAACTTTTGAATCTGAAGATACTTCAATATTCAGTTTGTCGGAAGCAGGGTTAGGATAAACATTAACATTGTTGGCTTTTGTGTTTGGTTTTACTCCAAGCATTGAAGCATCAACAACTTTCAGAGTAACCTTTTTACCGTTAATCTTAACTAAAGTTGCATTAAAGTCAGCCAAAGTAAGATCTTCAGCTGCACCTGCAAGGGTTACAGTTAATGTAGCAGTGTTCTGGGTTGGTATTTCGTTCAGACTAAATGCAGCAACCTGTAACATTTTTTCTGCTGAAAAATAATTCCAGTTAAGATTAACGCCATAAGCAGCAACCGATTTAACGGTCATTTTCTGATCGTTCAATACAACATCAAAACCGAATGAATTAACTATATCAGTTGAGTTTAATGAAACAGGAACAACCAGGTTACCGTTATTATCTTTAACAGCATCCAGAAGGTTGAAAACAACTTCGCTGGTAGCTTCTGCGCTCTTTATTGTGCCATTAGGAGATATACCAGCATACGAAGCATCAACATCACCTATAAGTATTCCAATATAAGTTTCGTTGTTGATTACAGGGCAACCTGTTGGGTCAATAACCGGAACATTCTGGCAAACAGCTACTACAGGAACTTTGTATTTTGAATAACCATGGAGGTCATTTTCAGGGAAGGTTACTGATTTCAGGTAAGTAAGATCACTGTTAACTTTAGTGTTAGCAACAAATGACCAGTCTCTGGCTAAACCACCAAGTTGGCTGAATTCGCCAATCAAGCGAACTGCTCTTTGGTTAATCTGAGTAGCATCTCCTGAAGTAATCAAACCATCACGGTTTACATCCATTGCAATCATCTGCATAACTGAAGGAGTCCAGTTAATTTTGGATGTGCCTTTTACAGAAACCAATGATGTAAGATAAGCATCCTGTTCGCTGATAACATCATGAACGTTTGTTGTATTAACCATATCTCTCTTAACATCGATAGTAATACCGTTTAAGATGCTGTAAACAAAATTACCGGCCAGGTCAGGCTGAACAGCATTTGTAGTGGCACCACAACCAAATACATTTGAAGCAAGGTAAGTTGAAGGATTAGCTATATCGTATTTGATAGGGCTTAAATCGCTCCAGAATTTCAGACTTGCATACATTTTATCTGATTTGTATGTGATAAATTTACCGGCGGAACCGCTTTTGTAAACTGCAGCTGTTGACCTGTAACTTTCAATGATTTCGGTGAAGGAGAAAGCAGCAGTATCAACGGATTGGAAAGCAGTAGTTTTATTGAATTCAACACAAGCTACCTGACCATTGCCAGTGAAAACAGGATCTAAACCACCTGTAGCATTGAAGTTAATACCAATGTTGATAATGCCATTAGTTGTATCAATAGTTGTGGTATAATCAGTAATTGCCTCAGCGTTTGTACCGGCTGGAAGGAAAGGAAGTATCAAAGCATTGCTTACAGTTACATTTCCTGTAGGTTTTACTTTTGCTTTATTGTATGCAATACTGAAGTTAAAACCATTGATACCTGTTACAGTTAAACCATTGGTTGTGATAGGTAAACATACAGCTTCGATATTACACGACTGGCTAACAGTACCAAGTAAATAAGCAGCGCTCAAATCGGTGATAACAACAGGTACAGCAACAGATACTTTAATGCCACCTTTGTTGTCAGTAGCTTTTGCGGTAAATGAAGTAGCTCCCTGAACTGAAGGGGTAAATGTTAAACTGTAAACACCTGCAGCCAAAACGCCATTGCCTAAACTGGTAGCACCGTTGAAAAATTCAACTGTAGCAATTGTACCATCAACATCACTTGCAGTTGCAGTTAATGTGAGAGCAACTCCCAACGCTGGTGTAGCACTTATTGTACCTAAAGCAACGGTAGGAAGTTGGTTAGCAACAACAGTTATTGAACGTGAAGCTGAAGCAGGACCAACTTTACCAAGATTATCGGTAGCTTTAGCTGTTAATGAAATTGAGCCAAGTGCCGAAGGTGTGAATGTTAAACTGTAAACACCGGCAGCCAAAACGCCATTTCCTAAACTTGTAGATCCGTTGAAAAATGCAACCGAAGCAACTGTTCCGTCAGCATCAGTAGCGGTAGCGCTAACTGTAACAGCATCGCCTAAAATATAGCTTGAAGCTGCGGCAGGAGCAGTAAGTACTGCCAAAGGAGCAGCATTACCAACACTAATAGTAACTACAGGAGTTGAAGTTGTTACCTGTGTATCATTATCAGTTGCTTTTGCAGTAATAGCATAATCAGCAACTTGTTCAGGTAAACCGGTAGGTAGTGTAAGAGTATAAACACCTGCACTAAGAACACCAAGACCTAAAGAAGTAGCACCCTGGAAGAATTCAACTTTGGTAACAGTACCATCAATGTCAGCAGCTGTAGCGGTAAAAGTAATAGGTGCGAGTGGCGCATAAGTTGTGCCGGTTGCAGGGCCTGTTAAGGTAATTGTAGGGAAAATCATAGCAGGATACAGAGTCTGTCTCAAACTTGGGATCATGATTTCGTCGGCAGCTGGGTTGCTTGCAACATACTTTTCGGCACCCAATGATGGAGTACCAATCTGCATATTTAACTGAATATCGAAAATACCATCGGTAGTAAATTGACCAAGCAATACCTTGTTTGATGAGGTAGGACCAACAGCGCCTGATAATGCACTCCAGGCCATGTTATCACATGTAAAATCGCCTCCAGCCTGGCTTGTAGCATCAAAATTAGCAGCCGCCCCGTCAGATGCTTGGGGACCTACAAAAGTAACACTTTGTGGTGCACCTGTCCAAAGACCGTCCTGGGTAGTTACAGGAATACCAATTGAAGCATCAGTGTTAGCCAGAATTCCTGCAGGGTGAACAACAGTTGGACCTCCAAGAGCTACATTATCTTCTGATTTCAGAACTCCGAATTGACCGGCAGCTGCAGCTCCAACTGATAACCATGAATCAAGCATAACAGTTTCCGTTGCTGCCTGGGCTTTGGTATAAGTAGGAGTTGTTGCGCCCCTGTTTTCATTATTATAAAATTTGGTGGATGTCTTAATGAAAAGATGGTGAGAAGGAAGAGCATACGCAGCCTGGAATTTATATCCGGGAAGCATATCTGCATAAACCCTATAAGTAACTGAACCCACCGGAAGTGCTCCAGAACTGGCTGCAGCATCGGCAGCGTTTGCAACATAATATCGTTCGACAACGACACCCTCAAGCCCATTCTGAGCTTGTGCGAACAGGCCGAGAAAAATCAGACCAGCTCCAAGTAATATATTTTTTATTTTCATCTGAGTATTTATTTGTGGTTGTTAATACCTGTTTGATTAATTATTTATTGTTAGTCTGTGAGAATTTAGCTACCAGAATAAGGAAGTCGGCAGTATCAGTAGTACCATCTTTATTCAGGTCGGTAGGATTTGATTGTGCTGATGTGAGAACCTGAGCTAAAGCCCATTCGCTTAACCAGCTGCCTTTATTTGCATCAAATGCACCCCTGTAATTAACGGTTGAAAAGAAACCATCGGCTGGTGGTGTAACTGAAGATGTAATATTGGATGAAGGTGTTGCGTGAAATGAATTGCTTGAATAAGAAGTATGTGCAGCACCATTCCAGGCCCAGTTATAATCGATACCAGGTACTGAAGCAACTACAGAGTTTCCGTCGGTTGTGGTAAATTGTGCGATATCAGAAGCAGAAGCAGCGGTTGCAGCTTTGTAAGCGATAGTGGCATTTTTACCCGAGGTTAAAGCGCCTGTAGTAATGTAGAATGATTTGACAGGATCAGATCCAAAACCAATAAAAGTGTTGTTTTTAACGAGAAGTGAATTTTTAACAGCTACGCCTGTGCCTGTGTTGTATGCATTATCAGCATTTGTCCAGTTATCATATGCATCACCTTTATTGGTAGCGTTTGATCTGCCGGTAGCAAGGTGTAAGCCTGACCTGTAATTTGCAAAGATAGAGTTGTAGATTTCGCCTTCTGCAAGTTCCTTTGCCTGTATAGCAGCAGCACCTGAATTGTCAGCGGATGGCATAATATGACCGTTTCCGATTAATGTTACATTGTAGAAAACAGGGTGTGAACGTAAAGCAGGAGCTTTTTTATCATCATCAGCGTCAGCTTCAAAACCATTGTCAGTTGTGTGTAAACCGGTTATACTATCGCCAGCCATACCGAACAGAAACTGTCCTTTACCTTTCCAGCCGAGGTCATAATCAAACATATCGTCATTACCGAATAAAGTAGTAATATACTTTACATTTACAGTACCTCCGAAAAATTCGATATTATCATCAGCAGAAGCAATAATTTCAAGGTGTTCGATGGTAGTACCGCGACCAACAGATCCTAAGGAAAGACCGTTGAGCTCGTTTGCATCGGCAATAAGAGCGCCTGCATGACGGATAGATACATACCTCAGGATACCTGAGTTATCGTTATCGTCATTTGTAGGAAAAGCAAGATCACCTGCACCATAAAGATCCCTTGGATTAGCAGCGCTGAATCCTTCAACAAAGCCAACGCCATTTACACCGCCACTATAAGCATTAGTTGTAATAAGGTTATTAGTTGCTTTACCTAAAAGAACAATACCGCCCCAGTCGCCTACATTGGTTAATGAATAATTGCCGTCCATAGCATCAGCTACTGAAGTAAAAACGATAGGACAAGCCTGTGTTCCGTCAGCCATAATTTTTCCGCCTCTTTCAACGATAAGGCCAGTTGCGTTGGCAGGAAGTAGAGCAGAAGCACCTTTAATAACAACACCTGGCATAATGGTAAGGGTAATACCATTAGGCACATAAATTTTCTGATCAAGCGTGTAAATTTTGTCACAGGTAAGCGTTTGGTTTGCATTAAGCTCGCCAAAACTATTTACACCTAATGAACTCATAGTAACAGGCGTTCTGGCTCCTACAGGAGGGCATCCGCATTCGGACCCAAGATTGGTCTGTGCGAAACTTGTTGACACTGAAAATGCTGCCATCAATGCACCGGCAACGATTTTCGTAATTGTAAGTTTTTTCATAGTTTTTGGATTTTGTTAATATTTGCTTTTGTTTACGCCTACCATTATTGATAGACAAGGCAAAAGTAAACCGCCAATGTTAACTGAATATTACCTCCGCATTAACAGTAAATAGAATAATTGTTAAGCCGGTAAAATGGACTTTTTAAAATCCTAATCTAATCTTTAAATAACTGATATTAATAATCTTATGGATTATATAAAATAGAATAATCGTTGATTTCCGGGATGAAAAACAACAGGTATCTTTGTAATAAGAAATGAAATAATTATTGCAGTAAAATAAGGGAGTGAAGGGATTGATGTGATTGGAAGGGATTTAAGGGATTGATGTGTTTGAAAGGGATTGATGTGATTGATGGGATTGAAATGTTTGAAGAGTTTGAAATGTTTGAAGAGTTTGAAGAGTTTAAAATGTTTGAAAGGGTTTAAGGGTTTAACACTTCGACCTGGTTCGGCTTACTTCGACTTCGCTCAGTAACCAACGCTCACTACCACCCTTCAGCGACTTCGAAAACCTGAAAATTTGGCTTCTTACTCCACATCAATCCCATCAATCCCTTCCAATCCCATCAATCCCATCAATCCCATCAATCTCTTCAATCTCTTCAATCCCTTCAATCCCATCAATCCCATCAATCCCATCAATCCCATCGATCCCATCAATCCCATCAATCCCATCAATCCCATCAATCCCATCAATCCATAACACACCGAATACTGAATCCATAATTCACAGATCCGGAATACCGGAAAACATTGGCTTTGTTGTAATCCAATCCACGATACCAGACATCGGTTCCGTTCAACGAAGATGTCCACCAAAAAGCAGTATGACCTGGTTCTCCCCATTGCCCGTTAAAAATACGGCAGGTACTGCCGATAGCTGAAAAACCACTTTCGTTGGTTCCAAATATCCCATATTTATCCGACGAATTTTCCCAATCTGAGGTGCTTCCTCCCGCAACTTTCAGTTTATTGCCCTGATCGGTTCCCCGCCAGTTTACCGAATCGGCAGCCAGGCTGTTCATTGCCAGAAACATCTCCACTTCTTTCCATTCCACATCTGTGGGAATATGCCAACCCGCAGGGGCAATATTTCTGGAATCGGTTATGGTATAAAAATTATACAAATGCCCGTATTTTTCTTCAATGGAACAATAAGCGCCTGTTTTCAAATTACTCCAGTCTGTGTCAGGTTTATTTTTTGCTACAAAAGCAATGGAATCGCCGTTGAGGTACCTTTTAACTTTCAGATTTTCGGCCATCCACCATTTATCGCCGATTTTAACGGTTATATATATATTACCGTCAATATCGGTAAGGGTGCCGGTTTCAGGGGTGGACGTATCAGTATCGTTCCCGCAGCCGGAATAAAGAACAGCCAGAAAAGAAACCAGGACGATCAAAATAAATGCAGAATATTTGTTTTTCATTTTCATTCGAAGGTAATAAAGCGTAAAATATTGGTTTTCAGAATTGGTTATGATTATTTTCTGTATTTTATCAAACTGAAGCCTAAAGTAGTAAGATGTTTTTTAAAGTACCCCACTGTCCGCCTGAGGCGGACATCTCCCTTTTTCAAGGGGAGAACCAGGAAACTAGCTTCGACCATTTACCGATAGGTAAATTTTCAACTTTCACTGCCCGCTTAATTCTTTATAAACATGCGGCTGTCAGAAGTATTTCCGGTAAATAAACGTACCAGGTATATGCCGGGTTCAAAATCCGAAACATTCAAATCATCCAGAACCTTACCATCAACTAATCCAAGCTCCTTTTCCAATACTACTCTACCGTAATAATTATAAATAACATATTTTGATTCCTTATTTTTAACTTCGGACGAACGTATGGTTATCTGGCTTTTTGCCGGATTCGGATAAACATCGAGTTGCAGAACCGGATCACCATTTCCGGGGCAGGCCAGGGCAATGTCGCGATCGTAACACAAGCCAGGATAACAACACATATAAACCACATTATAATTGGCCTCGGGATTATAGTTGCAAGCCTTGGTATCCATACATCCTAAAACAATACGCGTTTTGCACGAATCCATGGCACTGCATAAATATTTCTTATTGTACTCGAGGAAATTAAGGTCGGTACAGCCACATTCAATGGGATATTTAAGATAAGGTGAAACGTTTATAATCTTTTGTTCACTTTTGTATGTACTATCAATACCTTTAGCCACATAATAGCTGCGATACCCGTTATTTACATCAGGGTCGGAAACCTGTACATTTAATTCAAATGAAATTTCACCTTTTGTTGTCAGCTGAGCCACAAGAACCATATTGGTTGCAGGATCGCCTCCGATAGCACCGGTATTTGAGAGATACGCATCGTTACTGATAAATTCAGATCCTGACCTGGCAGAACCGAAAATTGTTGAATCTTCGCCTGAAACTACATCAATAAAACCCTTGCTAAACCAGTTGGATGGCACATTTGCAAGTGTATCCATACCGTCGGACGAAGTGATTGCAGGACCGGCCAAAGGATCATTGTTGGTAAGCAAACCACCCTGAACAGTGCCGCTACCGCCATCGTTATTAACTCCACCGATAATTGAACCGTCGTTATCCTGCGATTTCAATACACCGAAATAGGTATTTGAAGCCTTTTTTGTTACCTGGCCCAAGGTTAACCACGAATCTAAAGCCACGGTATTCTTTCGCAGATCACTAACCCTCATATCTTTCGCAAAGGACACTCCATAATCTATATTATTAAAAATCGGAGCCGTACTCTTTATCTTCAGCGTATTGTTTTTATCGCCGTACAAACTCAACAATTTGCAGCCTGGCTTCATCTGAATATAAATCCGGTAGGTTTTCGAGCCTGGCTCAAGAAATCCACCGTTAGTATCGGTTGCATCCTTTGCGTCGGAAACATAGTAGGTTTCGACAAACACGTTTTTTATTGCATCCTGCGCTTTGGCACTTACAATTATAAACAGTGAGAAAATAAGTAGAAGTATATTTTTCATGGTTTTATCTTTTAATCGATTTATTGATCTTTTTCAAACAATTCCGGGCGTACCCAGTTTAAGTTTCTAGAATTTGTAAGCAAAAGCCGCAACATAGTTAGTACCATACTTGTACTTATCATAAACCAGATCAAAGTTGTTATTAATTTTATAAGCCCTTACAATGGCTGTATTAAGAACATCAATCACTTTCAGGCTAAAGCTATAATGCTTGCCAACCGACTTTGAAATCTTTAAATCAACCAGGTTTCTTGGTAGTTCATATACATCGGGAATATCCTGATAAGATCCGGTACTTATTACACGTGCGCCCTGGATATTATAGCTAACGCTGGCAGTTAGCCTGGCTTTTTTAGCGGTATATGTTAGCATAGTATTTATTACATAAGGCGCCTGGTCAAGCATGGTACGGTCAATTTCACGTCCGCCTACTACATAACCATCGGGTTTTGTATAGCTGGTATTAAAAGCGGACCGGGATTCAACCAGCGTAATATTTGCCCTGAATTCGAGCCAGCTCGCAATATCTTTTTTCCCTTCAATTTCTATACCCTTTACCCAGCTTGTATTTTCATTATTGATCCAGATCAGGTATTGTCCAAAATCGGCTACTTCGATATGATTTTTAAATTCCTTATAAAATAAACTTACCGAAACATTATCGCCCGATTTAAAAAAGGATTCAAGTCGCAAGTCATAATTATTGATCTCCACCATTTTAAGCAAAGAGTTACCATACACCACTTTATTGATTTCATAATCGAAATAGGCATTATCCGATAACTCACGCAGGCTTGGACGCGCAACAGTTTTACTATAATTAAGCCTGAGATTGAATGGCGCAGTTTCGTCTTTCCTGAGTTTAACAATTAAACCGGCGCTTGGCAGGTAACTCAGCTCGTTCAGTTCACCGGGTCTGATCATAATATCGAGGATAGGCGAAGGCGCTACAAACTGTCGGCGATTATCATCAGCAGCCAGTTGCAAATCATCGAACAAATTGCAATCGGTGTACATAAATGCATGTTCAACCCTTAGTCCTCCTGAAAACCTAACAGTCGGGATTATCGCAAAATCAATCATAGCAAAGGCGGCTTTGGTATCGCTTTTTCCAAAAACCTGGTTGTTTGGAAACACTGCCCGGTTTAAATATTGCTGAACAGTGCGTAACGAATCGCCATGATCGCCTGTAAGACCACGATTAAGAATAGTTACTATATCAAACCGGTCAGGTCCGTAAGCATCGGCACCAGGATTTGCCAGGCGGATGTACTCACTGCCATTACCTTCCATTAGCTGATAATAATAATTTTCCTGTTGCCTGCTTCCGTACTGGTATGCTGCACCAAGCTTCAATTTACGAACAATATCCGGATTTTTATCCAGGGGGATTTCAACCGAAAGCTGCGAATCAAAAATATTTTCATCCAGGTACCTGAAATACCTGCCGGTTGTTGTGTTGTTGCCACTTATATATCCGGGTGTATTCTGAATTTCGGCATCAGGCGGTATATAGGTTGCAACCCTTTGATCGGGCAGATTACTAGTACCTTTGGTATATGATGCATTGAATTCTATTTTCAGTTTTGAACCAGGAACATAATGCTCGGTTTTCAACTGGTAAATCATCTGCTTGCGCGATTCATAAAGCTGGTAAACTCTTTGCATATAAACTCCGGAATCTGAGCCTATGGTTGTCATAGTCCTGATGTTGCGTACCGAATTAACACCGGTTACATTCGGCATAAAGAGAAATGACACTGTATTGTTTTTATTCAAATTGTACGAAGCCCCTATTAATGCGCTCCATCCTCGGGTTTCCTTGCTGATTACCTGTGATAAGGCATCGTAAGCAGCAGGTACTCCGTCAACTATCTTACCTTCAATGCCAAAACGGTTTCCATACGAATCAGGATCGTATTGTATAGAGCCCGAATACCTGAATCCCATAAGGTATCCTACTGGTTTACCAAAAAGTTTTGTTTGATTCCCTATGCTGAAACTCTGGCTGAAATTTAAAGGCGCCTTCCTGATAGTATCCTTCCAGGTATTGGGAAACGATTTCTCTGACTTAACTGCATCGGCGTTCAGCAAGTCGTATGCATGTTCTCTGTAATATAGGGTATTGTACTGTTTTTTGGCACTCTGAAAAGCGTTAACATCATCGAACTGAGCCTTTCCCAGCAGGCCAAGTTCAACCAATCCCAATTTAAAGTAGCTATCGCTCCATGGTGTGGAATTTGTAACGCCTAAATTCCTGAAATAATCACCCAGGCCCAATGCGACAAATTCCTGGTAAGTAGAAGGTTTGGCGTTAAACTGAACGTAGTCAGTCTGGTTACGATCCCTGAATTTATTATCGAATCCTAGCCAATCGGTTGAACTGCGTTGCGAAGTTGGCACATTATGAAATGTCGTTTGGTTGTTATACCCAAATGAAGTTTCCATATTAATTGTAAGTTTTTCGGGAAACTGCTTAGTTTCGACCGAAATATAGGCTCCTGCCCAATCTCCGGGCAAATCAGGGCTTGCTGTTTTTGCTATAATGATATTATCGACCAGGCTGGCCGGGAATATATCCAGTTTAATATTATTAGTTAAAGGATCCAAGGTAGGAATCCGGGAACCATTAATGGTTGTTTTAATGTAGCGGTCGCCAGTACCACGCACGGTTATAAACCCGCTGCTGGTCGAAGATACACCCGTAACCCTTGTTATAGCTGCCGCAACATTGTTATCAACGGTTTTTTTCATGGTTTCGGCCGAAACATAATCGAGTGCATTCGACGAAAGTTTCTTTTTCGTTTCCATATGTGCATCGAAATTATTCTGTGTACGTCCGGTAATGGTAACGGCACTTAATGAAACAGCCGTGGGTTCCAGAACAAAATTCCTGACAATGATTTCGCCTTTTGTACAGGTAATTGTATCTTCAATAGTTTTATACCCGATGTAGCTTATAACAAAAACCTGTTTACCACTGGTATTTACTTTCAATTCAAATTGGCCATTGATATCCGTTGTAGTACCAAGTGTAATATTCGACTTAAGGTAAAAAGTCACACCTATAGGCACTTCGCCGGTTACATCTGTTACTTTACCCTTAATAACGCATTGGGCAGTAACAGAAAATGCTGCTATTAAATTAAAAATCAAAAGAATACATACTGATATGATTTGATTTTTCTTCATGCGGATTTTTACTTTTTTGGCGTTCCCCAACGTTTAAGCACAGGAGAAGCTATTCAATTATTAGATTAATTATAATGATTTTCTAATCTGCTGGTTTAAATTCCACAATTGAAACAATCATCCGTTCGGACGATTGTTTCAATATAAAAATAGTATGGAAGCCTGTTCATTTTCCTTCCTGTAATATATCTCTTGGTTGTTATCAAACAATCCGGAGTTTTCAGGATGGAAAATTTAGTTATCAGAGTAGAGCAATGCGTATGAGAGACTTTGAATGTGATGTTATGTTATTTACAGCCGGTTAATTCTTAACTAACTTGCTGATCGATTTATGTCCGTCAATCAGTACTTCAATAAAATACATTCCACCAGGGCTTTCGCTCAGGTCAATTTTTTCACTGTACTTTCCGGATGCATTATCAATATTTTTCTTCAGAACAACCTTGCCAATTAAGTTATAGATTGTAAGCTGATTTTTAGGATTATTGTTTTCGGATTCAATATTCAGTGTAAATTTCCCGGTTGAGGTTGGATTAGGAAATACTGAAACTATATTCGCATTGGTGTTTTTTACCAAAGGCTCGTTGAGTCCAACGTGAATGCTGTTGTATGTAAGGAAGGACTTCTGAGTTTCGTCAGCAAGCGGATCTTTAGCAACAAATTTTTCAGCGTCAAGGGAGGGAGTCCCGAGCTGCATATTTAATTCGAAGGAAAAGTCTCCGTCTGTTGTCATCTGAGCAATCAATACTTTGTTGGTTGTATCAGTGCCAACTGCGCCGTATAATGCGCTCCATGCTCCGTTAGTTAGTGTAAAATTGCCTCCTGCCTGGCTTGTAGCATCAAAAATACTGACCCCATCTGTAACCTGGGGGCCTACAAAAGTTATAGGTTGCGGTGATAAGCCAGCAATTGATATAAGTCCGTCCTGCACAGTTAATGGAATCCCTGCCATGGGGTCAGCATTTTTTAATACACCATCTGAAATTACTGTGGCAACTCCATCGTCCTCCGATTTCAGGATACCAAAATTACCGGCACATGCAGCTCCCACCGTCAACCACGAATCAAGCATTACGGTATTGCTCTTAGCCTGGGATTTGGTATAAGTCGGGCTTGAAGCTCCGCGGTCCTCATTATTAAAAAATGAAGTGGTTGTTCTCATATAAAGAGTATGGTAAGGTAATCCATAAGCTGCCTGAAATTTATATCCTTGTTTCATATCCACAAAGATTCTGTAAGTAACGGAACCAACAGGAAGTGTACCCATACTTGCTGCAGCATCATCTGCATTGGATACATAATATTTTTCGACGATTATATTTTGCAAGCCGGTTGCATTCTGAGAGTAAACTGTACAAAAGCTCAATGTAAATATCAAGCCAAATAAAAAAGTTCTTGTAAAAGTATTTTTCATGGTAATGGTTTTTGGATTTGTTTGAATTATAAAATTAAGTGTTGGATTTAGTTTTGTGTGAGACCGTCGAATTGAATCTCAGAGCCTTCAGGGTTTTTCGCAACAAATTTCACCACACCTCCCGATGGGGTTCCGATCTGAACATTTAAAGCGAAAGTAAGTTTACCGTTTGTTGTAAGCTGGGCAATTAATACCCTGTTTTCGGGGGTCGGGCCTTTCACTCCTCCCATTGCTGCCCAGGCTCCATCATTGGTATTAAAAGAACTTGCAGTACTGTCATTATTAAAAAATTTCAGATCGAGGTTGAACGGCTGAAACTTGGGAAGATTCCCTTTTGTTAATCCATCAGCCTTGGAAAAAGAACTGCGGTTTTTAATTAAGGAAGAGCCGTCAGTATCCTCTTCTCTGAGTACACCGGTATGAAGACGTGTAGCTGCTCCCATGGTTATCCACGAATCCAGTGCAACTGCTCCTTTGTGAAGTTTTTTTGCATCAATATTGAAGCCTGTTTTTGCATAACAAACCTGATCATTAAAAAATACAGTTGAGGTTTTCAGGAACAATTCATGGTTTTTAACTCCGTAAACAGCCTGGAGTGAATAACCGGGTTTCATATCTATATATATCCGGTAGGTTACCGAGCCTTTCGGCAGCATATCAGGAACGGTATCGGTAAAATCATTTGAAGCTGCATCGTAATATCGCTCAACAATTACTTTTTCGAGCGCCAGGCTATCATCTTGAGTTATTGTATAATTTTGCCGGGCAAAGAGCAAATTGCTACTTCCTGTTAATAAGGTGCAAAACAGAAAGAAATATAAGGTAGTATTTATTCCGGCTATATTTCTCCGGCTTTTAATGTAGTTTTCCTTTTTCATAACTTTAAATCAAAAAAACACCCTGAATATTTCAGGTATTAATCTGACTGCAAAATTAGGCTCTGTTAACCGCAAGTATATTAAGGGAATGTTAAGTAATTCTTAATTCAATTACGAAAGAGGTAAAATTTCGAATAAAGAGGATGTAAGTAACTTTTCGTGGCTAAATTGCAGGAAAAGCAAAACATGTATGCAGAGCATTCAATATTCAGGATGAAAACATGAAATTACAGGAATAAAACGGCTAAATATTATTTTGATATGAGGGGAAAAGAATAAATAAGACAATATTCTGTTTTTATTTTTTTTCTTGTCCTTTTGCCATGATACAAAAAATGAAGCACAAAGCACAAAAAACGGCTAAATATTATTTTGATGTGCTGGGAAAAGAAAGCACAAGTTTATATTCTGTTTTTTTGTTTTTTTTCTTGTTCTTTTGTCATGACACAAAAGAACCAACTTAACGAAGTGGTCTCATGAACTCCTTTAAAAATAAGCAATGGGCGAATAAAAGGTCTAGGTCTGATATAAATTTCAAACAGATGTACGACTTGGTAAGGCTCGTGATCCCAATAAATTGGGATGGGCCTGGTAGGAGTTTCCCAATTCCGGGCAGCACGTGAGGCTGGTGTTTTGCTACGCACATGCCCGCGCTGTTTACCTTCGCAAACATCTGTTGTGAAATTTCTATCAGGCCGATTCCTACACCCTGAAAATTACCGTAAAAAGCCAAACCGTTGTTCCGCAATGTTGCCATAAGAGGATGCTCTCCTAGAAGGACCGGCCTTATAAAAATGCGCCTGCGGTTCTTAGCCGGAGGTATGTGCGAATGGCATGTGCGTAGCAATACACAGCAAGGTAAACTGTTTGGATTTGTTGTACTTTTTCATGCCTTGTATTGCGAGGAGATACCTCTGGCTTAGAAACGCCAGCATTGTTGTAAAGCCTTGATCTTTTGGTACTTTTCCATCAAGGGAAAAGGACGAAAAACTAAATACTAATTCAATTTCCGAATTAATTCATCAATCTATTCTGAATTCTTTAAAAAATCATACATCTAATGATGTCATAACTTTTCCAGCACATCAAAATATTATGTAGCACAAACAACTAATTACTAATTCAATTTTTGAATTTATTCGGAACTATTACGAATTCTTTAAAAATGATATCTCCTTTGATGCCTTTGCTTTTCCAACGCATCAAATTAAACAAATACAAAGTCCGCAATATAAATAACATGGCCAGCTATACTAAAAGTATGGCCAACGTTACTCCAAGTAGCGTCGTCGTAACTCAGAGTATGGCCAACGTTACTCAAAGTATCGTTATCGTAACTCAGAGTATGGCCAACGTTACTCAAAGTATAGTCGTGGTAACTCAGAGTATGGCCAACGTTACTACAAGTATCGTTATCGAAACTCAAAGTATGGCCAACGTTACTAAAAGTATGTCCATAGTTACACATAGTAAGGTTATTGTTACTCAAAGCAGATTATATTTACAGCGAATTATTGCCTGAACTAAAAATACCTTCCGGTTCCCGGCCCGGAAGGTGTACACCAGGTAATCAGGTAGTTGTGGTATCAGGCGAGGCAGGTGATTGTTTGAAGAGCTTACCGAGTTCGTCAACTAACGATTGCGAACCGGGTGCATTCATTTTAACCGCCATCTGAGCTTTCATGTAGATAAAGCGGGCAATTTCGTAAGCTTCGGCTCCGGCAAGCTGACGGGTGTCGGTAAGCATTTCGAGCAGTTGCTCAGCTTCATTTTTAAAGGCAGTAAGTGAGTTAAAAAGGTTCAGATCCTTTTTGCCGGCATCAATTAATCCCGGACCCGGTTCAATAAGAGGATTACGTGAGCCCAGGTCGAAACATTTTTCGACAAAAGGGCGACGGCCGTCGTCCATCTTAGCCAAACCTCTACGCTCGGGTTCCGAAAGCTTGATAAGGAACGGAAGTTGGGCTTTGATAGTATCAAATGCCTGTTGAATAGTATCGACTGTAGCAGGCGATACTTCAGTATTAATTCTATTGTTCATAATTTTAAAATATTAAAGATGATTAATTGGTTATATTCCGACCGCTTCCGGGAGAGCGGAGTGAATCAGGGAAATAGAACAATGCCTGTTAATGCCTTTCCCGAATCATAAAGCAGATGCATGATTAATCCGTTAAGGCATTAGCGGGTTTTTATTTTACTAAGCAACGCTTTGGTTGATTACAGGTAGGAAGCAACGCTTCGGGGTGTGAAGTTAAATATGTATGGTATAAATAAGTATAACCAAACATGCGATATTAGGGCAACAGGAAAGTGCATCAACCGGCGGAGTTTAGTACAAGGTAGCGGCAACGATAATCCGATTCGGTAAAATGAACCGGCGTTGCCGGGAGAATGACGATAGCAGTAAATTAAATCAAAGAACGAAAGAGAGACCAAATATAAAAAATGTTTTTGGTTTGGTATGCGGAAAAATAAAGTATTTTGAGGAACTTATTTTGAAACACTATTGTCCGGTTAAATGTTATTTCGTCCCTGACGGGACTTTGCCCAATTTTGTATCTTGTTTTCTACCAATATATTGCCCCTACGGGGCAGTCCCGTCAGATTATTTGCGCAAGCAAATAGCTATTGGTTTAATTAAATGTAAGCCCATCATGAGAAGTCCTGTGTGGGACGCAATAAAATCAAGGGATTCAGCTCATTGTAATCTTTTTTATCGGACAACAGTGATTTTGCAATAATTTCTAAGATTGTAAGCGAATGCAAGGAAAAGTACAGAATAGCTTAATAAACCTTGCATTACAAATTTGGTATTCCCCGTTAGGGGATATATATCAATAAAATAATGAAACGATAAAAGATTATCCCCATAGGGGATTGACATTATAATTTGATTATTAATGCCCTATGGGCAAATTAATATATTCTTCTTCCTTCTCTCTCTATTGCTATAAATGCCCTACGGGCAAAAGCTGTCGGATAATTACTTTTACGAATATACAGATGTTGACAGAGAGCTACATTTCTTTAATTTACAATTAATCTATTATTAAATTATCATTAAATAGTCCCTGTTTTCCATTTTTCCTGAGTTTGACTGAATCATCTCTGAATAATTTTCTCCTAACTTTGCGCATCAATAATTCCGACATAATAAAAATGAAAAGAATACTACTGTTTATTATCTGTATATTTAGCACTATTGCCGGCTTTCCAAATACATCTTTTGGTTATAAGGTCACTCCTTTTCAGTCGTTTGATCTGCAAAACAATTCGCAACAGTACAGTTTGAGTTTTGCTGAAAGCAGGGATCAGTTAAAAAAGGTTATGAGTGATGAATATGCTGTTTCCATTTCAGCATCCCCGGCCTCAGGTGGTACGCTGAGCGGAAGCGGAATTTATAATTATGGCAATAACGTAACTGTAAATGCTACCCCCAGGCAGGGATACATCTTCGCCAACTGGACCGAAAACGGCACACTGATAAGTACCAGCTCAACATACAGCTTTATAATTAATTCCAACAGGAATTTAGTAGCAAACTTTACCGCTTATACTTATTCTGTTTCGGCTACGGTTTTACCGTCAGCAGGTGGCTCGCTGAGCGGAAGCGGCACATACAACTACGGGAGCATTGTAACATTAAATGCAACACCTGCATCAGGTTACATCTTTCGGTACTGGGCCGAAAACGGGGCACAGATTAGCGAAAATTCATTTTATAGTTTTACTGTTAAATCAAACAGAGCATTTGTCGCCAACTTTGCTCCGATTGCATATAACGGAATCATCACGGCATCGGCAGCACCGGTTGTTGGTGGTAACGTGAGCGGAGAGGGAACATATATGTACGGATCGGTAGCTACATTGGCTGCTAACCCAAATACCGGTTACAATTTTACCAACTGGACCGAAAACGGAACCATCGTAAGTACAACTCCTGCATATAGTTTTATAGTGGGAGGAAACAGATCACTTATAGCAAATTTTACAATTCGTACAAATATTATTTCCGTTACTTCGTCCCCGGCGGCAGGTGGAACAGCCAGTGGAAACGGAACCTATAATTATGGCAGTGTAGTAAACCTGAATGCAACCCCGAATGCCGGATACAGTTTTGTTAGCTGGACTGAAAACGGTTCACTGGTCAGTACAAGTTCAACGTATAGCTTTACAATAATTGCTAACAGGTCGTTAGTCGCCAACTTTGCACCGGGTACTAATTATACACTATTGGCTTATGCCTTGCCTTCAGCAA
>Ga0335397_10004514_pt1 | contig 18370 bp, 21 predicted proteins | sample MAT04_FD_205740 | JGI IMG/M metagenome (GOLD analysis project Ga0335397, IMG submission 205740) | Freshwater microbial communities from Lake Fryxell liftoff mats and glacier meltwater in Antarctica - MAT-04 (spades assembly) (version 2) ... | reverse complement strand
AGGCGCGTCTTCTCCGACACGGAGACCTTGCCGGCAGCTACGAGCTGCAGCACGGCGGGGAGCTCGGAAAGGGCGGCTATCTCGGTCATGACCACGTGGGTAGACAGCTCAGTGTCGTCGACTGGCGCCCCGACGAGCCATGGCCTCGAGCGGGGTGCAAGGTGCCAGATACGGGGCGTATCCTCCGTCGACTCGAGTGTCGAATCGACGGGTGTCCCTACGTGTTCGCGCAACGCCCCGTGCAGGCTCTCGGGGATCAGCGGGCTGTCTCCAGCCTCGGTCCGCTCGCAGAACAGCACTCGTAGAGGCGACGGCAGCGCAGCATCGCAGCGTCCTCGGTGGTGTTGGCCGTTCCAGTTAATTCGCCCGCCGTGGCGTGATTCAAACTCGCGAGCATTGTGCTCGCCGCCATCGCGGTACACGGCATCGGCAATAGCCGCACGCTCGAGCAGTGTAAGGCGATCAACGAACCGTGCTAGCGATTCGGAGTCGCCCACGAGCGCCGCAAGCCGATCGAGCAGCGACTGTTTGCGCTGACCAGGATGCTCGATGCCGGCACCAGTGGCAATCCGGCGTAGGCAGTCAGCCGTCTCAAACGACAGTGCGTCGCGGACCCGCGTTGTGATCGGGTCGGTGGTCGATGACGTGGGCGGTTCGGCGGCGGTCATAATGTGCTCCGCGGTGAAGGGGGCCATGTTGCTGCGATGATTCTGTCAGCGACGTACGATGTCGCGACACTCGTCCACGGAGGTCATGGGCCTGCGGGGCTGGATTCGCTGGGGCAGCACGCTGACGATGGCTGGACGGAGCAATCGTGTGAAAGCAGGCATACATTCGTTCTCGGACAACATGTAGTACTATCCTGCTCGACCTTGAAGGAGTCCTCCCGATGACCGTGCTGCGATCCACCGTGATCCTCGTTGCAATCAGCCTCGTTGCCGCCGGCTGCGGGGGCAGTGACGAGACGAAGTCGTCCGTATCCGCGAAGGACCGGATCGCGGCATGTCTCGAGCAGCAGCCCGATGCCACGCAGGGTGACTGCGAGGGCTGGGAAAAGGACCGGCAGCTCGGCGACGACGGCAAGCATCAGGACCACGAAAGCATGAGCTGACATCGTTCGTGCGAGTTCGACGTTGCTCTCAGCACACGCATCGATGACGAGGGTTTCCAGCACAGCGGTCGCTTTCGCGCTGGCGCTCTTGTTCGCGGGGGCCGCACTGCTCTGGTCGGCCCCCGTCGCTCAGGCACATGCCGCGTTCAAGTCCGTGACGCCGGCGGATGGCGCAACGCTCGAGACCGCGCCGACATCGGTGGTCATCGAGTTCACCAAGAACGTCGAGGGTAACGTTCGCGAAGCGACCCTTCTGCCTTCAGGCGGCGCGGCGATCGAGGGCGCGTGGGAAGTCGACGGTGCTCGCATCACGATCACGGCGCCGACGAAGATGGCGGACGGAACCTGGGGCGTGAAGTGGCGAGTTCTGGGGGGCGATGGACACCCGCTGACCGGCTCCTCGGCCTTTACGATCGGGCCTGTCGCGACGTCGGCAGAGCCAACAGGCCCTGGCAAAAGCGGGTCACCGCCGTCGAGCGCTGCGCATGGCGGGCATGTGATGGCGTCCACGTACCCGCATGGGGGCTTGGAACGGCTGGCGCTTGCCGGTCGCATCCTGTTCTTCGGGGGATTGCTGCTCTTCGTCGGGGGCGTCATCTTCGCCATCGTCGCTGCTCCAGGCTGGCGACCCCGATATTGGAACACCACTCTCGCGGCGGTCATCGTTGGTGCGTGGATTGTGCTCGGCACCCACGTTGCCATGCTCGATGAGCGATCGATCCTCGAGATGCTCAACCCGATCGCGTGGTTCACGGGGATGTTCACGGTCGCCGTCCGTGGCTACATGCTCGCGGCTAGCATCGTCGTGCTGATACATGTGTTCCGGTTCCATCTCGAGCCGGTTGAATGGGAGGGACGCGGTGCAGCTCATCCGAAGCTGCTCGTGGGGCTGGTGATCGCGGCGGCGGTTTCGCCATCGCTGTCCGGGCATGCCGTCGACGGCACCATGCTGTGGCTTCGAATTCCGATTGACATGCTGCACGTGCTTGCGGGCGCCGCGTGGCTGGGTGGTCTCGTGCAGATGTTGACGATCATCGTTCGCGAACGTTCGCTCGACCCGCGCATTTCCAAGGTCGTCAACCGTTACGCGAAGCTGGCTGCGGCATCTGTCGGGATGCTCGTCGTGACGGGGGTGTACGCGACGTTGAACGAGCTGAACGCTGGGATCGGCGAGCTGTTCGGTTCGACCTGGGGCCGCTTGGTTCTCCTCAAGGTGCTGCTGTTGGCGGCGACGATGCCCTTAGCGAACGTCAATCGACTTCGCAACGTACCCGACGTCGGGCATGACCCCGTTCGAGGGGTGCCGCGTCTTCGGCGCTTCGTCGCGCTCGAGCTCGTCATCATCATCTGGGTGGTAGGCGCCACGGCGATGCTGGTGTATGAGACGCCGCCGTCATCAACTCGGACGACTCAGGCAATCGCAGCCGAGTAGCCGTCACATTCCAGGCAGCAGCGCGACGGCCATCAAGCTGAGCATGGCGGTCACAATGCTGAGTATGGTGATCAGCTGCGATCGCCGCGCATGGACCGGCCGCTCCGGTGTTGATCCGATCAGCCGCTGTACACGCTCGCCGATCGTGGTGCTCGAGCCGAATTGAACGGCGACCGGTACGCCGGGCACCGACGCAAATCGAAGCAAGGCCGATGCGGTCGTTCGCGTGCTCGTGACGCGAGCTGCCGCATCGTCGGCCGCGAACTCCGCGGATCGAAGGAATGCGCTGGTCGCTTCGCCGACGACCGGGAACGCGAACAGCGCCCGTGACAACACCTCGAGCAGGAGACGCTTACCGGGGTCGCGGCGGGCGCAGTGATGATGCTCATGGGCCAGAACAGCGGCAAGTTGATCGTCATCGAGCGCCTCCACCGCCGAATCGCTCATCCAGATGGAAGGCGATGCAACCCCCCGGCTGCAGGCGATCACCTCGTCATGGCGAAACACCACCGCTCGTGCGTGGATCCCTGATGCGCGGCATGCGCGTCCCACTCGCCGACGAGCTGCACCGGAAATCGGAACCCAGTCGCGCACGGCACGCCGCTGCAGCGCGATGCTCGCGGCCACGCTGACGGTCGCCACGGCGATCGCAGATCCGGCAAGCAGCACGAGCGACAATGACGCAACGTCGCTCGCAATGTGCGCCGCAGTCACGCACAGCTGGGACATCATGCCGCGCAGGTGGGCGAATGCTCCCAGCGGAACCAGCAGTACGGCGACGTGGCCTACGAGCGTTGCAAGAGTCAGCGCGATCGTCAGCGCGCGGCGAAATGCACGACTGCCTTGATCAAGCGTTTCCATCATCCGCCTCAAGCTGGCGGCGAAGCTCAGCAAGCAGCGCTGGATCTTCGCGACTTCGCTCGACGAACTGCGTCACGGCCATCGTGCCGAATCGGGCAATGGCCTGATCGACGAGCGATCTGGCTCCCGTCGGATTTGCAAGCTGCGTGACGCGGAACTGGCCACTTCGCCCCTCGCGCACGCGGTCGAGGTGGCCCTGCTGCACGAGGCGCTGCATCACAGTCAGCACGGTTGTGTAGGCGATTGAACGATCTTGCGCGACGACGGTGTGCACGTCGCGAACCGACATCCACTCCCCGTTGGAACGAAGGATGGTCATGATCTGGTTCGCCAATGCGCCAGGAGATCTACGATCTGTGGGCTGTGTCACGTACCTACCGTACCAGCTTGCGTAGGCGACATGGTCAGTGATCCATGCCGGCTTTGGCGTCCGAGCTGTGCTCGTCACTGACGGGCTCGAACCCCTCATACCGCAGTAGCAGAGACATTCCTGACGTGGAGTGGTGCAGATCGTGACAGTGCAGCATCCACACCCCTGGGTTGTCGGCGATGAATTCCATGTCGACCGTCTGCCCGGGCGCGAGCAGCTCGACGTTTCGCGTGGTCGGACTCGCCGCAGGGTTGCCGTCGAGCGCCACGACCCGAGCCTGGTGCCCGTGGATATGCATCGGGTGGTACGACACGCTCGATGCATTCACGAATCGCAGCCGCACGCGATCGCCCTTCTTGACGATGATCTCCGGGATGTCCGGCGCCGCTCGGCCATTGATGGTGAAGACGTTGAAGCTCGCGCCTGCGGCGTGCGCGGCATGGCCCGCCAGCATTGCCGCGTTGTAGCCGCCTGCCCCGATCGACCACTCGTCAAGCACGAGTACCTCATCGACGTCAGTAGCTTGCTCGCCCTGTGCGCGAACGATGAGCGCGCCCGACAGCCCCATGTCGATCTGGGACGCTTCGTCGTCCATTCCCGAACCGTGCGTGTGGTACCAGCGCGTCCCTGCGGGCGTCGCTGTGAACTCGTACGAGAACGTGTCGCCTGGTTTGATCGCTTTCTGTGTCACGCCGGGAACGCCGTCCTGCTGCCACGGAACATCGATGCCGTGCCAGTGCACGGTCGTGGCGACGGGCAGCTCGTTGCGAAACTCGACCTTGACGGTCTCGCCCTCGTTGGCGCGAAGCGCTGGGCCCGGCACCTGACCGTTGTATCCCCACGCGGCGACTCGTTGCCCCGATCGGTACTCCCAGCGTACCGGGCGTGGTTTGAGCGTGAACGTACGAACGTTTCCGACGAGCGTTCCTTGCATCGAGGCAACCGCGTCGCCTGGACCCGACTCCTCGACATCCTTCAGTTCGGAGGCGCCCATCGTGTCCCGGGTCATGTCCTGGACGTCGTCGGGCGACAGCTTCGAGTCAGCAAGCTCGATCGTCGTATCGCCTGCCTCGCTGCTGGTATCGCCTCGAGTGGCGACCCCGACCGCCGTGATCACAAGCGCGAACAGCACCGCGAAGGCGATGATCAAACGAAAACGGCTCATGTGCATCCTGTCACGAGGAAGATGTATCTACTACATGCCGTAGCATAACCGGAGTTGCGCGACGCTCGCACGCTCCGGCACCCGCAAGCGCCACGCGACGGCCCATCACCTCCAGCGATTCGATAACCCAACGGCTGGGCCCGAGGCGCTCGGCCGATCATGGCGCGTACACCGAAGGCGGTAACGATGGTAAAGCGCGCAGGTTAGGGGGGCGCCGAAGGCATGCAGTACATCTGTCCCATGCATCCCGAAGTCGTGCGCGACGTAGTCGGTCCGTGCCCGATCTGCGGCATGGTGCTCGAACCGGCGATGCCGTCGATAGCGCAGCGCACATCCGAGCTCGATGACATGACACGCAGGTTCTGGGCGAGCCTTGCATGTACCCTGCCCGTGCTCATCGCCGGCATGAGTGAGATGGTCCCCGGTGATTGGATCGTCGAGGATGTCGTATCGGCGAACACCCTGAACGTGATCGTGCTGATCGTGGCTACGCCGGCAATCGTGTGGGGTGGCTGGCCGTGTTTCGTGCGTGCTGTCGAATCGGTGCGCAACGGTTCGCTGAACATGTTCACGCTGATCGGTCTGGGTGTTTCCGTCTCGTACCCGTATAGCTTCGTAGCGTCCGCCGCCCCGGCCCTGTTTCCGGATGCGTTTCGTGGCGAGGGCGGCGCGGTGGGCGAGTGCTTTGAGGTCGCAGCAGCGATCGTGACGCTCGTGCTGCTTGGGCAGGTGTTTGAGTTGCGCGCGCGCAGCCGCACGGACGCCGTTGTCACGCAGTTGCTCGAATTCGCTCCGCGTACTGCGCTGCGCTTCGAGCCCGACGGCACCGAGCGCGAGATCCAGCTCGACGAGGCGCAGAAGGTGGGTTTTGACGCGCTCTTGTCGCAGATCTCGCGCATGGTTGCCGATGCGCAACGCAGCCATCGCCGATCCAGAAGCTCGCCGATCAGTACCTTCCGGCTATCCTTCATACGCGCGCACGACGTGCGCCCAGTAGCAATGCACGAGTCGATGAACGAAACTGCGCACGCCACGACATCAGAAGACGGATCGGGAAACGACGCGCCGCTTACCGGATCCTTCGGTGAGGTCTTCCGCGTCGCGCTCGTGCTCGGGCTGACCTCGTTCGGCGGGCCGATCGCGCACCTGGGCTACTTTCATCGTGAGTATGTCGCTCGCCGCGCATGGCTCAGCGAGCACGCGTACGCCGATCTGGTCGCGCTGTGTCAGTTTCTGCCTGGCCCTGCGAGCAGTCAGCTCGGGTTGGCGATCGGCATGCGACGCGCCGGATGGGGCGGTGCGCTTGCCGCGTGGATTGGCTTCACGCTCCCGTCCGCGATCCTGCTCACGGCCTTCGCATTCGTCTCGGCTGACATCGACATCGCGAACGCAGGCTGGATACATGGCTTGAGGCTCGCGGCCGTCGCGGTCGTCGCCACCGCGGTGTGGTCGATGTGGCGATCGCTCACGCCAGATTTGGCACGCAAGTCCATCGCCGTAGTAGCAGCAGCCGCCGTCCTCGTCGCGCAGTCGGCATCACTCCAGGTCCTCGTGATCCTCGCCGGCGCAATCGCCGGATGGCTTCTGCTGCGCTCCATCCCTCTGCCGCCGCCTGAGCAGACGTCGTCACCGGTATCGCGTCGAGCGGGAGCGATCGCGCTCATGCTCTTCGCCGCACTACTGCTCGCGCTGCCACTCGCATCCCTCGTCACGAACCACGAGGCCGTTGCCGTGTTCGATGCGTTCTACCGCGCTGGTGCGCTCGTGTTCGGCGGTGGCCACGTCGTGCTGCCGCTACTGCATGAAGCAGTCGTCGATCCCGGGTGGGTCAGCGATGAAGCATTTCTCACCGGCTACGGTGCCACGCAAGCCGTGCCGGGGCCGCTGTTCACGTTCGCCGCCTACCTCGGCGCGTCGCTGGGTGTGGCACCCAGCGGAGTTGCCGGCGCCGCGTTCGCGCTCTTCGCGATCTTCCTGCCGGCATCGCTGCTCGTCGTTGGAGTGCTGCCGTTCTGGGACGCACTCGGCCGCTCCGCGCGATTTCGTGCCGCACTGGCCGGCACGAATGCTGCCGTCACCGGGCTGCTCATCGCGGCTCTCTACAACCCGGTCTGGACCAGTGCCGTCTCCGATCTCATCGACGTAGTGCTGGTACTCGTCGCGTTTCTCGCGCTCGTCGTTCGCAACGTCGCACCGTGGATCGTCGTCGCCTCACTCGCAGTCGCGGGCGAAGCGGTTCACTACTTCTTGTGATCGGCATCGACGATGAGTGGCGAGCATCGGGAAGCCGCGCGACGAAGGCGCCAGCTACCCGCTCACCACGCATCCGGCTCCCCGGCCAACGACCGTCGGGGCGCTTCCCCCGCAGTTGGTCGCGGCAACCCAGAGCGCTCAACTTGTGATCCTGGCCCAGGATGTGTACACCCAGCCACACACACCATAGTTGCGAACGATTCTCATTAACGTTATGGTGGGCGTCCATTCTGAAGGAGGCCTTCATGCCTGTCGTAGATACGCGTCTGCCTGTCACAGTCCTGTCCGGATTTCTTGGAGCTGGCAAGACCACATTGCTGAACCATGTTCTGGCGGAAGATCATGGGCTTCGGATCGCGGTGATCGTCAACGACATGAGTGAGGTCAATATCGATGCCGCGCTCGTGAAGCAGGGCTCCTCGCTCGAGCGCGTCGACGAGCAGCTGGTGGAGATGAGCAACGGGTGCATCTGCTGCACACTGCGCGCAGACCTGCTCGATGAGGTGCGCAAGCTCGCGGAGGCCGATCGATTCGACTACCTGCTCGTGGAAAGCACCGGCATTTCCGAGCCGATGCCGGTCGCGGCGACCTTCTCGAACGATTTTGAGGATGGCACGTCGCTGCATGACATCGCGCGACTCGACACCATGGTGACGGTCGTGGACTGCGACAGCTTCCTTGAGCAATACCAGCATCACGTCGAGCTGGCCGAGCAGGGCATCGGCCTCGGGCCAGAGGATGATCGATCGATCGCAGACCTCCTCACAGAGCAGGTCGAGCTGGCGGATGTGATCGTGCTCAGCAAGGTCGACCTGGTCAGTCGCGACACGCTTGATCGCACGCGCGAGATGGTGCAGAAGCTCAACCCGATCGCACGGATCGTGGAAGCGTCCCATGGCAATGTAAACCTCGATGAGATCCTCGACACAGGCTTGTTCGACATGGAACGCGCCGAGCAGATGGCCGGCTGGATGCAGGAGCTCCAAGGCGGCCAGCACACCCCCGAGACGGAGGAGTACGGCATCTCCAGTCTCGTCTGGCGCTCGCGCGAGCCGCTCCACCCCGCACGTTTCCACGCCGCGATCACCAAGCGGTGGCCGGGCGTAGTTCGCAGCAAGGGATTCGTGTGGCTCGCCAGCCGCCCCGACTGGGTGGCGCTGTGGTCACACGCCGGACGCGGGGGCAGCCTCGCACCGGTCGGCAAGTGGTGGGCATCCTTCCCCGAATCGGAGCAGCCCACAAGCGAGGCGGAGCAGGAGGAGATCCGGGTGGATTGGCATCCCGAGTTTGGTGATCGCGCGAACGAACTCGTCCTGATTGGTCAGGACCTCAACCATGACGAGCTGCGCGCTTCGCTGGATACGTGCGTGCTCACCGCCCGAGAGCTCGCCGAGGGCTGGGACACATGGCTCACGTATAGCGACCCGTTCAACGAGTGGGGCATTGCCGCGCACGAGCACGCCCACTGACCTGGCTAGATCCCGAGCGGCCCGACTTTGGAGCGACCATGGCACGCAAGAGCGGACCCCGCGAAAAGATCACACTGCGATCAACCGCCGGTAGCGGCTACATCTACCGCACGCAGAAGAACAAGCGCAATAGCCCTGACTGCATGGAGATCCGCATGTACGACCCCGTCGTGCGCAAGCACGTCATCTTCAGGGAAGCACGATGACCCCATCCCTCACCGCTCAGTACGGCGCCGCGCTCGTTGCGCCCCCGCTCGCGGTAACAGCGTCGTTTGAAGCGATCGGCGCCAGCGCTCCCGGGCTCGATGTGTCGCGCGTGCACCGCACGACACATCTGGCCAGTCCCGGTGCGTGTAGTTCGTGCAGGAAATCGACTCCCTCACTCGGAGCGTTCGTCCTCGCCGCACTGGACGGCGCGCTCGGTGGCCTGTTCTCGCTGGGGACCAACGTTTGATCGCGCCGGAGGATGCTGCAGCCTTGATTGCTGATGTCGTCATCGTTGGCTTCGAGAACGTCCCGCCACGAGAGCTGCGCCAACGGGCGTGGCTTGAGCTCGCTGCGTTTGACATCACGCACATTCAGCACCGCGTCGAACGAGCCGCGGTGATCAACGGCGGCTTTGAAGCGCATCTGGATGGCGGGCGTCGCGTTCATTCGAAGGCGATCATCCTCGCCGGCGGAATGCGCTACCTGCCGAGCGTCGATGCAGAGGGCATCGACGGATTGTGGGGTACTCGCGTGTTTCACTGCCCGTTCTGCCACGGGTGGGAAGTGCGCGGCACGCGGATCGCTGTGATCGCCGCCAAGGCCGATCAGGTCGCGCATGCAACTGGCATGCTGGCGCTGTGGAGTGACGACGTTCATCCGATCACCGACGCGTTCAGCGCCGTTCGCGAGTGCCCCAACGGAGCACTCGAAGTGCACCACGCCGGTCGCGTAACCTTGGTGGACGCCGTGCTGTGCGCGCCGCAATTCGAGGCTGTGGACGACCTTCCCGAGCAGCTCGGTCTGACCCGCAGTACGCGTGAGCCGATGTTCTCCGAGCCCTTGGCGATCGATTCCGACGACTTCGGAGCTACCGGCATAGATGGCGTGTACGTGGCTGGTGACCTGACTTCTGGCCTGCCAAGCGTGCCCACTGCCATCGCGTCCGGCGCAATGGCAGCCTTCGGCGTCGTGCGCTATGTCGCAACCCCGGGAGTGACCCGGATCAGCCGCTCTTGAGAACAGATATCATTCTCAATATGGCTATGAGCGTGTTGTCTCCACCCCCATCTTCCCCACCCGCACCTGCGCTTGCTGCGGGGCGCGCGCCGCTCGTGCTGCCGCGCTGGGAGTTGCCTCCAGTCCCGACCTTCGTGCGGCCATCGTCCTGCCCTGTGCGCATCCTCGAAGCCCCAACTCCGTCCACGGAAAGCACCCGGCGCGTTGCCACAGGCGGCGCGGCTGCTGGAACCGACTGCGCACATGCATTGGGCCTGGCGCGAGCACCGCTCCTGCGACAGGCTCCAGGCGCCGGCGTGGCAACGCCCGCAGCGCCGGTCTTCCCGCTAGCACCGTTCGTTGGCGCGGCTGCCAAGGCCGAAGGAGTGTCGCGTAGCGTTGCGGCGGACGGAACCGGTGCGGCCCAGCGCCTGCGCTCGGCATGGCTGTTCAAGCTCCTGGTATGTACGGTGGAAGTGTTCGCCGCGCTCGCGACCGGCAGCCTGCTGCTCGCCGCCGACGCGATTCACATGGGCGTCGACCTATTCGCATTCGGCATTGCATGGCTTGCCGCCACCTACGCCGCGCGACGCCACGCAGCGCCGGGCGCCGGCGCCTTCGAGCGCGGCGCCGCGCTGCTTAACGCTGGAGTGCTCGCGTTTGCGGCCTGGCATATCACCGAAGAAGCACTCGAATCATTCGGCAACGCGGAGCCGATCAACTTCCTCGTCGCGCTCGGCGCAGCATCCCTGCGCCTCGCCGCCAACCACCGAGCGATGCGGATCATGCAACGCGGTGACATGAATAACCCCAACGAACGAGCAATCGAAGCACATTGCCGCATGGAAGCGTACGCATCCGCCGGGCTCATTGGCGCGCTCATGCTGGCAGCCGCAACCGGTGCGTCATTCGCCGATCCGCTCATCAGCATCGTCATCGCACTCATGATGCTGCGCGCTGCAGCCGGAATCGTGCGGATCGCGTTTGCGCCAAGTATCTGCCTCGATACGTCAGTGCGGTAGCACGAGAGCGGAGCGGCCCCTCATGCAGGGCCCTGTTCGGCGCCTGTCAGCTGCTCTCGTCGGTGCTGTCTTGGACGATCTCAACGGGACCATGATTGTCACAATGGTCGCCGTGGGGGTGATGGAGATGGCCGTCAACGAGGTAGTCGACGTGATCGCCGTGCGGGACCGCCTCGTGACCACAATCGGGACCGTGCGAATGATCTGCGTCATGCTCGGCCACATGGTCAGGCGTGCACGCGTCGGGGTTCTTCTCGGACACGGCGATCACGTGCTCATCGACGTGGTCCTCATGCGGGTGATGCAGGTGCCCGTCGTGGAGGTAGTCCACATGCCCGTCGTGCTTGATCGCGGTGTGGCCGCAGTCCTTGCCGTGCTCGTGGTCATGGTCGTCTGCGGTGTGGGTGGGATGGTTGTCGCTCATGCAAAGTCTCCTGATCCTGCGTGGTTACTCGAATCGTCTCTACCCACTGTCGGCCTGGAGGCAGCATCCCTCCAATCGCGTCGCGAGCGCTCACCACTCTGGACTTGCGGCAATTGCTCGCTCGCGCGGGGACTACCGGCCACCGATCGCCGCGCCTACGTCTCGCGAATGTGATAATCGATGTCATGTTCTCGTGGTTCGAATCGAATCCCTTTGGTATGAGCTTTGCTGCAGTGGTCGGCGCAGCCTTCTTGCTTGTGGCCGCAGGTGGCGAGAGCTCGGCGGATGCGCACGGTGCACACGCCATCGGCCGACCCGCCGATCCGCTCGAAACCGTCGGGCTGACCCAAGCACCACGCGCCCGATCGCTCGACCGGATCGGATACGAGCCCTTCATCACGCCCGACTACCCACTCGCGCGTATCGCTCCGGCAAGCGGTGCGAACTTCACCGACGCGGAGCGACCTACAGATTCGGAGCCGGTGTCGATTGTCGTGATCCACGTGGCCGAAGGTTCAGCGTCTGCGGCGTCCGCGTGGTTTGCGAACTCGCGTGCGAAGGGCTCATCTCACTACATCGTCGCGTGGGAGGGACAGATCCTGCAGCCGGTACCGGAGCGAGCCATCGCATGGCACGCGGGCAACTGGTCATACAACGAGCAGTCGATCGGCATCGAGCACGCCGGCTACACGTATACGGGCGGCTTTCCCGACCGTTTGTATGAGGCGTCGGCGCAGCTCACCGCAGCAGTCCTGCGCCGCTACGCGATCGCCCCTGATCGCGCCCACGTCATCGGCCACAACGAAGTTCCCGACCCCTTGAGCGCCTCGCGATTTGGGGGTGCGTCACACCACACCGACCCCGGCCCCTATTGGGCATGGCCGCGCTACATGGCCTACGTCCGAGCCGCCGCACGCACCACCACGCAGCAGCGCCTGATCGCGCGCCGAAGCAGCCGCGACCGCAGCTTCCGAGTGCGCACCCCTCACTCCGGCTCATGGGACGCATTCGTGTGGAGCGACTGCACGACAACAGTCCCGATGCGCACGACGTCTGCCACGCTCGCCATCACAACCGCTGCCGTCACGCGTACGCGCCGCGCCGCACTCAGCCGCGGCTGTGCTCGCCAATGGCTCGGCAGCATGCGCCTGGAAGCAGGCGCCACCGCGATCCGGCTCTCCGCCGCCAGCTCCAAGACACTCGTGCCCCGCACCCTGCTGCTGGTCGCCGCTACCGACCCAAACTCACCACGCCCACCCGCGCAGCTCACTGCAACCAGCACCGTTGAGGGGGTCGAGCTGGCGTGGCCCATCGCTAGCGACGATAACGGCCTATGGGGATACGAGATCCAGATGGGCAACGAAACGGAGCTCGTCTACTCCGCTGACGCGACGACGCTGATGTTGCCGGGTGCGAGCTGTGGCCCAGATGCGAGCTTGTCGATCGTGAGCCTCGACCTCGCGGGCAACCGATCTAGCCCGACCACCACAACATGCACGCTATCGACACCGTGACCGAGGACACACCTATGGACACTCCTATTATCGATGTGCGCGACCTGACCGTGACCTATGGCGGCGATGTTGCGGTGATCTCCGACGTGAACCTGCGGATCGAGCGTTCGCAGTTCGTGGCGATCGCCGGCCCAAACGGCGGCGGTAAGACCACGCTTCTGCGCGCGATCCTCGGCCTCGCACCCCGCACAAGCGGCACGATCACGCTCTTCGGCGAGGCAGCACAGCACGCCGCGCGACACGGCCGAATCGGCTACCTGCCCCAGCGCTCGCAGCTCGGCATAGAGGGCCCGGTAACGGTTCGCGAGGTCGTGCTCAGCGGCACCGTCGGCCGGCGAGGCTGGCTCGGTCCCGCCTCGCGATCAGAGCGTGCACAAGCTGCTCGTGCGCTCGAACAGGTTGGCTTGACCGACCGTGCCTCGATGCAGGTGCGGCGCTTGTCAGGCGGACAGCAGCAACGCGTTTTCTTGGCGAAGGTGCTCGCTGGCAGCCCTGAGCTCGTGCTCTTAGACGAGCCGACCGCCGGAGTTGACGCCGCATCACAGGAACAGTTTGCACAGCTGCTCTGTGAACTGAACACCGATCTGGGTGCTGCGATCGTGTACGTCTCACACGAATTCGGGGCGGTGGAACGCCACGTCGACCGGCTCGTGCTCGTCAACGGCGGCATCACCTTCGACGGTCACCCAAGCTCGCTAGACCACCGCTGGCACGATCCCTCCCACCGCCACGACCTACCGCACACCCACACGACCTCCGAATCAGCAACGGGAGACGTGTGATGGAAGTGCTCGAACTCGATTTCATGCGCACCGCGTACCTCGTCGGAATCGTCGTTGGGCTCGTCGCGCCGCTCGTCGGGCTGCTGCTCGTCGAGCGACGTATGAGCCTGATCGGCGACGGCCTCGGCCACGTCGCGTTCGCAGGTGTCGGTGCCGGCCTCGTGATCGGCGTCGAACCGGTCATCGCAGCACTCGTCGCGGCGATCCTCGGCGCGGTCGCGATCGAATGGATTCGCGCACGACGACTTGCCGCAGGCGACCGCGCACTCGCGCTGCTGTTCTACTCGGGGCTCGCGGGAGGTGTCGTGTTGATCTCCTCGGCAGGACACCTCACCGGAGGCATCAACGCCTACCTATTCGGCTCAATCCTCACCATCACCGACCACGACATTGTGATGACGTCGCTGGTGGGAGCGCTCGTCGCGGGCGTCGTCGGAGCCGGGTGGCGCGGGTTCACGGCGGTCGCGATCGACGAGGAAGGCTCCGCAATCCGCGGCGTACCCGTACGCATGCTCAACCTCCTTGTTGCGGTGCTCGCCGCCGTCACCGTCGCGGTGTCGATCCGCACCGTCGGCGTGCTCCTGATCGGCGCGCTGATGGTGCTCCCTGTGATGATCACCGGCCTATTCGCCTGGAGCCTGCGCTCCACAGCGGTGCTCGGCTCGGCGCTCGGCGCCGTGATCTCAATCGCAGGGCTGACAGTGGCGTACTACGCCAACTTCGCGCCAGGCGGAACCATCGTGCTCCTCGCCGCCGCACTGTACGCGGTCACACTGATCGGCACAGCACTGGTGAAACGATGACCACTCACCACCACAAACCCACGACGGCGACCGCATCAACCCACACGCACGACGACCTCGCCGCGCTGCTCGCCTCACACGACATGCGTGTCACCGCGCAGCGCCTTGTGGTGCTCGACGCGATGCTGCGCGAACCCAACGATGTCACCGCGCAGACGCTCCATGAGCGCCTGCGCCCCGATCATCCACGGCTCGGGCTCGCAACTGTGTACAGAACGCTCGCATCGCTTGCCGATGCTGGCGTGCTCGATCGCCTGCACCACTCGCACGGCGCCATCTGCTACCGCTACTGCGAACCCGGGCACCACCACCACCTGATCTGCCGCAACTGTCACGCAGTCGTCGAACTTCGCGACTGCGACCTCGACGAGTGGGCAAACCGCGTGGGGTCCAAGCACGGCTTCCGCAGGGTCGAACACTCGATCGAGCTACAAGGGCTCTGCGACAGCTGCGACGAACCCACCGCGCTCAGCTACTCAGGCAGGCGCACCGCGCCGTCGTAGCTGCCCATCTTGTCCAGCGGCGTGATCTTCACCCGGTCTCCGGTGTGCGGTGCGTGCACGACATTTCCACTACCGACGTAGATGCCCATGTGATCGCGGGCGTTGAAGAACACGAGATCCCCTGGGCGCAGATGCGCGCGCTCGATGCGCGAGCCGAGCTCCCAGATAGCCCACGTCGTACGCGGCAGCTCAACCCCAAGCACGCCATACACGAACACCACCAACCCCGAGCAATCGAACCCATCGCTCGGCGTGCCGCCCGCCCACACGTAGGGCGTTCCGATATAGGTGGTCGCAAGCCACGACGCCGACAGCGCAACGCTCGCGCCATGTAGCGGCGTCGCCGGCCCGGACTGCACCCCGTGACTGGGAGCCATTGCCGCAAATGCATTGCGCGGCTTGATCGGCACCAGCTTTGTAGCTGGCTTCGCGATCGGTCGCACCGGCGCGTTGACACGGAGCGAAGGTTCAGTCGCAGCGACAGCTGGTGTGGGGGAGCTCAACGTCAAGGACTGTACTGGGGCAGCTGGAAGCTGAGTCAACGCCTTGTCTGGCACGGGTTCGACGCTGCGATGCGATACCGGCGTGACGACCGACGCGTGCTCGTGCGCGCCTGAGTGGTGGATCGCCAACCACCCCACGCACACAACGATAGCTGCCACAGTTGCGGTGATCACCGCAGTCATCCAGCGCCGGCTGGATGCGTGGTGCAGCAACACATCAACATCGACATCGTGGTCGAGGTGGTAGCGGGGGTCCTCATAGCTGTCGCGTGGGGGCCAGGTCATCGTCGTGGGTGGCATCGGGTCGAGCTGGTAGGAACTTGAAGCCGGGCCCGCATATGTGCGTGCCCGGCTTCAGCGTGTCCGTGCCGTGGGAAGTAGCTGTTCGCGGGAGCTAGGTACAGGCCAGCCCGGTGCGCAGTGCGTCGAGGTTCTCGCGCATCACGTCGAGATAGTCGGTTCCGTTGTTGAGGCGGTCTTGAGCGATACCTTCGATCGGATCGAGCACGGCTGCCTTCGCGCCGATTTCCTTTGCGACCTGCTTCGCGAGCTTCGGCGAAACGAGTGTCTCGAAGTAGATGGTGGTCGCACCGCGCTCCCTGGCTTCGTCCGCGACTCGCTTGAGATCCTGCGGAAGCGGCTCGGCCTCCGGCGACAGCCCGCTGATGGCGACCTGCTCCAGATCGTAGCGATTCGCGAGATACCCGAACGCAGCGTGGGAGGTGAAGATCTCGCGGCGTTCGCAGGTTTTGAGTCCCGCCTCGAAGTCGCTATCGAGCTGCTCCAGTGCGTCGAGCGTCGCACTGTCATCCGCATCGAGCGCAGACCCGATGCTCTTGGTGATCGTTGCGAGACGGGTTGGGTCGAGCCACACGTGCGGATCAACGTCCAGCACTGCCTCACCGGCCGCTTCGCCCTCGCCGCCCCCTTCGTCGGCGTGCTCGTCGCCTTCGACGGGATCGTTGAGGTCGATGCCGTCCAACTCGAGCACGTCGACCTTCTTGGCATCGGAGTTCTTGGCCGCATCTTCGACGGAGGGCTGGAAGCCATGCCCGAGGTAGAGCACCACATCCGCTTGCTCAATCGCCGCGACGTCCTTGGGCGACAGCTCCAGATCGTGCGGCTCAACACCAGGGGGCGTGAGGTTGTGCACCTCCACGTTGTCACCCCCAACCTCCTCGGCGATCCACGCGAGCGGGTAGAACGCGGCGACGACCTTCGTCGGCTCGTCTCCCGACGAACCGGAGCTCGGCTTTGTCTTCTTCGCGTCGTCGGACCCACAGCCTGCGACGAGTGCGGCCAATGCAAGCAAGGTGATACTGGGAATGATTCTCATAAGCAGTGATACTTGCACGTCGGCGGATATCAATGCAAGTCAATCGGACTAATGGCCACGATGCCGATCACCACCGCGCCCGCCACGCTCCTCGCAATGCGCGTTCGGCCGCGAGATATCGGCCCTCACGGGGAGCACGCGCAGGCCTGATCCGGGTGGCCAAGCCATGGCCGCAACTTCCAAAGTTGGCCGATTCAATCCAGGGGCAGAGGGCGATACTCGGGTATGAGCCCACGTGGGACATCAACCGATCTACGAGCTGCGGCGCCGCCCCTGGGTGGCCGCCCTCAACTCGTGCTACCACGCCTCTCGCTACCACCAGCCCCGGACCTGCGAGCCAAGACAGCTCCTCCAGCCGCACCCCGGAACATTGCAGGGCCTCCCCCGCAACCCGCAGATCCAGCGACCCGCTCCCCCAATGCTGTGGCGCCTGGCCCCGCTGCGGCTCACCGCCACGCACGCGGCGATCACGGGTGCGCCCCGGGCGCGAACCCACCGACACAGCCTCACGCACCTGCGCACTCACATTCGCACGCCCCCGACGATGCGTGTAGCCACGGCAACACATTGCCGCACCACGCGTCTGCCCCGCTTGCGCTTCACACGTCCGCTCCTGTCGCTCAGCGATACGGATCGACGCCAACGCTCGATCACTCGTGCGATCACGACCACGGACATGCGCCGGCGCACGCTCACGCGCACGCTCACGCCCACTCGCACGGGAACGGGCACGACTGCTCCGGGCACGGGCTACTCAACCACCAGCACGATTACACGCACGTTGCTCGAGATCCCCGGACTCGATCTGCGCTCAAGTGGGCGCTCGCGATCAACGTCGTGTTCCTCTTCGCGGAGGTCATCGGGGGCGTTGCCTTCAACAGCGTCGCGCTCCTGTCGGATGCTGCGCACATGCTCATGGACGTCGGAGCACTCGCCCTGGCACTCGTCGCCGCGGAGTTCGCCGCGCGGCCAGCATCGAATCGCCGCACCTACGGATTCGGTCGCGTCGAGACACTGGCGGCCCTGTTCAACGCCGCCACGCTCATTGGGGCGAGCGTCTGGATCATCTACGAGGCAACGAACCGACTGATCAACCCCGTGATCGTCGACGGCGGCGGCGTAGCAGTCATCGCATTCCTAGGCCTTGTCGCCAACGGCGCCGCCACGTGGCTCCTGACACGAGCCGACCGCACCAACATCAATGTCCGAGCAGCGATGATGCACTCACTCATGGACGCCCTCAGCTCCGTGGGTGTTCTCATCGCAGGTGGCGTGATCGCACTTACCGGATTCGCCGCGATCGATCCGCTCGCGAGCTATCTGATCGCCGCGCTCTCGATCGCAGGCACGGTAGGGATCGTCAAGAGTGCGACCAACTCCCTGCTCGACGCCGCGCCTGACACGAAAGACGCCGCGCACGTCGGGGCAGCCCTCGCTCAGCACCCCATGGTGACCCAGGCCCACGACGTACACGTGTGGACCATCGGCACCAACCAGCACGCGGCGACTGCACACGTCCTTGTGCGACCTGACCAAGATATTGGCGACATGATCGAAGAGCTCAGCGGACTGCTCCGCACCAACGTTGGACTGCAGCACGTGACGCTCCAGGTTGCCCA
>Ga0335397_10004508_pt1 | contig 18379 bp, 14 predicted proteins | sample MAT04_FD_205740 | JGI IMG/M metagenome (GOLD analysis project Ga0335397, IMG submission 205740) | Freshwater microbial communities from Lake Fryxell liftoff mats and glacier meltwater in Antarctica - MAT-04 (spades assembly) (version 2) ... | reverse complement strand
CAGCATTCCTAACTTTCCGGCTGCGGGAAGTTGGCAGGATTGGATGTACAACAAAATTGTACAACTTGGGGAAGAAGGCTTTAAGTTTGATTTGCCGGAACGGTTAGCGCTGGTATTTGTTTGAGAGCCGGAGAATTTATGTCTCCAGACAGATGATCTGCGAGCTCATGCAACATTCAATGGTATTGAGGACTGGCGCAAACAACTCGAAAAACCGGGCTTTGCTAGCGGGGCGGATGGTGGAAACGATGTTTTTTTGTAGAAAAATTCGGTTTCTGTGTCCCAGAGTGCGATCGCAATTCCAGCTATTGAGCATAACAACTGCACTGCGCTCAGTCAACTGTCAATTAACACAACAATTAACACAAACTTTGTGGGAGGACAAACTCTATGGGCTGGCTAAAAAGATTGTTTGGTTTAGAAAAAAATGAAAATCAAGAAAATGTGCAACCTCCAGCTTACCAAGCACCTGTAGCTCAAGCTCCAGCTCAAGCTCAAGCTCAACCTGCAGCGAGCCCTCAGACAATCCCGCCGGAACGCATGGGATTGAATGGAGAATACGATCAAAGCGGTTTAGCTAAACGGGTGGCTCAGGCCTTTGATGCAAATCCTGATGTTGCGGATATTGAGACTGTTTATGTGGCGCAACTCGGCACTACGGTAGTTCTTAAAGGTACAGTTCCCAGTCAAGAACTTGTCAACAAGTTGGTGACAATTGCTAAAGGTGTTAAGGGTGCAACTGGCGTGGAAACCAATCAAGTTACTGTCGGCTAGCACGAAGGTTGTTTATAACAGTTAACAGTTAACAGTTAACTGTTAACTGTTAACTGTTAACTGTTATAGCAGCCGCCCATCAGAGTTAGGCGTTCTTAATTGCACTTTCCCCATGCAGTCGATTGCAACGGATGTCTCTGGAGTAGGGACTAAGGCCAAGCCGTCTCCCGGACACGGCATCTTGAGTGTCCCTACAGATGGATTTTGGGGAAATCACATTTATGTTCGCGGTAAGGATAATGATTTAGGATTGCTATAGTGCGAGCACTATAGCGAGCTCGCGAGTTGTACAATACGATCTTCGGGGACGCTCGCACAATACAAGATGCAAAACACCAGATGCTCCCGATTGCAACGGAGGCTTCTGGCGACGATAACTAAAAAGTTCATTCTTATGCCTCCAGCCTCCAGCCTTCTTCCTAATGACTAGCCTTCGGCTTCGCTCAGGCTCAAATGACTAATGACTAATGACTAATGACTACTGACTAATGACTACTGACTACTGACTAATGACTAATGACTAATGACTTCTTGTATAACAGTTTTTTTGAGTTATTTCGCTGTACCTAAAAAATATGACCGGGGAAATTGTAATACCTACTCGCGGCAAATTAGAACGGACTCTTGCACAGGGGATTCAAGCTTTGTACCGCTCTCTACTAGGACACCAAACGAGTCAGGCGCTCTGCAATATTTTGGATAATAAATTAATAATTGTGATCGAAAATGCGATTACTCAGCCTGAAAAGTTGCTGGCTCAGAACGGTCAGGAAGATTTGGCTTCGCAGGTACGATCGCAATTAGAGTCGCTTCTGGAATTGCAACTGAAAGACTTAATCAAAGAGGTTTTAGGTGTGGGCGTGACTGATTTGCTCAGCGATGCGACCTTGGAGACTGGCCGCACGGGAACCATAGCAATTTTGGAGTCTGCACCTCAAGTTCGCGAGGCGAGTTCTAAGTCTAAAACTCAACCAGAAACGGCTGATAGTTGAGGTGGTGGCGGATAATAGTTTCTAAATCCTTGATGTTAAAAGGTTTAGAAAGGTATGCAACGCACCCGGCTTGGAGAATCCGATCGCGGTCTTCTGCTTTTGCTAGTGCTGTGACAGCCACAATCGGAATATTTACGAGTTCGGGGTTTTGTTTGATCCGCTTGACTAATTCTATACCGTCTAGATCCGGCAGGCAGATGTCGAGTACGATGAGGTCGGGAGAGCGATCGACTGCTGCTGACAGAGCGCTGTACCCGTCAATGGCTCCCACGCAGTCGCAACCGAATAAATCGAGTATTTGCGTCAGCAGCTCCAAGTTGTCGCGATTGTCGTCTACCGCCAAAACTAGAGGACGGTTGTCAATCGCCCATTGACCGTTATTTAATGACGAGGATTCCAAAGTCTGATTCCAATTAGGGTAGTTCATAAATATCGATCGAAAAACGATCGTCAAAGTTATCAGCGAGGCATTCCTCAAGTGGCGCTCCGGCACTTAAAACAGATTGGCTCGTAATTTGTAGCTATCAGACGATCGGTCTTTGGTCTAGCTCGATTGTACAATATCGCTGCTAGTTGGGGCAAAGACAGCATCAGTCTATCGATACCATAGCATCTCAATAATTTTACCGATCTAGAGTGCAAATTACCAACTTATACGAGCCCGTGCGTCAGCCTTGGCAAGCAGAGGCGATCGCCACCAAAACTATTGCCAGAAAAGCCTTTTATTTTAATTGCTTTGACTGTTCTCAACAGTGGCAGAGGCTTTGCTGAATACTACCAGCACAGTCCCGGACGCAAAAAACCAGATTTATCGGAAAAATTGTCGATCGATCCGAGAGATGCTTGACGCAGAAACCGGGTTTTTGACCCCGCCCGCAGGACTACCAACAGTATACTGAGGTTGATATCGGCAAATATACCTAAAGCATGATTATAACAGACACAAATGTTTAACAATTTCCCCCTGTTGAGAGATACTTGTTGAGCAGATTTAGATTTTAATGTTTATCAGTAGTAATAATCGCAAATTTAGCAAATAAAGATATCAATTTTTACTTGCTGTTTACCAGATATTAATCTAGGAGATTTTGATGACAATTGCAATCAGAGACGACTTGACTTACATTTTGCTCAAACAGATTGGCAGCGGCAACGGCAAGGGAGAGTCGGCAATTAGGAATGCAGCCGAAGAATATGTCGGTCGAGAAGTGGCGGAAGCGGAATTGCTCGGTCACTTAGACTACCTCAACCAAAGGGAATTTATCAAAGCGGAGTTTAGCGGAGAGCCTTACGGAGGAGTTGAGTTATTCCCGCCTTTAGTGGCATTTCAAGCAGCTAATTTGACGGAAAAAGGCCGCAAACTGTTGCAGAAAATGGAGACTAATCCTCCTAAGTCTCTGCATCAAGAAGGATCAGCAGTTCCGATCGCCTCTAAGGATATGCCATTTTTGGAAAAAGTGATGGTAAACGGTAACATGGAGGATATTTTTGATGCCAGGGACATTACCGAATTGGTGTACCGGACAATGCGAGATTTGATGACAACCGAAGCAAGCGATCGCGTCGAAGCTGAACTGCACACAGAAGTTTTGCCGACAAACGACAAAACTTTGCAAAAAGAAATAGCAGACCTCTGGAAAGATACGAATCCGCTGGTGGGATTGCTGAGCCTGGTGCGCCCGCCTTGGCAAGGGCCTGCACCTTTTGTCATTGATTCCAACTTGTTTATTTTTCGGGTGGAACAAGAAGGCCCACTTCCTTCTGGGGTAAAACCGGAAACTGCGATCGCCGCTGTATTTTCGGCAACGAAGGATGAGTTGTCCGAGGAACGAATTCAGGAAATAGCGGGCTTTTTGCCGGACAGAATTCTGAAAATTTGGGAGTCGGCTTAATAGGATATTGCCGGGTATAAATACTTACAAACCGGGTTGACTCTCCCAGCATTCTGCGCTCTTGCATCAGAAGCTTGTCCGATCGACCCGGTTGCTGTATTTGTGCGATCGTTCCGAATGTGATCCCGCATAAAAGTCTTTTGAGAAAACCCGGTTCCTAGCAAAAATTTGTGAGAACATCCCAAATATTGCTAAAAACCGGGTTTCTCGATCCCGGCTGGAATAAATCGCACAGATGCAGCGAAAGTGTTGTATTCTATAATACAGAGCGAGTTAACACAGTGGCTCGCAAAAATGCTGTCAAAAGCCGGAGATCAAAAGGGATGGCCCGCGCAAAAGTTAGACAAATGTCACGATCGACTTTAGAACAAGAGATTTTACTCAATCGAATTACTAATCGGATTCGCAACTCTTTAGAACTGCAAGAAATTTTGTCAACAACAGCGCGAGAAATCCGCAGTTTTTTAGGCAGCGATCGGGTAAAAGTTTATCGCTTTAAATCCGACGGTAGCGGTGAAGTGATTGCTGAGTCCATCAATGGCGACAACTTGCCATCCCTGCTTGGTTTGCGCTTTCCTGCTGGCGACATTCCCCCTAGTGCCCGCGAAATGTTTCTCAAAGCGCGGCAGCGAGTGATTGTAGATGTCCAATTGCAGCATAAAATAATTAATCGCTTAGATTGTCCCGAAACCGGCAAAACTTTAGCAGTTGAAGATATTCGCTATTGTCCTGTAGACCCCTGTCATGCAGAATATCTGAAGGCTATGGGGGCGCGTTCTTCTCTGACGGTGCCGATTGTGCATCAAAATCAGCTTTGGGGGTTGTTGGCCTGTCACCACAGCCAACCGAAACGGTTTAGCGATCGAGAATTGAACATGGTGCAGTTGCTGGTGGATCAACTTTCAATTGCGATCGCCCAATCTTTTCTGCTAAGTCAAGCCCGACAGCAAGCCCGCGACGAAGCCGTTGTCAACCAAATTAGCAGTTTGCTGCACTCTCCTCTGGAACTAAACGAAATTCGGCAAGCAGTTCTCGAACAAACTGTCAAGCATTTGCGCGGTTCGGGAGGGAGACTTTACATTGCAGCCGAGTTTGGCGATCTGCCCGCTAAACTTTATACCTGCGGCCAGCAGCCTTCGGAGTGCGACTTGGAACTCAGCGAGTTTTGGCAGCAGATCATGGGGTTTGCCAATGAAAACGAGCGAGAAAAAACTGCCGTTAATATCAGCCAATTAGGTATTTTTTCAAATTTACATTCCGAGCATTACAGATCGATTGATACAAATATTGCTAATTTTAGCGTACCGCAATTCTACGCGATTTCCGATATTTCTCAAGAACCTCAACTCAAATATTTATCTGCAAATTTTATCGAAGCTGACCTTCGGTCATTTTTGGCAATACCGCTGCAATACGGCCAACAGTGCATCGGCTGTCTCACCGTTTTTCGCAGCCCCGTAGAAACCGAAATTTTGTGGGCGGGAAATTGCAATTCCGACGCCCGGAACGATCGTCCCCGACAGTCGTTTACAGCTTGGAAAGAAATCAAAACCGGGGAAACTCAAAACTGGAGCATGGAGGAACTGAAGCTAGCAAAATCTTTAGGAACGCACCTGTACATGGCTGCAATGCAGAGGCGCGTCGAGGCGATGATCCGACATCAAGCTTCTCACGACCAACTAACTGGTTTAGCGAATAGATTGCTGTTTAATGAAAGGCTGTCTTTAGCTTTAGCTAACGCTCACCAAAACGCCGAAATGCTGGCGGTGATCTTTCTAGATTTGGACAGATTTAAAAATGTTAACGATACTCTCGGTCACGCAGTGGGCGATTTGTTGCTGCAAGGTGTATCTCGGCGTTTGACTAACTGTTTGCGCGTGGGGGATTCGATCGCCCGTTGGGGCGGGGATGAATTTACTTTGCTGCTGTACAATATCAACAGCCCTGAAGAAGCAATTAAGGTTTGCAAGGAAATTATCCAGAGTTTAAGCAGTCCTTTTGATTTTGACGGTATCGAACTCTATACTAAGGCTAGCTTGGGAATTGCTTTGGCTCCTTACGATGGAGAAGATGCAGAAACTTTGCTAAAAAATGCTGATGCTGCGATGTACAGAGCTAAGCAGAAAGGTCGGAATAATTATCAGTTTTACACGCGGGCGATCGGCAATCAAGTCTCGGAAGAACTTAATTTAGAAAATCAGCTTTACAAAGCTCTGAACAATTCAGAATTTGTGCTGCACTATCAACCGCAAATAAACTTAAAAACTGGCCAAATAGTCGGCATGGAAGCTTTGATTAGGTGGCAGCATCCCCAACGCGGTTTGATTGCTCCCGATCGATTTATTCCCTTAGCTGAGGCAACAGGATTTATCTGCCAAATAGACGAATGGGTGATGCGAACTGCTTGCTTGCAAAATCGAGCGTGGCAGTTAATGGGATTGCCGCCGATGCGGATAGCTGTAAATTTATCAGGCCGCCAGTTTATGCAGCCTAATACTGTACAAACCATCGCTGAAATTTTGTCAGAAACCGAGTTAAATCCCGAGTATTTGGAAATAGAAATTACTGAGAGCATTGCGATGACGGATGTGAATTTTACGGTGTCGGTATTGCGGCAGTTACAGCAAATGGGAATTCACATTTCTCTGGACGATTTTGGCACCGGTTATTCTTCTCTGTGGTCTCTGAAAAACTTTCCGCTCAATAATTTAAAAATAGACAAATCCTTCGTGGCAGATTTGCTCAACGGCACCAGCGGTTCTACGATTGTGAAAGTGGCGATCGCCCTGGGACAGGGCTTGAATTTACAGGTGATTGCCGAGGGTGTGGAAACAGCAGAACAGTTGGCATTTTTGCAGTCGCTGCAGTGCGAAATGGGTCAAGGTTACTTCTTTAGCAAACCATTATCGGTGGCGGCCGTAACCGAATTGTGCCTCGAAAATCAACTGAGTAAAATATGTAATTTCAATTAACAAGGAGGAATAGCCCTATGGTACGTCTAAGGAATAGAAATCCTCGCAAGTAAGATTAAATAAAGGTGCTATCGCAATCCTAAATCAACTGTAACTGGTTCTCTGGAAGAGCTAGGGAATCAATGTCACTCTTGAAGAGCCTCGGCTGCCAAAAGGTCGGCAGAGCCTCCGGATCTGCGTTACTTTCGCTCGGACTGGTAACGAGTAAGCGAGATGCAACGCAAGTGCGATCGGGTTTGTAGCAGGGCTGTTTCATTCTCTTGTAGGGGCTGCCCCCCGTGGCTGCCCCCAGGCTCTGAAATAACGAACGAGTAAACGAGTAAAGGTCGGCAGAGCCTCCGGATCTGCGTTACTTTCGCTCGGACTGGTAACGAGTAATATTACCCCCCCAACCCCCCCGCGAGTTCGGGGGGGCTAAGACTTGATCAGCACATCTTTAGACAAATGGTATTACTGCCAGACAAAGACTTTTCCTTCGTATTCCGGCAAGTCAATCATAATATTGTCATCGACCGATTCAACATCATAATTTCCCGTCCATTCGTGCCAAGTTCCGTTGGCCGGGAAGTGGGGAACGCTGTAACCTGCCAGATAATTTTCTGACATATTCGCCACTACCACAACTCTCGAACCTTCATCGTTCCAGCGAGTGTAAGCAAACACTTTCGACTCTGGATCTTCGTGGAAAAATTCGATGTTTTCTGTGTAAAGTGCTTGGTTGTTTTTGCGTAGGTGAATCAAGCCTTTGTAGTATTCCCACAAACCTTTATTCATGTCATTTCCTAGCAGCGTCCAGTCAATTTTAGATTGCTCGATTGTTTTGGCTTTGTATTCGCCAAATTCTTCGCCCATCCAAATCAACGGCACGCCAACTGCTGTCATTAACAGCACTGCTCCCAACTTCGCCCGCTTGAATGCTGGTTCATCCAAAATTCCGCGATCGCCCAATTCCGAGAACACGCGATCGTGGTCGTGATTGCTCAAATAATTGACTACATTCGTAGCACCCAAGAAACCTTGCCGCTTGCAGTCGATTACCTCTTTGAGCCGTTCTAAATCAAAATTGTCCCCGCAGAGTTGTGGAATTATGGAGTGATAAAAACTGTCGTGCCAGCAGCCGTCCATCGGCCCATCTACATTGGTGATGCTAGGATCTTCGGGAATGTATTCGGCAACGGTGTAAAATGGTTTTGGGCCGGCGACATTTTTGGCTTCTTGAACGATCCAGTGCATGAAATCGTAGTTGCCAAGTTGTCGCGCCGCGTCGAAACGAATGCCGTCGAGATGGTATTCTTTAACCCAATAGCGGACTGTATCGCCGATAAATTTGCGCGCGGGGTAAGTTCCTAACTTTTCGTCGTAAAATTCGTAGTTGAATTCTGGGCCCCAATTGTTGTCTGGATCGCGGGGGGCGTGGTGGTACCAATAATCGTGATCGATTTGGGTGAGGGGGCTGGATGATTCGGAGTGGTTGTAAATCCCGTCGATGATGACGCGAATGCCGCGGGCGTGACACTCGTCTATGAGGTTTTTGAGTTCTTCTGTGGTGCCGTAGCTGGACTCTGCTGCGAAGAAGTAGCGGGGGTTGTAGCCCCAACTGTAGTCGCCTGGGTATTCTTTGAGGGGCATTAGTTCGATCGCGTTGATGCCGAGATCGACTAGGTAATCGAGTTTTTCGACTACGTGCTTGTACTTGCCGCGGGCGAGGGGATCTGCTTCGCCACCGGAAAAGTCGGCAACGTGCATTTCGTAAATTACTAATTCTCGATCGGCAGGGAGGGGTTTGTCGTCGTGTTTCCACACGTAGGTATCGATGATGCGATCGCCATTTTTGATCCTAACAACGGCGTTTTGAGTCGGATCGTCAATGTCAGTCGCGTAGGGATCTATCACATCTACCCACTGATCTGCTTCCAGAAACCAGCTTTTCGACTGCACGCGGAATTTGTATTGATAAACGCCATCCTCCAAATCTACTTTGGTACGGAAATTACCTTCTTCATCCTTTTCCATCGGGATTTCTTCCCAATCAGAAAAACACCCCATCAAGGCAGCTCCTTTGTTGTAGGGAGCAAATAACTTGAATTCAATTGGAGCGGCCATAGTACCTCTTTTAGGATATTTCAGTAAGAGTTGATACTTTTAATCTTGCAAATTTAAGCGAACTCAGGCATCAGTCTGCGGATATAAATTTTTTAACTGCTCAACTATTCCTAAAAGTATGGTATTTGGCCCTAGCCGCTGCATTTTGTGAAGTGAAATCGCGCCAGTATTGGTAGTGCGATCGCCATTTATCTAATTTGCTCTCTCTCAACCTTAAGTATTAGTAGCCCTATTATTACTTCGCATCTATCTTAAGGTATATTTACTGAGGGAAAAAGGGTTTTTAATATCTGCACAGGGATAGATGCGGACTTAAATATAGCTTTTTAATACTTAAAATTATCGGGCTGGCGATGGTGAGATTGCAGCCGAGATTTTTGGCAGTAAGGTGCGCGTTGCACACCCTACAGGAGCTATGTAAGGTGCGCATTGCGCACCCTACTTTTAACTTGTTTTTGCCTGCCGATGAGGCTTCAGCCAACCAAGCCAGAACGGAGGGCGAGAACGGCCGCCTGAGTGCGATCGTCAGCGCACAACTTGTTTAAAATATTGCGGACGTGAGTTTTGACTGTACCGACAGTAATGTACAGCTTTTCGGCGATTGCAGCATTGCTGTAACCCTGCACGATCAGTTCCAAAACCTCTAATTCCCGCTCGGTTAAAGGGTAAGTTTCAATGATGTGAGTGAACTCGGGTTCGGCCGCCTTAATTGTGACTCTTTTGCCCTCAGCCTTCGGTTCTTCCGGGGCCGACTCCTTAGTTCGAGCTTGTTTCAGGACAATGCGGGCGATCGCCGGATCGATCCAAGAGTTACCTTCGTGAGTTACTTTTACTACATCTAACAACTGATCGAAGCTGATATCTTTCATACAGTAAGAATCAGCTCCGGCGGCAAAAGCTGCCAGCACTTCTTCTTCATTGTCCTGAAAAGTCAGAATCAAAATTTTGGTATTTGGATCGGACTCCCCTATCGATTTTTTGAACTTTTGTGTAAGTTCAATGCCGTCAAAATCCGGCAAGCCAATGTCTACAATTGCCACATCAGGTTTGGTGGACTGAAGCAGTTTCAATCCGTCTGTAGCGTTAGCTGCATCGCCGACAACTTCTATAGTGTCACGCTGTTGTAAAGCTGTGCGGATGCCGACTCTTGTCAGGTCGTGGTCTTCTATCAATGCAACGCGAATTTTACTCATCTTTCTTCCAATTGTCCGCTAAACTTTTAAAATATCGTCAACTGACTCAGCTAAACTGAGTAAATTTGAGAATGTGTCCTGATTTAGGGTTTAACCGGCCGCACATCTTTTTCCAGCATACTCATGCAGTCGCCAAGATTGCAAGTTAATTTTTAAATTATTTTGCGGAGAATGCCTGGAAAGCCCGATCGGGACTGGTAAGCTCTCAATGTTTTAACAGTTTACATGAATTATCCCATTGTCCGCCCCTTGATAGAGGTAAAGATACCACTACCCAGATAGATTTAAAGTATAAAAACTTTTGATGCACTTTGGCCGTCAAAATAAATAAAGCTAGCAGCACGAGTCTTTAGCCGGTGTTAGGGCTCTAGTTGAATGCTTATTGATAAAAAACAGTTATGACTCACTATCACGCCAATAACTCTTTTCGCTCGGACTTTTCCGATGCCGAAATACTATACAAGGCATCAGAAATAACCTCCCCCCAACGGCAAGTTTGGGACTGCGAAACTCAGGGCGATCGCCCGCGATCGGCAATTCCGCACATAGTTTGGAAAGTAAATGCCAACGGCTGGGCGACTTATTTAGGTCATGGCTGGGAGCAGTACACGGGGATACCAGCAGCAGCAGCCTTGGGTTTCGGCTATTTGGCCCGCGTTCACCCAGAAGACCGTCCTCGTCTTTTGGGGCGATCCTCTTCGAGGGCTTCGCTAACGCACACTCCTCAAACCCCGCCGCCAAGTTACGAAATAAAAATTCGTCTGTTGGCGCGCTGCGGCACTTACCGCTGGAACCTAGCCAGAGGAGCGCCCGCGAACCCAGAAAGTCACGATATTTTAGAGTGGGTGGGAACCTACACAGATATGGACGCGATCGAACAAACTCAAGCCGGGACAGAACCAGAACCAGAATTTTTGCGCCCCCAAGCGCGCTCGCAAGCTAACTTCCGAGCCGAAAATTTGTGCGAAGACAAGACGCTAACGCACGCAGGGCAAGATTTGCAGGCGATCGATCGGTTTACAAATTTGTTAAGCCGGCGCGCGGGTAACTTGTCGGAGTTGTTGCAAGCAATCGCGGACGCGACTGTAGAGGCGATCGCTGGAGCGGAATTTTGTCTGGTAGCTCTCCCGCAGTGCGATTCCAGCGGCCTCAAACTCAGCGCTGTCGGAGGCACCCAAAACTTTAAGAAAGGCAAAACCCCCCAGGTGCAAAACAACTTGCTGTTGAAAGCGTTTGCGACGGGAGAGTCGCAACTGTGGTACTCTGACTCCGGCTCAGGAGTGCGGGCGGCGGCAATCGCAGCGGCGATCGAGTCGGGGGAAACTGGGCGTTTGGGCGTGTTGGCGATCGGCACCGGGAAAGAGTGCGCGGCCATTGACGGATCTGTGCAACTGCTGGCGGTGATGGGAAAACAAGCTGCGATCGCGATTAACAGCGCGCGGGCGATCGAAAAATTAAAAAAACAGGAACAGCTTTTAGACTTGCAAAACGAGCTGCTAATTCGCCAGCAGGAAGAACTGGAAAATCAAGGCCGGCGCATTCAACAGCAAAAATTGCAACTGCTAGAAGCAGCCAAGTTAAAATCGCAATTTTTGGCCACTATGTCCCACGAATTGCTAACTCCGATGAATGCGATTATCGGGTTTTCGCAATTGCTACTGCGCCAGCACAAACAACTGCTGAGTGCCCAGCAAACAGAAATGGTGGGGCGAATTTTAAATAACGGCAAAAACCTGCTTGTGCTGATCGACGATATCCTCGCTCTGTCCAAAATCGAGAGCGGCCGCACAGAATTACAAATTGCAGAATTTGATTTATCGCATTTAGTAATGGATGCCGCCCTGGAATTTGGAAATCAAGCCAGCGACAAGAATGTGGCAATGTCCGTCAGCGTGTGCTTGCAGCATCAGTTGATCGTTAATGACAAGTTGCGCCTGCGGCAAGTTTTGGTCAATCTGATTTCCAACGCGGTTAAATTCACGCATCGGGGCAGCATTTCTATTGAGGTGCAGGAGTTAAAGTGCGATCGGCTAATTATCGCCGTTCGGGATACAGGAATCGGCATCTGTGAAACCGATCTGCCCCACATTTTCGACAAATTCCGCCAAGCCGACCAAACCACAACCCGCCATTATCCAGGTACTGGTTTAGGACTAGCGATTAGTGCCTCTTTAGTCAAGATGATGAACGGCACAATTACGGCTGAAAGTCAACTCGAAAAAGGTTCGACATTTGCGATCGAAATTCCGCGAACAGTTAACCCCAAACAACTCACTTCCTGACAGCAAACATTGTACTTCACTCACATCGAGATATCTCTAATTGTCATTGCGAGCTTTTAGCGAAGCAATCCCAGATTCGGCGATTGCTTCGCTAAGAGCTCGCAATGACATAGTATACTCATGAACTTAAAAAAACAAGTATTCAAACCGGAGTTGGCATAGAAACAGCGGACATTTCGGAGGTTTATTTATGTCCGACAATTACACCAAATCCGGCTTTTAATGCCTGCTTTATTCTTCAGTCTGCGGAGGCAGACTTCGTATGTGTAGTAGCGGTTTCAACCGCCGACTCTGATCTTCGTTAGACTAGAAGCGGTTTCAACCGCCGAGTCTGATTTCCTAAAGACTAGAAGTTTTCCCAACTTCAGCCTGAGTAGCAATTGGTTTAACATCGGTGTAGCCCATATTATTAGCTACATCGCGCAGCACCGAAATTTGCTGTTCAAACTCCAGACCTTCAATTTGACCTAACACGCCGTTGACAGGCTCAGTTGCCTCATATCCTTCGGGGATATCGACAATTTTTTCCCCCATACCAATAGCCCAAGCATACCAAACCACCAACTGATTATTAGCAGTTAAAGCTCCGTAAGCGCGAGAATACGGCGTGTCATCGCGGTTGACAATATCTCGCATTATATTCAGTTGTTGGTCATGGGAAAGGTTGTAAAAATCATCTAGCAGGACGGGCGCTAATTCTGGTTCTGCGGCGGCGGGAGCGGCTGGTGTAATTGACTCTCCCATTTTTTCATAAATAAAGTAGAGCAGTGCCAGTTTTTCATCTGTACCCAAACCGTTGATTTTCTGAACCATGTTTTGAGTGTCGTCTGAGAGAGCGTGAGAATTGGTCGCGGCGGGTGAGTTCATAAATAAAATTCCTTAAAAAATGCTTCCAGAATATATAAATATCAACATTTGCAAGCACAAGTCACCATCCCCGAGAGGTAATACGATTTTAGATTTTAGATTTTAGATTTTAGATTTTAGATTTAAAATTTTAGATTTAAAATTTGGAAATGACTTATGGTGTATGGGTTGGGAGCTTGCCTACCGTTGCATTATTACTGTAAAATGGTATGATTTGGAAACGCAACTCAAGAATAAATCATCCTTGAGATAGAGGCAAACGATACATCTGCAGGTAGATGAAAAAGCCGGGTATTTAAGTGAGTATTGATCCAGTGAATTGTTAAATAAAACTAGCAAGGAGTCGGCTATGTCTGAAATAAATACAGAATTAGATAACTCTCAAACATTTGACGCTGCTCAGATAACTGAAAGCGCGGAAGCTGGAGAACAAAAGTTGCCGACGGTTGATGTATCAGCAGACTACGAAGCTTCAAAAGAATTTAGCGTTAGCGATATCGATCGCACGAGTGCCGGCGCTGAAGCTGCCGCCGCTGCAACTGCACCTAAATTTGAGATTCCCGCTCCTCAAGAAATTCCAATGCCAGCCGATGCAAGCGGCAACCCGGCTGATTTTCTGTCGATGGCTAAGGAAATTAACCCCGCAGGTGTACCGGGGAATGTTACCGATGATTTGGTGCAAAAGGCGATCGAGCTCGGTACTCCCGGCAGTTAATTTAGCAATTCTCAATCCTCGACGCAGAACCTCTATCTTGTGGGGTGCGCCGGCGCACCTTACGGCTACAATTCGCGCGTCAAACCACTTTTTGCAGAAGTCCTGAATTCTCAATTGAGTGTACGATCGGCAGAGAGAATCTCATTTTTGTAAAAAGTATTTTTTTGCTTTTGCTTTCCGAGCTCTGAATGCAAAACACAGATGCTACGGATCTGGATTGTGGTTGAAGCGCGATTTTTCAACTATTCTCGGCTTAAGTTGATCAGCCCGTCGATTGCCACGCATTAGTTCGCATATGGGAGGAATCGCCCCGAGTGAAAGCTGTTTGATGGTCTCCTCTTGACCGATCGATCGTATGGTGCTAGCGCGCTCAGCATAGCAAGCGCGCTATTACGAAACGAGTATACGAAGGCGATGGTATTCCCTTCGTATACTCGTGTTAAGGTCTGCGTCGTCTCGATTCAACAGCCGTCCGGCCCACAGAACTTGTGCGCGCTCAGTACCTCCGCCTCACAGATATAGGCGATGCCCGAATAATCGTCGAAAAACTGCGTTGCGATCTCATCCGAAATCTTCATGGCCATATCCCGACTTTCGGTGAGCACCTCGATCTTTACATTCGAGTAGTGGTCGGAAACGGAGGGGTGTCCCGTCGATCGCACGTTGCGACTGCCTTGACCGCCAGCGTCCACCGCCGTATAACCGGTCGCCCCGGATTCGTCGATGATCTTGGCGATCTTTTTCAGCAGCACCTTTTCTGTGACAATGACGAGCTTGCTCGCTGGCTTAGCCATGTGGGTTACCTCTAGATGTGTGTATTGATTGAACTATATAGAAACTCAGGAAAACGGCAATATCAGAGCACTATCGCTCTGATATTATAGCTGCCGCGTTGGTCGCCGGGCCAGGGGAGCACCGGGAAACGGCGACCAGTCTGGAATCAGCCGCCCGCCAGCGCCTGGGCGAGTCCGATGTAGAGCGGTATTCCCAAGGCAATCGCAACCGGCGTGCCGACGGCTGTGGACGCTCCTATGTAGGCGGAGGGATTGGCCGACGGGATACCGGCTCGTAAAGTGGGCGGCCCTGAGATGTCTGAACTGGAGGCGGCCATGACGGCCAGAACCACGACGCCGCCAAGGCTGAATCCCGTGGCGTAGTGGGCAATCATACCGAGACCAAAGGCGATCAGCCCATGCAGCAGCGGTGCCACCACGGCGTATACGGTGTACCACTGGGCAACCTTACGCAGCTCGCCAATCCTTGCCGTGGCCTCCATACCCATGATCAGCATCAGTACCGAAAGCAGTCCGCGGAAGAGGGGATCGTAGAAGGTTTTATAGACACTTTCCGGCTGGGTTAGCAGACCTAGAGCGAGGCCGAGCAGCAGTGCCGTTAGGGCAGAACCCTGGAGGCTTTCCTTGACGATGGGCCATATCCTGACCCGTTTGCCTGCGGTACCGCTCTTCTTGGTGGTATGAATGCTGGCCAAGACGATCGCAGTCACGAGCGCTGGGATGTCCATGAACGGATAGAGTGCGGCAGACCATGCCTCGTATGGGATATTTTGCGTTTCCAATAGTGTCAGGGCGGCTGCGAAGGTAGAGCCACTCACGGCACCGAACAAGCCCGCGGTCGCAATACCATCCTCGGTTTTGACGTAGGGCAGCTTGCACAGCGTGTAGCGTCCGATGAAGACGATAAGTATCCCCAATATCACGGCGAACGCTGCGGGCAACAGCATCTCCACCAGATTGGCATTGCGGATCTCCTGACCACCTGTCAGGCCGACTTTCATGAGCAGCATGAAGACGATGAACTGATAGACCGGATCTGGAATTACCAGTTCGCTACCGAGGGCGGCAACGATCATACCACCAATCAGAAACCCGAGTGTCGGGGACTGTAACTGCGCCACGAAGCGCACAAAGAAATCGGACAAGAAATCCACTTGGTAATTCTCCTCGATCAGAATTTAGGGGTCAAAACGACAGACAAGCGTGTCCTCGAATCCTGGGTGGCTGGCTCCACGCATCCGGGTGAGCAGCGAGTCAACCAGCCAATTTATTGCATTTGCATCGCAGTGCGTCATGTGCTCGAAGACAAGGTTTCGCTCCGGCGAGCACAAATGATCGCACTGATCAGTGGTGATTCATTGGAAATAGCTTATTGTGAACATATTTTACCAGCAATTGGTGAATAAAATCCGAGCGATCAGTCTGGGAAAGCATTTTCGGGTACCCACTCATACCAATTCGCTATGAAGTTGTACTTATATATAGCTTCAAGGATATAGTCCCAACCACGGAGAGATAAAAATTCTTCATTCGTGAGAGATTTAATAATTATATTTACCTGTTCTTTTAGTTGATCTAAACTCGAATAATTTTCCCATTTTAGGTCTTTTCTTGTATGTTTCGACAAGCTTTCAATCGGAAGTTGATTTGCCTCAATTGCGGAACGCACCACGACAGAGATACAAGAGATACAAACGCATCTAAAAATATAGAAAAAGTCGGGATGGGATATCGCCACGACTATAAACGGACATGGAGGAAAGGTAAAACTACTTGTAGCGCGTCCCAATGAAGTGTCAAGAATCGCCGCACATAAGCGGGCGGGGAGTATATCAAATCTATGCAGTTTTAAGTGTCGCTAATTGCTTGATTTTAAGTCGATCGCCCGACAAATCTTGCTCACAGTGCGATCGCCCAAAATTTCAATTACCAAATCCACCCGATCGCCCTCCAGCATCGACGGCATAAATAACTCAGGATGCAGCGCTTTCCAGAAATATTCAACAAACCGATTAATTTCGGCTTCCGACATTCCCGACTTACCCTGCGCCATCATTTCCCGTTCCGCCTGATTGCGCCACACTTGAGAAAGGCGGTAATCTTGGGGATACAAAACCATCAACCGATCTAATCGGTTCCAAAGCGGCAAATAGTCGTGCAGCTTCGCATTCATATCGCGCGCAAACTGACAGTCAGCCTCTGTAGAAATCGGAAACGGCGCAGCAGCCAAAAACTCGTTTAATCTGCGATCAGCTACTGGATTCACGCCAACAAACCAACCTTCAAACAGTACAATATCCGCACCGCAAATAATTTCTGGTTGACTTCGATCTCCCGCACCTCCGTAGGCAGATTTGTCAAACCGGGGAATTTCTATTTTTGGATGGTCAACTGCGGCTAATTCGGAAGTTGGAGAAGCGCGCAAGTTGTCTAAAACGGAGATTCCCAAGTCAATATCGTGAGTGCCGGGAGGGCCGCGCCAAATTAAACGCGGGTCGGCTTTTTGGAGTTTTTGGCGATCGGCATAAGTCTTGTAAAGGTCATCTAAAGAAATGCTGACTGTAGAATATCCCATTTTCCCCAAAATCAGCGTCAAAACTTGGCATAAAGTCGTTTTGCCGGTTCCTTGTCCTCCTAAAATTCCTTGAATTAGAGGACGGTTTAACCTTTGTTTTTCAGTCGATAATTGGATTGCTAGCGGCAGCCACAGATTCCACAAAGTTTCGAGAAAAACACTTGACTTTTGCGGCAAAGTATGCAGTTCGTCAAGCAGAGACAAGAATAAATCTGTTTTGTGGCGGACAACATCGGCTGCTGAGTCAGGAGTAATGTTAAAAGCGCGCGCTCGCGCCTCATCGGCAAGTTCCCAAACTGCGAGCAATTCTAACTCGCGGGCGCTGATCTTCCTGAGCGGGCGATCGCCAGCTATCCATGCTTCTAAAATTTTTACAGGATTTAAGTTCGATCGATCCATCTGTTTAAAAATATCGGGCGGACACTCGAAAGCAAGGCTCCTACAACTCAAAACTTGTTAAGAGCCAAGCTTAAAAGCTTCCACAAATAAATTATAAGTAACACCAATTTTCAGAGCTTGCAGCATTTCCAGCCATAAATAACGGGTTCCTGGCCGCTGCCAACGATAAAGCAGCAGGCTCACCAATTCCGTCCACAATACTAACAGCGCTGCGGCGATAATATCCCAATCAGCGGATTGTCCGGCGATCGTCGAAAGAGCGGTTCCCAAAAAAGTGCCGAATAGCAAGCTAATGACCAAAAGCGAAATCCGCCGCCAAGGATTGCTCGCCCAGCGTGCGAATTGCTCGCCCAGAACGTCAAGCAATCTGTTAATTCGGGTATTCTGCATAGAAGTTAAAAGTTATACTGTTGAGTTAAAAAATGCGGGTCTAGAGCGACTCCAAATGTTTACCGGGTGTGTAGACCCCCATCTAAAATTTAAAATTTAACATTTAAGATGGTATTGAGCGATCGGGAGCGTTATCGCCCCGAACCGTCAAGTAATTAAGTGTAGCTGTATCTTGTGGCACAGTAGCCCCAGGTTCTACATTCAAGATAGTTATGACTAATTGGGGGTGTGCAGTCTTTCCTTTAAGCCGAAAATTTATGAAACTTAAAATTTACCAGATATTAGTTGGAGTGGCGATCGTCCTAATTACAGGAATGTTTCTCGGACGTTTTGAAATCACGATCTCCAACGGCTCAAATCGGTCGAGTGATTTGCCCTCGGCAGCCACCGCACTCCCCCCAACACCCCCGGTTTCGAGAGTCGAGACAGCT
>Ga0335397_10004505_pt1 | contig 18389 bp, 16 predicted proteins | sample MAT04_FD_205740 | JGI IMG/M metagenome (GOLD analysis project Ga0335397, IMG submission 205740) | Freshwater microbial communities from Lake Fryxell liftoff mats and glacier meltwater in Antarctica - MAT-04 (spades assembly) (version 2) ... | reverse complement strand
GTCGCTATCGACGGCTCTCGCGTGATTTTGAACATACCGTTTCATCCAGCGAGTCGGTAGTTTATATTGCCAGCATTCGCCGTATGCTGAAGTTAGCCACAAATTGACTTAAGAAACACTCTCTAAGCGAGTTGGATATTTGGTTGCCATCGGGAGATGTTACCGAAGACTATCTAGCTTTCTACGAACTCAATCACGAAATGCTTGATATATTATCCAAACAGGTAGGGCGACAACTACACTTATGGGATGTTGAACACGCCTTTTGGCTTCATGGTCAATTACAAACCCTGACAAGTCAGGAAATCGTCGTTCCAAAAGAACCAGCAAATACGATGGTAGTAAAAACTTTTGAGGAAGATTTACCAGAAAGTTATATTCCACCAATTGTGGCCATTCTCCCTCGTTTGGCAGCAAATGACGAAGCATTGGCAGAAGTCTGTAAACGTTCGGGACGCGCAATTGAAAAAGTATTTGAAGAAAGATTGGCTGTAATTTTCCGTATGCTTGGTTTTGAAACTCAACTTTTGGGTCAAGGTCATGGACGAGTACCAGACGGCTTAGCCATTTGTCAGGAATATAGATATGCAATCATCTATGATGCCAAAGTACGGCAAAATGCCTACACTATGGGTACTGATGAAAGAGCAATTCGGGAATATATTGCAAATCAAGGGGAACGCTTGCGCAGACAAGGAATGCGCAATTTATATTTTATGGTGATTTCAAGTGCATTTACAGGAAATCATGATGATGCGATTAGAAGCCTGAAAATAGAAACAAATGTAAACGAGGTACTATTGGTTGAAGTTAAGTCGCTGCTTGCTCTACTTGAAGGGATACTGAGAAATCCCGATGTAAACTTAGGACCAGATGGTATTCAGAGATTGTTAGCTTCGAGCGGTTTGCTTACCGAAAGTGATGTAAGAGAATTTCTAGAAATATAAGTAGCGTGGCACAAGAGAGAAAAATAACGATAAGTGACAATCACCTGTAATATAATAGTGAAAATCAATTTACCAGAGGAACTCACCCCATGGCTGACCATATCAGCGTTTCACAAATCTCAAACTACATCGGACAGGACGTTGTCCTCAAAGGCTGGGTCTACAACCGCACCGACAAGGGCAAATTATCGTTTCTGCTCGTGCGCGACGGGACAGGCTTCATCCAGTGCGTCGCCTTCAAAGGGGATTTACCGCCCGAACTCTTCGAGCAGATTTCCCACCTGCCGCAGGAATCTTCGGTCATTATCACGGGTTCCGTCCGCGAAGACAAGCGCGCGCCCGGCATCCCTGGCGGATACGAAGTGGGCATCAAGGATTTGCAGGTCGTACAAACCGCCGAACTCGACTACCCGATGTCACTCAAAGATCACGGTCCCGACTTCGCGCTCGACAACCGTCACCTGTGGATTCGGATGCAGAGTCAATGGGCGATCCTGCGCGTGCGCGCCACGGTCATGGCGGCTACCCGCGAATGGCTCGACACCAACGGCTTCACCGAGATGAGCACGCCCATTCTGACTCCAGCCGCTGCCGAAGGCACCACCACCCTTTTTGAAACCGAATACTTCGACGAGGGCAAAGCCTATCTCGCGCAAACAGGTCAACTCTATAACGAAGCCAACATCTTCTCCTTCGGGAAAGTCTACTGCTACGGACCCACCTTCCGCGCCGAGAAATCCAAAACGCGCCGCCACCTGACCGAGTTCTGGATGCTCGAACCTGAGATCGCTTTCTGCGATTTGGACGGGCTGATGGAAATCGAAGAGCAGATGCTGACGCACATCGTCCAGCGCGTCATGCGTGACCGCGCCCCTGAGTTGAAATTCCTCGGACGAGACATTTCCAAACTGGAAAGAATCGTCGGTCCCTTCCCGCGCATCTCCTACGACGACGCCGGAAAGATGATTGATGAATTACGCGAGAAGGAAACCGACCCCGAAAAGAAAGCATTGCTCGTCTTCGAGTGGGGCATGGACTTTGGCGCGCCGCACGAGACCGCCATCACCAGTCAGTTTGAAAAGCCCGTCTTTGTCTACGGCTACCCAAGCGCGGTCAAAGCCTTTTACATGGAACCCTGGCCGGGGCGTCCTGAAGTCTGCAAGTCAGTGGATTTGCTCGCGCCCGAAGGCTACGGCGAAATCTTCGGCGGCTCCGAGCGCATGAGCGACCACGATGCATTGCTGGCACGAATTCGCAAAGAGAAACTTCCCGAAGATGCCTTCAAATGGTATTTGGAATTACGCAAATACGGCTCAGTTCCCCACTCAGGGTTTGGCATGGGCACGGAACGAGTCACCTCATGGATCTGCGGCATTGAACACATCCGCGAGGCGATTGCTTTCCCACGTACGATCAAGAGGGTGTATCCTTAAAGCAAAACTCGGAGGTCTCGCATAGCGGACCTCCGAGTTTTTTGTATTTAATTTATGGGATTATCAGAACCTGCCCCACTTTGATATTGTTGATATTCTTAATATCGTTCGCAGATGCAATCGTGGCGACGGTGGTGCCAAATTTCACAGCGATTGCTGAAAGGCTATCACCGGCATTCACGGTGTACGTCCGCTTGGAAGTGGAGGATGAATCAGAATCTCCTGCTCCAGTTGTCGGGTTGGAAGTGGACGCACTTTCCTGTGGAATGGCAATCGCAACCGGCACAGTCAACTTATCGCCTGTATTCAGCAGTTGGGGATTCGCCATCACCAGTTCGCGGACTGTCACACCATAGGCATTCGCAACAGACTCAAAGTTATCGCCTTTTGCGACAACATGCGTCTTTGGTTTTTGGTCGGGAATATTTGCGCCCGTAAATTTATATAATTCTTCAAGCGTGCCATTGAAAAAATTCATGTCGACAGAAGCATTAATTCCGTTGATCCTGCCCTTATCGCTGTACTGCCAGATCATCCAGTTGAACCAGCCGCGTGGCAGGGTTGGTTTCATCCCATCCATATATTGATTGGGATACTGCGCCAGCCAGAGCGGATAATCCTTCGCCCAGGTTGGAGGTCCACCGCCTGCCACAACAAGGTAATCCTGTAAAAAGTATTGACCTGAATAAATGATGGGTTTTTTGCCAAACACAGATTCCACGCGATCAAGCCAAATCTTTACCGCAGGCACGATCTTCTCTTTTGTCATGCCGTCATTTGTTTCGAGATCAAGCACAGGCGGAAATTCGCCATTGTCTTTGACCGTTTTTACATAATCGATAAAATAATCCGCCTGCTTTCTCGCATCCACGTTGCAGCGGAAGAAGTGATATGCCCCGCGCAAAAGGCCGGCAGATTTTGCGCCAAACCAATTATCGTCAAAGGTTGGATCTTTATAGGTGATGCCCTCTGTGGCTTTGGCAACGACAAAACGCTGTCCTGTTGCCCGAACTTTTGGCCAGTCAATGCCGGCATCCCAATAGGAAACATCAATACCTGGAACAGTTGCCATTTTTTCCTCCGTATTAATAAGGTTGAATACAACAAACAAAGATTAGCACAAATCTTTTACAAAAGCAAACATAATTTGCAAACCTGAAATGTGAGTTGATTAATTTTTCACTACCCTTGTATCACTGAGTATGGTATAAGATTGATAGCCCTGCTGTGTTCGCGATATCGCCTTCACGTTTTGAGCCAATACCTACTAAAAGGGTCCTTAACTTATCAGAAATAACGCGATAGGCCTGAGCCAAGGCGGCGTTTCTAGGTAGGGACCCACCTGCACTTGCAGGTTCAAAACCTGGTGATACACGGCATGAGCGGGGTTTTTTGTTGCCATGCATCTTTCAAGAAAAATAAGAAAGTTCTTACTTGACGAGTTCACAGGGTGCGTATACAATACGCCCCATTATAGAATAAATTGAATACGGAGATATAGCGGCTGGGTCTCGCATTGTGAGATCACGAGGTGGAGGTTCTCCCGTGCGAACGGGACGCTAATCGCAATCATGAAAATGAGAGCGAGAAAATCGGATAGATCAGCGGATGCCTCTGAAGTTAATTCACTAACTTCCTTCTCCCTTCCAAAGCAAGCGGTATGAGCATAGGTGTTTTAAAAAACTCTATTGCTCGCCACTGAAAACCAGACAGTGATGTTTGGCACAAGGTGGACGCGGTGATTACAGGTACAGGGTAAAACAATCGTTTTATTCCATTATTTGTAAGCTTCTGGAAGGGCGTTTCTTTTTAATACCATGTGTATTAAAACAGGTATGCCTAGGCATACCTGTTATTTTTTTAACACAAACCTGACAGGTCTTATGGGTAAGCCTTCCTGTCAACAATTGCATTCGAAGACCTGTCAGGTTTTAACCATCAAGGAAAAAATGAGCAAGAATCGGGTGGCTTCCGTTGTCAATGACCAATACAATCTCCGACATCAAAGGAGATAAATATGGAATCCACAACTGAACTTTCACAACATTATAAATTGATCGAACTGGCTATTCAATATATCGAGGCGAATATTCAGCGTCAGCCCGAACTGGACGAGATCGCATCAGCCATCGGCTTGAGCGAGTATCACTTCCAGCGTTTATTCACCCGCTGGGCAGGCATCAGCCCGAAGCGCTTCATGCAGTTCCTGACGAAAGAACATGCCAAGGAATTGCTTGCCTGCTCCGAAAATCTGCTGGATACCACGCACCAGGTTGGGCTTTCGAGCCTGGGACGCCTGCATGATCTTTTTGTCAACACTGAGGCAGTGACGCCCGGCGAATACAAATCGCATGGCACGGGGCTGACCATTCGCTACGGCTTGCATCTCACGCCGTTTGGAAAATGTCTGATCGCCAGCACCGAGCGCGGAATCTGTTATCTAAGTTTTGTCCAAACCAGCGAAGGCAGCGCGATTGATACCCTGGTCGCGGATTGGAAGCAGGCGAAGATGATCGAGGATTACAATACCACCGCCCCGCTCATCGCCCGCATCTTTCCTAATCCTGAAATTGGTACGGCTTTCGATCAAGCAGATCAACGCCTCAGCCTTCACCTGTGCGGCACAAATTTCCAGATCAAAGTTTGGGAAGCCCTGCTCAACATCTCAACCGGCTCGGTGACCACGTATGAGCACATCGCCGCGCAGATCGGCAACCCGAATGCAGTCCGTGCAGTGGGTACGGCGGTTGGACACAACCCGATTGCGGTGCTGGTCCCATGTCACCGTGTGATACGCAAGAGCGGCGAGTTTGGAAATTATCGGTATGGCGCAGCAAGGAAAATGGCGCTGTTGGCTCGTGAATTTAGCATGGCACAAGATTAATCTTACCCTGCATCAAAAAGGAATAAAATGAAATCCAAAATTTGGCTGGCTTTAATCGCTTTGTATATCGTCTGGGGTTCCACCTATTTGGGAATCAAATTTGCGATCGAGACCATTCCTCCGTTCTTTCATGCAGGAATTCGGTTTTTGATCTCAGGCTTAATTCTGGTGATCTGGCAGCGCGCCGCTGGGCAGTCAATGCCGACCAGAAAACAATGGATGTCCACTGCGATCATCGGCGTTCTGCTATTGCTGGGCGGCAACGGACTGGTTGCCTGGGCTGAACAATTCATCCCTTCCGGGATTGCTGCGCTGATTATCGCTTCTGTGCCAATGTTTTTGGTGATCGGCGAAGCAATCCGTCCAAACGGCGTGAAGCCGACCTGGCAGGGAATTGTTGGACTGCTGATCGGCTTCGTAGGTATATTTATCCTTGTAGGTCCCTCTGAAATTTCTGGAAGCGCCACAAAACTGAATCCGTTTGGCGTGGCAGCTTTGCTCGCAGCATGTCTGTTTTGGGCAACCGGCTCCATGTATAGCAAATCCGCCGACCTGCCGAAATCTTCGTTGATGAACACGGGCGCGCAAATGTTGATGGGAAGTATCAGCTTGTTTATCGTTTCGCTTATCACGGGCGAGTTGAATGGCTGGGATATCACCGCTGTTTCAGCGCGCTCGTTATATGGTTTGTCGTATCTTATTCTTGTGGGTTCACTGGTCGGGTTTGTCTCATACGGCTGGCTGTTGCAAAACGCGCCGATCTCACTCGTTTCGACGTATGCCTATGTCAACCCGATCGTTGCCGTTTTGCTTGGGACCTTGTTTGCAAATGAGGCGCTGGAGCCGCGCATTTGGCTGGCGACAGGGATCATTATCGGGTCGGTAATATTCATTAACAGTACCAGACCAAAAGTCGGGTATGAAGCGAAGGAGGTTTTAGTGGAGAATAACCAGTAGTCAGTTATCAGTGTTCGGTTGTCAATCGTCAATACCCTTCGGGGATGATGTCAAAAATTATTAATCAAAAGGAGAAAGAAAATGGACGGAAAAGATTTAGTCAAACGTGTCAAAGAAGATAATGTCAAGTTCATTTCGCTGCAATTCACAGATGTGATGGGAGCGATGAAGAGCCTGGATATGCCCGTGCGTCACCTCGCGGATGTGGCGAAAGACGGCGTGTGGTTCGATGGCTCTTCAGTGGAAGGTTTCGCGCGCATTCAGGAAAGCGATATGCGCCTGAAAATTGACCCGGAGACGTATGCCGTTTTACCCTGGTCTTCCGACACATCAAAACGCGCGCGCATCTTCTGCGATATTTACACACCCGATGGCGAGCCGTTCGAAGGCGATCCGCGCGGCGCGTTGAAGCGCATCCTCAAGAAAATTGCCGACCGCGGCTGGATGCTCAACATTGGACCCGAGCCTGAGTTCTTCCTGTTCAAGGAATCTAATGGAAATGGCGTTCACCCCGTCCCCCACGATACGGGTGGTTACTTTGATTTCTCCTCCTTTGATGAAGCGGTTGTCGTCCGCACCTCATTGATGGAAGCTCTCGACGCCATGGGACTGGATGTGGAAGTGGGTCATCACGAAGTTGCCTTGGGACAGCACGAAATTGACATCCGCTTTGCTGACGCGCTCAAAGCCGCTGACAATGTCTTGACCTTGAAATACACCGTCAAGGCGATTGCCGCACAGCACGGACTGACCGCTTCCTTCATGCCCAAGCCTGTGTATGGCATCAATGGTTCAGGTATGCACTGCCACCAGTCGCTCTTCGATATCAAGACCGGCGAGAATTTGTTCTTCGACGCGAAGGATGCCGCTCACCTTTCACCCCTGGCCTACTCGTTCATCGCGGGACAGTTGGAACATGCCCGCGCACTGGCTGGCGTGGTCGCCCCGACTGTGAATTCCTACAAGCGTTTGGTCCCTGGCTACGAAGCGCCTGTGTATATCGGTTGGGCGCAACAGAACCGCTCGGCGCTGATCCGCATTCCGCGCTACACCGAAGGACGCGACAAAGCTGTCCGCGCTGAATTGCGCTTCCCCGATCCATCCTCCAACCCATATTTGGCGTTCACCGTAATGCTCGCCGCCGCGCTGGATGGCATTGACCGGAATCTTGCTGTACCCAAATCACTCAACAACATCAACCTGTATCACCTCGACAAGGAAGAACGCACCAAATTGGGCATCACCGAACTGCCTGGCTCATTGGCTGAATCACTTGCCGAGTTGTCGAAAGACGAGGTCTTGAAGTCAGCACTCGGTGCCACCCTCTACGAAGCCTACATGCGCGCCAAGCTGGAAGAGTGGGACGAGTTCCGCCTGCGCGTGACAGATTACGAGATCACCAAGTATTTGGAAACTGCGTAGTTTTAAAAAGTAATCAATTTTGAAAATAGACCCTAAAGGTTTCAAAACCTTTAGGGTCTATCTTTTTCCGCACCATCAATACAATATTATTTCGAGCAATACGATTATACTTTTACAATATGAAGCGCATATCACAAACAATCATTCTATTTTTTTGGCTTGCCCAAATTGGGTTAACCTCCTGCAAACCTGTTTCCATACTTGAGCCAGGTCAAACGCTTGAGCTCGCAAAGTCCGCCGAAAACAAGGTGGAAGTTACGATTGCCCTCACCCGCACCGAAAGCGGACAATTTATCCTATCCGCCACCTTCACGCCGCAACTCCTCGGTCTGCATCTTTATAGCAAGGAAATTCCGCGTAACGGTGTCGATGGGCTGGGACGCCCCACCCTGTTGGAACTTGCAGAAGGTTCAGCCCTCAAAGCAAACGGCGAAATAACTGAAACCGTTTCAACATCACAAACAACGCTCGACCCTGATGGACTTCTTTTATATCCAGCAGGACCCGTCACATTGAGCCTGCCTGTTTTATTGCCAGATGGAAAAAACTGGGTTGACGAAAAAATCCTCGTCACCTACATGGCATGTGACGGACAAGGCTGCCGCGCGCCCGTGCAGCAAAAACCGATTGCCGTAAAAATTCCCGGCATGGGATTTTTTCAATAACAAGGAAAATCAATGCGAAACAAAATTCTATTTGCACTTGTGCCGATCTTCCTCCTCACCTGTAATTTTCTCTTTCCAATTCACCAACAGGATGAAACCCCGCACCCGACTCCGCTCGAAGCTGTACCTGCCCAACCGACATTCTCCACGCCTCAGCCATTGATCGCATCCACAGAGCCATTCTTCATTATCCGCATCAACAAAACCAACGGCGGCTTGATGGCGCAACTTACCGCAGAAGCAGAAAAAGCAAACGCGCTCGGTCTCGCCCCATTCATCGAATTTGACGCAATCTGGTGCCCGCCCTGCATCGCAATTGACAAAAGTATCAAAGCCAAAGACCCACTCACCTTGCAAGCCTTCGACGGCATCTACCTCATCCGCGCAGATGTGGACGAATGGGGTTGGGGAGATGGAAAAAAGTTCAAATTTGACGCCATTCCGATCTACTACAAATTAGACGACAACGGAAAACCCACAGGCGCAGTCGTTGATGGCGGCGCATGGAATGAAGACATTCCCGAAAATTTCGCGCCGGTATTGGATAAGTTTTTTCATACCCAATAAATAAATTTCAAACATATAATTTGGACACAGATGAACGCGAAATGATCAACACATTATTTTATTCTTAACTGAAAATACAAAAACAACCCCGAGACAAATCATGTCATCCCTTCGGGATTACAAACTGCATAACATCAGTTCTTAAAACAAACCCACCTCGAAAATTCATTTCGGGGTGGGTTTGTTTTAACTGTACTCACCCATACGGAGAAGCAACTCCGAAAGAGTGAAATAATTATAGATTTGTGAAAAAGCGACGAATAACCCTGAAGGGGTGTCATATTTCCCAGAGACAGATCATGGTACCCCTTCAGGGTTATAAAATATACTCGCCAGAGTGCTTTACAAAAGTGACCTGCAAAACAGACTAATGCTTCAATGTCCCTTGCGCAAGTTCCATAATGTCTTGCTTTGTTTCATAGATCTGTACCAATTTTCCATCCTGCATTTGCAGAACGCGATCCACGAACTGACACATGCGTAAATCGTGAGTAACCATGATCCCGGCGCGGTCATTCTCGTGGATAAGATGCGCAAAAGTTTCCACAACTTGATAGGCGCGTTCGGTATCGAGTGAGGCAGTTGGCTCATCAGCCAGCACCACCGCAGGGTTATGGATCAGCGCGCGCGCGATGGCGACACGCTGCTGCTGTCCGCCAGACATTTGCGCGGGCAGGCTGTGCAGCCGTTCCATCAGTCCAAGCCGCGCCAGCAATTCATCAGAACGCACGCGACCGGCGCGATCCAGTTTATTATTTAAGCGCAGCATAAACTCCACATTTTCACGCGCGGTCAGATATGGAATAAGGTTATTGGATTGAAAGGTAAACCCAATTTTCTCACGGCGTAATTTCACGCGCTTTCTTTCGTTCATCTGCGCGAGGTCCTGCCCGTCAATTAATACCTGTCCGCTGGTGGGGGTCAGAAGCGCGGCAAGAATGGAAAGCATGGTCGTCTTGCCTGAACCGCTGGGTCCCACCAATGCCACAAATTCACCAGACTTCACCTGAAACGAAACACCATCCACGGCGTTGATGGTCGTGCCGTCCAGAGCAAATGTTTTAACCAGATCACGAACTTCCAAAGCAACTGAATTCATATTTATCCTAACCTCAATGCCTTCAACGGCTCAATGCGGACAGCGTAAATAATGGAGACCATACCACCCAGGGGACCGATAAACAAAAGCAACAAAATGGCCACCAGAGACCATGTCCCATTGAATGCCAACGGAATGGCGGGAGGCAAGCTAAGGGAGAAAAGATAATTCAAGCCTGAGCCAATTCCAACCCCAATCGCTGTCACGATAATGATCTGAACCACAGCCGAAAGCCCAACAACGAAATTGGAAGAACCAATCGCTTTTAATACGCCGATCTGCGGAACTTTTTGCAGGATTTGAATTTGGAAGAAACCGCCAATCACCAAAATACCGATCAACAAGGTGAACACTCCCTGCGTTTGCACAGTTCCCTGCTGCGCCGTGTAACCTGGAATATTATTGATCGTGGTCTCAATATCAGCCACCTCAATATTGGCAACCGCACTTTGCAGGCGGGTTTTCATTTCCTGCACCTGGGTTGGGTCAGACAACTTAACTGCAATAATGTTCGGGTAGGGAGTGTCGCTATTCAAATCTGACTCAGATTGAGGGCGGACTAATTCCCAGGTTGCCGCAGGCAGAAAGATCGTGGGTTGAAAGAAATACGCCTGCTTATCAACAAGTCCCACGATCTTCAAAGTGTAGAACTCGTCCTTTGTACCCTGCGTCGAGCGGATCTTAATTTCGTCACCGATCTTGAGGTTCGTCCGCTGTGCCACACTGCTATCCATCACCGCTTCACGCGCTTCCCCACCGCGGAAGTATCTGCCTTCCAAAAGCTGCGGCATCCCGGGACGCCCGGCTTCCACGCCAAGCATGGATATTTTCAGCGGCTCTGGCAGGGATACGATCTGAGAGTTGGATGTGTAGATCGGTCCCGCATCTGCCACGCCGTCCACGCGGCGAACCGATTTGACCGTGTTGGTTTCCAGACGGCTCGAAGTAATGCTGTAGTCTGATTTTTCCAGGAACACGATCAACTGCGCGTCAAGGTTGGCCACGTATTGTCGATTGGCGTTTGAAAGTCCTTCGCCAAGCGCGGCGATAAAAAGTACAAGAACCGTAATAAGCGCAATTACCATTGCCACCAGAAAAAAGCGGCCTTTGTTACGCATCACTTCTTTTACAGCAAGATAGGTTGCAAGAAATACATTCTTCATTATGTTTCTTTCCAAAAGTATGGAGTCTGGAAGTTCTACTTCCAAAACGCAAAAGCAGACCTTTTGCGCTCCAATGGTTTACGAACTAGATGACTGGGTTTGTGTTGTACGGCTTATCCCAATTGGAACCCATGACGCCGTGCAGGAGCAAATCCACTGGCGGATGATCGGAGATGTCTTCGTAATAATATGGGAGACGGACGCGCCCATCGGTGCCGATGATGAACGTGCCAGACATTTGATACGCATCCTGTCCAGCGGGCGGTAATTCAGGTTTATATCTTTTCGTGCGCGCCAGTTTGTAATTCGAAATCCAGATGCGCGGCGAGAGCAGGGTTTGCCATAGCGTGCCACGATACAAACCATAAGCATGGTATGCCGAACGGTCTGGGTCTGCGAGGCAAATGACACTGGGCGCGCGCTGGTCGCAGAATTGTTTGGCTGATTCTGCTGAGGCGTGGGAAATGATCGCAAGCCGCAGCCCCTTCTCGGTCAGGGATTGGTGCGCGTCGATCAACTGATCCAGCATCTCTTTGCATTGCGGACATCCAAAATGGCGGGTGAACACAAGCACCAGAACTTTATCCTGCCAAAGCGAGGAAAGTTGTATGGTCTTGCCTTCTGCGCCAAGCAGGCTCACATTCGGCGCGAGGTCATTAAATTTGAGTTGATTTTGCTGTGCCATATTTTTTCCTTATTTTCAAAAAATCCGTGTCTTTGCAGACACGGATTTTTCCATCATCTGATAAATAAATTCTATCAGATTGCACAGGTTTTGCACAGGTTTTAGGAGATGTGCAAAATAGATTTTTCCACCTTGTTCCCCACCTTCATCACCCGCCGCCAACGGCTGATATCGTTGAGCGAGATCCAGCGGCGCTCTTCGGTACGGTAGAACCAATCCTTGTCCTGTTGATAATAAACAAGCACGCCGGTTGATTCCCAGATGTTAAGGATTTCATTTCCATGCGCGTGGGTGTCGTCAAAGTCAGTTGTGGCACGCTGACCCATTTCACTATAAAGTTCGTTAAGCTCAAGCAAAAGCGTATTGATCTCAGGCGTTAGATGACTGACTTTCAGCCCAATGCGTTTGGCCTCTTCAAACAAAATGGGATAGCCGTGTGACGGGTACTTGGCATTCAACGCATTGGCGATCCTTTCCGCTTCTGTTTCTTCCTTGATATGATACGCGAGCAGTTCCTTGCACAACATGATGGACAACGACTCAGCGCGATCCACTGCGCCAATGACCAGCGGATGCACATGCTGAAATAATTCCTGGTATGGATTTTCTTTGGCGTCGCCATTTTGCGCCTGCCACAAGCGGACAACGCGAGTCAACTCGTCGAGGCTGACACTGACGCGGTCATTGTCACGGTCAATTGGCGAGAGCGAATGTGTCAGGGAAGTATCCACTGGCGTGAGATATGCCATCGGTCCCATTTGAATTTCGTTCGCGCCGAGGGTGATCATCGTGGCGGCGGAAGCGCATTCCAACGGAACAACCGCAATGACTTCGCTGCAGTATTGACGCAGAAGATTGACAAGGCGCAGAGAGGCTTGTCCATTGCCGCCGCTGGACTTAATGAATAGGTATATTTTTTCCTGATATCCTATTTTTTCAAGCAATTCGTACAAAGCAAGGACATCATCGTGGCAAACACTGCCGCGCGGATTGTTGAAATAGGTCACAAGCGTGCCGCCCAGCAATTTGTTCGCCTGCTTGATGATGGCTTGTGTTTTATCGAATAAGATCGGGGGTTGTTTCTCTTTGTTTGGTTTTGTTTTCGCTGTCATGTTTATTCTCCTAACCCAAAAGTTAATAAAATCATATCATGTTTTGTGATATTGGAAATTGCCGCCAAAGTCATGCTTCCCGCTTGAATGGTTTCGTCACATTGCAAGCCTGACTTACTGCCGCAGTTGCCGCGACCAGAGCAAGCCCAGGGCGAAGCCGATTAATTCCCCGACAAAGATGAAGACGATTACGCCTGAAAGTCCGTTGGTGATAAGCCAGCCCATGCTGCCAAACAAACCAAAGACAAGGTAGTTGTACGCGGCAAGACCACCCAGCGCAATTCCCAACGTCCAGCGGAATGCAGAACGGCGATTGACAATACTGATGCCCACGCTATAGCTGACCAACATACCAAAGGCGATGAAGAGCATCGTAACCAGCCACGCGGAAACACGCGGATAACCTTCGTTTGAAATATAGCTGTCCTCTTTCACTACGACAGGCGGTTCGGGTGTTGGTTCGATGGATTGGGTCAATTCGGGGATAATGACTGTCACGGCGGCGGCGCCCGATTGCGAAACATCCAACTGCAAAACTTCAGAGATGACGGCAGGCTCACTTGTCACGTTGATTTCCAGCAAGCCGGGTTTATCCAAGCCAAAGGCAGTACGCGCCACACCTTGCGTGGTAACTGCATCGTATTGTTTTAAAATACCGCCGCCTTCGCCGGTGAGCATCATCGAGAATTGAACTACCGTCCCATCTGGAACGGAATGTCCGTTGTTATCTTCAATGACGCCCGTGCGAATGGCAATGGTGTCTCCGATCCTAAAGAGCGGGATCGGAGTCGGCTCGGGTGTAATTGGCGACCCGGTTGCAACAGGAACAGGCTCAAGGTCCAGAAAGAGCGGAATAATCTGGGCAGGGTTTGGCGACATGACTGAGATCAGGTCATATCCAACTGCTGAGATCGAAACAGGCGATGCCCCGGCAGGAGTGAGTTCCTGAAAAAGCAGGCGCGCAGCTACATCTACAAACTGCGGTTGTTTGCTGTACAACGCAAAATAAGCGGTAAATTTTGAAATGGTGGTGCTATCAAAATAATAAGGCGCGCCAAATGAAAAAAGGATGACCCGCTTGCTCCGCAAAAGATCGGGACGTTCACGCAGGAAGCGGGTGATGAGTGCGGGCTGTCCTTGCGTGGCATCGGTCAACGAGATGACGATCCAGTTTGCGCTTTTAATGTCATCTTCAAGGAAGGCGATTTCCTGGGCATCCAGCAGGGATTGCAGATTTTGCAGCGAGTAGGAGGAGAGGCGAAAATTTGCAGTTTGGTTTCCACTTTGGGGACCGTAAAGTTGGAGGACGGTCTGCTGCAATACGTCCACTGCAAATGCGGGCTGTTCAACACAAGTGGAACATTGCTTGACGGTGCTCGCATCTGTAATGAAGACCATGCTCTCATCAGCCTGGGGAGGCAGGGATATGACCGTGGACAGGTCTTGTTTGTCGGGGCTGATCAGGGTTGCGGAATTGCGCGCCACATCAAATGCCACTTCGGTTGCAGAGCCAATTTCGCTCAACTGACTGGCAGACACAAGCACATTGGAAATGGTGAAATTTTGATATAAGCCAAATTTTACAGCAAGGATACGCGCCACAGAGGCATCCACTCGCTGCGCGAAAGCCGGGTCTTCCCTGTATTTCTGCGCGAAGAATTCAATGATGCGGGTCGTGGTTGTATAGGAATCGGGAACATCGTTGGCGATGATATTGCCGAGATAAAGCATATCATTGCCCGCCAGAAAAGCATCGCGTGCGGCGGTACGCGCTGAGAACTGTCCGCCGCCGGTTGCATAAAACTCGCTGACAGCCCGCGTACCGAGATCATCACTGACGACCAAGCCGCCTGCAGATTGCCAGGTTGTGAATTGCGGCAAAGCCAGAATTTGATTCAAAGCCTGCGGGTCAAAGCTGATCGGGCGCGTGGTGGCGCGGATATTTCCCTGAAAGCCCTGATAACGAATATGAGAAACCAGCAAGCCATCGACTGTTGATTCTGGAGAGCCTGCATTGCCGGTCACCGCAAAGAATGGCGCAAGTTCGATTTGTTTTAACTGCTCAATGGATTTGCGGACAGTTGAAACTTCCTCTTCGGGCAAACGGTCTGAACCGCCCACGCCGGGGAAGTGCTTCGCGATCACGCGCAATCGGTTGTCACTACCGCTATGCAAGCCAGCCACGTAAGCGCGTCCCATTTCGCCCACCCAAAACGGGTCACCGCCAAAGACGCGCGTACCCAAGTCACCGCCAGAAACCGCAGGCGCTTCCAACACGTCAAGCGAAGGACCAAGGAATAAGTTGAAGCCAATCGCGGCAAGTTCGCGTCCGCGCACTTCTCCCACGCGCCTCGCGAGTTCGGTATTCCAGGTTGCGCCAATTGCCATTTCACTCGGCAATGGCGTAAGTCCGCTCAAAATTTGGTCGGTGGGATATCCATTCCCCTCCTGGTCAATGCCGACGAAAAGCGGCACGTAAGCAGAATCATTCACTGTGGCAGAGCTTGTTGGGGAGTTTTTGGAGGTATTCCATTCCAATTGTTGAATGTTGTTAATCAACGAATGCGCCTGCGCCACTGTATCTGGCGCGGAAGTGAAGTTATCATTCTCCGCCAACAGAACCACGCCGCCGATGTGGTACTGAGTCATCAGATTATAAATTTGCGAAGTCTCACTGGTATCGGTGCCATTAAAAGTGACGAGGAACAATTGCCCCACGCGCTCTTCGGGCGTCATGGAATTCAAAATTGCCACAACTTCGGGGGGAATACCTGCTTGCGCCCGCACAGGAAGTGGCACAAGCACTGCGAGAAAAATGGTCAACAATAAAATTCGAACTAATTTCATTGCATCCCCATTTGTATCGTCACTGCGAGGGCGTACTTGTTCTCCAGGGCAAGTGTACCCGACGCAATCCCACACACCGTAGTAGAGATTGCTTCGTTGGGGAGAACACCCACCTCGCAATGACGAAGATGGCGATAATTAAGATAAAACAGACGCCGCTCAATGAACGACGCCCCGTGGAGATTCGCTTCGCGCGCCGCCCATGCCTGCTTCCGGCATTCGGATGGCTTCGCCTTCATCCGCCCCGTCCCAGCGCGCGGACAGCCATTTGCGGATCATCGGTGATGATGCCATCCACACCCCAGTCTTTGAGTTGCAGTATTTCCTCGGGCTTATTCACCGTCCAAACATGCACGCGGCGTTTGAGACGATGCGCGCGCAAAATCTGTTCCCTGCTCACGCTGGAAATATGCGGATGCAACGCCTGATAATCGCCAAACATGAATCCAAACGAGCGCGCCCATAAGCCGAGAAACCCCCGCGCGGCAAGCAATCCGCGTGGGACTTCAGGCAACATTTGCGCCGCAATCTTTAGACTGGATGGAAAGAAAGATGAGAAAAGAATCTGACTTTGATTATTATGCCGTTTGATCAACTCGCAGACCTTCACCACCAGACCCTCATGCGGGGTGAAGTAATTGGCAAACTTCAACTCAATGTTGATTATTTTATCCCTGCCAACGGTCTCGAATACTTCTTCAAGCAAAGGGACTTGTGTGCCTGCAAATTTTTCATCGAACCATTTGCCCGCATCCAGTTTTCGAATGACTTCAAGCGTAAGGGAATCCACGCGGCCTTTGCCGTCTGTGGTGCGGTCTACGTTGGAATCGTGAATGACGATCACGTGACCATCAGCGGTGAGGTTAACGTCAAGTTCGACGCCGTCTGCGCCTTTTTGAATGGCTTGTTGAAAGGCTGGCAGGGTGTTTTCCGGCGCGTGGGCAACGTCACCGCGATGCGCGAAAAGGATGGGGCGGGGAAAATGTTCAATCATCAGGTAGCAGGCTCGAGTTAATGGGGCGGCGTTTAAATATCCACAAAATAGGCTTTGCCGGCGTTGTCGATCATCTCGCGCGACATGGTGGCTGGAACGGCAAGGTAGGCTGAAATATCAATGATCTGATCGCACAGGTCGCGCGGATGCGAGGCGCGCAGTTTTCGGTTGCGTTTGATGTACCATTCCTGCAAAAGATAAGCCAGCCCCTGATCGTTATATTCAATTTTTTTATCCTGAGCAACGCGCTTGAATATTTCGCGGTACTCTTCAAAAGTTGGGTCGCCAATTTCGATCTTGTGGCGCAGGCGGCGCAGGAAGGCTTCGTCCACCAAATCTTTCGGCGGCAGATTGGTGGAGAAAACGATCATCACGTCGAAAGGCACTTCCACTTTGCGTCCCGTGTGCAGACGTAAATAATCGACGCGATTTTCAAGCGGAACGATCCAACGGTTGAGCAGGTCACGCGGACGTACCTGCTGGCGGCCAAAGTCATCGATCAATAAAATGCCGCCGTTGGCTTTGACCTGAAAAGGCGCTTCGTAGTATTTGGTGGTGTCGTCGAAAACAAGGTCGAGGCCTTCGAGGGTCAATTCACCGCCGACCACGATAAACGGTCTGCGGATCTTAATCCAGCGCAGGTCGCGGCGTGTGTTTGGGCGCAGGGTGCTTGTGTTTCCCGGTTCATTTTCTGGCGCAGGGCTGTGACTCACTGCATCGTAAACTTTGATGACCTGCCCATCCAGATACAAGGCATAGGGAATGTACATGCTTTGGCTCAGCACCAGGTTGCCGAACGCGCGCGCAATGCTGGTCTTTCCATTTCCGGGAGGTCCGTACATAAAAATGGATGAACCAGAGTTGAGCGCGGGGCCAAGCCTTTGGAAGATGGATTCGGAGATGACCATTTGCGAAAGGATCTGGCGCATGGTGCGCGAAGTGACGGTCATGCGTCCGCTCTTTTGGCGGCGGATGGCTTCGTTGTAAACGTCAAACGGGACCGGGGCAGGTCCCGCGTATTGACTGCGCTCCATGGCCTCACGCGCGCGCAGGATACCCGCGCCTGTAATTCCATAAGTGTATGCGCCATCTCCGCCCAAACCACCGCCCTGTTGAGAGGATTTTACTTCAATGAATTTTTCCTGCTTTAGCGAGGTCAATAATTGATCTGCCACACCCGAGAGGGGCAGGGCGATCTCTTCGGCGATCTTGAAGCCGGTCATGTAGCCGCGGAAATATAAAACTTTAAGGATCAGGTCTTGCAGCCAAAGAGGTGAAAGGCCCGTGTCTTCGAGACTGTTGATCTGCGGCGGCAAAAAACCGCCAACAGGTGCAGGGGATTGTGTTGATTGTCTTGTCATGGAATAACTATCCGATCCTGGGTGGGAATTTTTTTGGAGGCAGATTTTCAAAATCTGCCTTGATATGTCTCAATGACATAATAAATGAAATTATACTTCTTTTCGTTTGTAATCCTGCCTTACGAAACTATCAGCAATCTCGGTATGAAACCAGTTATCCACAGATTAACAGATTTTCCTCTTCAACCTGTTGATCTGTGGATGAATAAAAGCCACAATGATCCCGTACGATTTATTTAAATTAACCCATATC
>Ga0335397_10004503_pt1 | contig 18393 bp, 1 predicted proteins | sample MAT04_FD_205740 | JGI IMG/M metagenome (GOLD analysis project Ga0335397, IMG submission 205740) | Freshwater microbial communities from Lake Fryxell liftoff mats and glacier meltwater in Antarctica - MAT-04 (spades assembly) (version 2) ... | reverse complement strand
TCGCAGAAGTCATTGTCTATCGCGATGCTTCGGCTATGACGGCCACCGATGTCCAAAAAATCGAAAGTTATCTGGCCCTGAAATACGGCATCACCCTGGACCAAACTACAGCGCGCGATTATCTTGCCGGAGATGGTACTACCAAAATGTGGGATGCTACGGTCAACGCGGCTTTCAAATCCAACATCGCTGGCCTTGGTCGCGATAATTGTCAGCAACTCCACCAGAAAGAAAGCCGGAGTGTCAACCCTGGCCAATTTATCACCTTTGGATTAGGTGCCGGTTTGACGGGTAATAATTTGACCAATACCGAATCCGTCGTCAACGATAAAAGCTTCTTCTCCTGGGGTGATAATAATGCTACACTGGCTACCTCCGTGGCCGTCTCTGGTGCTACGGTGACGGAACGCTCCAGCCGCGTGTGGCGGGTGGATAAGACCAACTGGTCTGACCAGCAAATCACTTTCAAGGCGGTGGGTTATCCCAATCGCTATTTGCTGATTCATGATACTGATCCGGCTTTTGCTACCGCCCCTACGCAGGAAATTCTGCTGGATGCCAATGGCGAGGCCATTTTCAACAGCAGCCTGCTGCCAGATGGTGCTTACTTTACCATAGGTAATTTGCTGCTTGGCCCCGGTTGTGTCAATTCTGGCATTGCCAGTTGGTTTGATGCCAGCACAATGGACGACGGCGTAATGGTGCAGGGTACAGGCTGGCAGGATAAGAGTGGCTGGGGTCGCAACATGCTCAATATCAATGGCCCGGCTACAGCACCGGAGGTAAAGACTAATGTGGTCAATTTTAATAAGGGTACCTATTTCGATGGTGTCAATGACGTTGTGTGGCAGCCGTCTTACGGTACTGCCTTTACGGCAGGAGAAGTCTTTTCCGTGGGTCAGCGCTTCGATTTGGCTTCCCGTGGGCCCATGTTCGATTTTGGCGGTCAGGTTGGGCACTCGGCTTCCCATTATACCTGGACGAATGGGGGCATTTACGAACTCTTTGGCCTCAATGATCGGGTAGGTTTCAACCCACAGACCAATGCCATATTGGATCCCTCACCTGGTTTGACGGTTACGGGTACCACTTACAATCCTGATAACTACAATATTTACAATGTGGGTGCCGCTACTAACGACTGGTTTGCGGGGATGAACGGCCTGGCCAAAGCGGTCAAAACTACTAATACTCCCGTCTTCCTGACGAGTAGTAATAACACCAACGGTAATATGCATATTGGCTGGCGCGAAACCAGTTTCTTCTATGGAAATATCTCCGAGGTAGTGCATTACAACCGTAAGCTCACAGCGCTTGAACGACAAAGGGTACACAGCTATCTGGCCCTGAAATATGGCATCTCGATGGATCAAAGTTCGCCATACAATTATGTGGCGACCAATGGATCGGTCTATTGGGATGGCACTGCCAACGCCGGTTTTAGTAATAACATCGCCGGTGTAGGGCGCGATAACTGTACCAACCTGAATCAAAAGCAAAGTAAAAGTGTAAACCCCAGCCAGTTTATCACCATGGCCGTGGGCAGTGAGATTGCATTGTCGAACAAGGACAATGCCAGCACGATTACCAACGACCGGTCTTTCCTGGTTTGGAGTGACGACAATGGCAGTGCCAGCATTCCGGTAGCCGTTACGGCGACCAATGTTACGGAGCGCATGACACGAGTTTGGCGCGTAGATAAGACCAACTGGGCAGATCAAAACATTACCTTTAGAGCTCAGGGGTTCCCCAATCGCTATCTGCTCGTGCACAATAGCTCGGCCACTTTCGCCACGGCCCCCGATCAGGAGATCCTGTTGGACACTGTCGGTAAAGCCACCTTCAGTACCAGCCTGTTGCCGGATGGCGCCTACTTTACCATAGGTGACGCGATAAAAGGACCAGGTTGCGTCAATTTGGGCGTTAAAGCCTGGATTAAAACGGATTTTGGGCTGACGACTTCCGGGATATTAGTTAATAGTTGGGCTGATTACAGCGGTAACGATGCCAATGTATCTGCCGCTTCCGGCAGCGAACCCACTTTGAAATCCGCTGCTACTGTTAATTTCAATTTCAATAATGCTGTAGAGTTTACTGGCCTTAAAGTGCTGCAATTTGCCACGCCCACTACGGTGATAAATAATGATCTGGCGATTTTTGCGGCAGGTATTCCTAATAATGGCGCGGCTTATAAAACCATGTTCAGGTCTTCCGATTTTACTAATGGAGATCATCCAGTCGGCGTAACTACTACTGGTGCTTATGGCTATTTTTCCAACCCAACCGTAGGTTTTCTTTCTTCTGGTATTACACCTTCGGTGACTGTGCCATCTGTATTCGGCTTGCAGCATACCGCTGCAACAAATTTAGCCCTAACGTTTATCAACGGGAAGGCCGGGAATACGCTCACAGGTATTGACGAAACGGGAGAAAATGTACAATACTTTGGCAATATGCCGGGAGGTACACAGCCATTCGGACAGGTCGCCGAGGTAGTTGTTTATAACGGCACTCCTTCCGCTGCTGACCGGCAGCGCATCAATAGTTATTTTTCCCTGAAATACGGTATTACACTTGATCAAACTACCGCTCAGGACTACTTAGCTACCGATGGTACTACCAAAATGTGGGATGCTACCGCCAATGCCATCTACAAAAACAACATTGCCGGTATTGGTCGCGACAACTGCGACGCTTTGTATCAGAAGCAAAGCAAAAGTGCCAATGCCAGCCAGTTCATCACTTTTGCTATTGGCGATACCATCTTCACCAGCAATGCGGCAAACCTGGAAACGATCACCAACGACAAGAGTTTTTTCGTCTGGGGCGACGACAATGGCAGTCAAACTACCGAGGTAGCCGTCACTGCCACCAACGTTACTGCGCGCATGACCCGCGTCTTCCGCGTGGACAAAACCAACTGGGCCGATCAGGACATCACCTTCAAAGCGCAGGGTTACGCCAACCGTTACCTGATTGTCAGCAACAGTTCGGCAACTTTTGTCACGGTGAATCAGGAAATCCCGCTCGATGCCAATGGCCTTGCTACATTCAACAGCAGCCTTTTGCCCGACGGTGCTTATTTCACCATCGGAGATGCGATTAAAGGTCCGGGTTGCGTCAATCTTGGGGTAAAACTTTGGTTCAGACCCGATTACGGACTCAACACCAGCGCCGGGAAAATTACAGACTGGGCAGATTACAGCGGCAATGACGTATTGGTTGCACAAACGACCGTAGCCCGCCAACCGACTTACAACGCAAGCATGCTGAACTTCAACCCCGGCGCAACTTTTGCGGGCGGCACAGACGGACAGGTCTTGAAAGCAACCTTGAGTTCTATGAACGGCAACAGCCCCTACACCATTTTCGGGGTGCATAAACCGGATAATACAATTTCAAATCTATATGCCATCGGCAATCCGGTGGCCAATCAAAGCATCGCTTACCTTCCGAATTTTGGAGGCGGTACCAGGCTGATGAATCACTTTAGCGACGACTTAAGTGGAGGCGCTCCTCGTGCAGGCTGGCAGATGAACACGTTCAGGTATGACGCCCTTGCTTCGGGCACCGACCGCTATATTTATGACGAAGGCAAACAAATTGCAGCCAATGCCAGCAATGTACAGAACGTGCCGGTCAACCCGATTTTCTCCCTGGGTGGGTATGACAACAGAACGGGAGCAAACGGAGAGGAATACGACGGCGATCTTGTCGAATTCGTAGTCTACAATCAGGTGCTGGATCAGGCCCAACGCAACCGCGTAGAAAGTTATCTGGCCCTCAAATACGGCATCACACTCGACCAAACAACGCCTACAAATTATGTGTCCGGAGACGGAACCACGAAAATGTGGGACGCCACCGTCAATGCTGCCTACAAGTTTGATATTGCAGGTATCGGGCGTGACAACTGCCAGGCCTTGTATCAGAAACAGTCCACTTCGGTCAATGCCGATGCCCTCGTTACGGTAGGCAATGGGGGATCAATTGTTGCGGACAATGCTTCCAATACCAGCACCATGTCTGACAAAACGTTTATGGTCTGGGGGAATAACAATGCGGCCATTGCCTGGCAGACTTTTGAGTCGCCCGTAGCACGCCTTCGCCTGTACCGTCAATGGCGGGTAAACGAAACCGGCACGGTCGAAACGGTTAAAATACAAGTACCGGATAACAGCAGCGCACTCTCCAGCAAACTCCCAGGAGAAGCCAATGCGGTATATCTTTTGGTGGATGATGACGGTGATTTCACCACAGGTTCTGTGGAGAGACCCATGACGCTCAATGGCACAAACTGGGAAACGGACATCGATTTCTCAGATGGTCAATATTTCACGTTCGCCACGCAGGTGCCTCCGGCACCAGGTTGTGTGGTCTTAAACCTTCTTTTGTGGCTCAAAGCGGACGCTGGCCGGACAACGGTTGGTAACGGCGTAGCCACTTGGGCTGACCAAAGTTTAAGTGGCCTTAGTGCTGTTCAGGCAACGGTGGCCAACCAGCCAACCATTGACACCGCTGGTCTGAACTTTAACCCAGGTTTGATTTTTGACAATACCAACGACAATTTACAAATTGCGAACGCGACTTTGAGTGGTTTTCCGATCGGAAATGCCTCACGTACCGGTTTCTTTGTAGGTAAACTAAATGCCAACGCCGCTCAGGATATGGCCTTCGGATATGGCGCTTCCGTTGCGAACCAAAGTTTCCAAATGGGCAATAATGCTGGAAGAGCATGGTACGAGAATTGGGGCGGAAGTTATTTGGGCGCAGCTGGAGGAATTCCAGTCGGCCGTCAGATCATTAACTCCTGGAACCATAACAGTACCGCCAATCCGAACAGCACCGGCTTTATCAACGGCGGCTCTGACTGGACCCAACACATTGGAGCGCTCAATACCGTAATTGGCACCAACCCGATGTATATCGGTCGCCACAACGACAACGGAACGCCTAGATATTGGGATGGACGTATCGGTGAGGTCATTTTGTATGATCGAGCTTTGACGGCTGCCGAAATGCAGCGCGTACACTCGTACCTCGCACTCAAATATGGCGTCACGCTGGCACAAGATTATCTTTCCGGAGCAGGAACCACCATTTGGGATCTTGGTTCAACTGGTGGTTATGACAACGATATTGCCGGCATTGGCCGCGACGATTGTCAAGCCCTGAACCAGAAACAATCCAAATCTGTCAATACCGATGCCCTACTTACAATGGGCAACGGCAACCTGATTGTATCGGATAATAGTTTTAACTCTTCCGTCTTCAGTGCGGATGAATCCTTTATGATGTGGGGCAACAACAACGGCTCTATTGCCTGGCAACTGGCGGAAGCACCTACTGACCGGCAACGCCTGTCGCGCGAATGGAGGGTATACGAAACCGGCACCGTCGGTTCGGTTAAAATCAGTATTCCCGACAATGGCAGCGCCTTTGCGACCAAACTGCCCGGCGAGGTATCTACGGTCTATGTTTTAACTGATGCTGACGGAGATTTCTCCAGTGGTTCTACCGAGGTTGCCATGACCCTGAGCGGCACGAACTGGGAAGCGGATGTGGACCTGACGAATGCGCAGTATTTCACTTTTGGAACAAATGTGCCTGCGGCTCCGGGATGCGTAGTTAATAACTTAAGTCTCTGGTTAAAAGCTGATGCCGGGGTAACCGGTTCTCCAACCGTTACCGGTTGGGCGGATCAGACCTCGTACGTCAACCCAATTACCGTAGTTGGCGCACCTCAGATTACTTCAGCCATTAACTTTAACCCGGCTATCGTACTGGCTACCGGCAAATATTTCACCACGCCAAATGCCACCCATTTAGATCCTACTACTTCCAAAGTGACAGTGTTTGGGGTAACTAAGCCAACTGTACTAGGCTTCAATCCGGTTATTGCCAAAACGAGCAATTCGGGCTGGGATAATGGTTACGGCATGTATACCAATGTCAACCAAAAAATTGGATTCTGGCAGGGCGACATGTCCGGCATAGAACCGGCCAATGTGCCCCACCAATTGTATCCATCCACCCCATTTATGGCTACAGGCTACTATGATACAGACCAGAAAGTAAGTGTGAATGGCGCGGCGTCGACCAGTGCAAACCAGACGCCCACCCTTTCTACCAGCCAGGTAGAAATTGGCTACGCCAAAACGTTTCAGTTTACAGGAGATTACGCCGAAGTCATTCTGTATAATGAAGATATCGGTGCTACTTCACGCAATAAGGTAGAATCTTATCTGGCCGTAAAATACGGAATAACCCTGACGCATGATTATCTCTCGGGGTCAGGCGTAACCATCTGGGATATTGGAAGTACCGGCGGTTATGATACAGATATTGCTGCAATAGGCCGGGATGACTGTTCAGGCCTGGAGCAAAAACAATCCAAATCGGTCAATGCCAATGCCCTGATTACGATAGGCAACGGCAATACCATCGCAGCTTCCAATGTAACTAATAATTCAACGTTCAATTTCGACAAGTCGTTCTTGCTTTGGGGCAACAACAATGCTGCAATCAGCTGGCAAACGATTGAAACGCCTGCTACCCGCCAAGCTTTAAGCCGGGAATGGAAAATTGCAGAAATCGGCACCGTCGGATCGGTCAAGATTCGCATCCCCGACAACAGTAGTGCATTGGCCAGCAAACTGCCCGCAGAAACCTCCACCGTTTACCTTTTGGTGGATGCTGACGGCGATTTCTCCAGTGGCGCGACCGAGATTCCGATGACGCTGAACGGCACCGACTGGGAGTTAGATAATAATTTCTTTGACGGTGAATACTTTACATTCGCCACAGAGACCTGTAATCCTTTGATTACGACCAACCCGGTGAACGTAACCCTTTGTGCCGGCGGCAATGCCACCTTTACTTCCGCCGCCTTTGGTTCAGGTCTTACCTACCAATGGCAGGAAAATACGGGTTCCGGTTTTGTAAATATTTCCGGAGCCACCAGCGCATCGTATACCAAAATGGGTGCAAGCGGTGCCATGAACGGGTATCAATACCGCGTAGTCGTAAGCAATGCTTGTCCGCCGGCAGCCACTTCCACGGCAGCCATTATGACCATTAATACTCCGCCTGCGATCACTACTCAACCCGTAACTATCACGGTTTGCGATGGCACATTCGCTACTTTCGACGTAACCGCTACAGGTACTGGTCTGAGTTACCAATGGCAGGAAAACACGGGTTCAGGATTTGTCGATATTTCAGGACAAACCAATTTCCAATTCAGTACCCTGGCCACTCCTGCGAAAAACGGCTATTTATACCGCGTGATGATTAGTGGTACTTGTAGTCCAACGGCGACTTCTAGCACAGCAACGTTGAATGTGAATAGCCTGCCTGCCGTAACCACCCAACCCGTAGACGTCACCGTTTGTGCGGGCATGAACGCAGTATTTACCACCACTGCCACCGGCGCAGGGCTCAGCTACCAATGGCAGGAAAATACCGGTTCAGGGTTTATAAACATATCGGGTGCAACCAGTGCTTCGTATACAAAAATGGCAACCACTGGTGTAATGGACGGATATCAATACCGTGTTGTCGTAACCGGAACGTGTGCTCCACCGGCTACCTCCAACTCAGCGATGCTGACCGTAAATACCCTTCCTGCCATTACAACGCAGCCCACAGCACAAACAGTTTGTGCGGGCACAGATGCAACCTACACCGTAGCAGCAACGGGTACCGGCCTGACGTATCAATGGCAGGAAAATACGGGTTCAGGATATGCTGACATTTCTGGTGAAACGGGCACATCTTTTACCAAAACTGCCACTACCAGCATCATGAACGGGTATTTGTACCGTGTCGTTGTAAGCGGTACTTGTTCGCCATCTGTAACTTCGAGCGGAGTCTTACTGACAGTCAATACAGCGCCAACCATTACGGCACAACCGACCAATACAACGGTTTGTGCTGGCGTAAATGCTATTTTTAGCACCACCGCAACGGGCACTGGCCTGACCTATCAATGGCAGGAGAATACCGGTTCCGGTTTCGCAAATATTGGCGGCGCTACCAGTGCTTCCTTTACGAAGACAGGAACCACTCCTCCGATGAGCGGGTATCAATACCGAGTGGTAGTTTCGGGTACTTGTCCTTCACCACTCACTTCCAGCGAGGTCACTATGACGGTCAATTCATTGCCAGCCATCACCACACAGCCAACAGCTGTAACGGTGTGCGCTGGTGCTGACGCAACATTTACTGTAGCAGCAACAGGCACCGGATTGACGTATCAATGGCAGGAAAATACAGGTTCAGGGTTTGGCAATATCAGTGGCGCAACGAGTGCATCTTACACTATTTCGCCCACTACAGCCGCTATGAATGGCTATCTGTATCAAGTCATTGTGAGTGGTACTTGTAGCCCGGCAGTCACTTCCAGTGCTGTGCTTTTAACGGTGAACACACTTCCGGCCATCACAACACAGCCAACAGCGCAAACCGTGTGTGAAGCACAAAACGCGACCTTTACAGTATCCGCTACGGGTACAGGATTAGCGTATCAATGGCAGGAAAATACGGGCTCCGGATTTGTGAATATTGCGGGTGCGACTGCCGCTGCTTACACCAAAAATGCGACTACCTTAGCCATGAGCGGCTATCAGTATCAGGTTATTGTGAGTGGTACTTGCAGCCCTGCGGTGACTTCTGCTGCCGTTAATTTGACGGTAAATGCACTTCCGGTCATCACTTCGCAGCCTTCGGCAGTAACCGTATGCGCGGGCACAGATGCAATCTTTAGTGTCACAGCAACTGGCACAGCCTTAACCTATCAATGGCAGGAAAACACCGGTTCCGGATTTGTAGATATCAGTGGTGCAACGAGCGCTTCTTATACCAAAACCGGTACCACCAGTGTCATGAACGGCTACAACTATCGTGTGGTAGTGAGCGGCGCATGTACGCCGACACTCACCTCGAATGGCGCGTTATTAACCGTTAATACCGCACCGGCCATTACCACACAACCCGTGGCGGCAATCGTGTGCGAAGGCTCCAATGCAACCTTTAGCATAGTTGCTACAGGTACTGCACTCGCTTATCAATGGCAGGAAGATGCAGGTTCCGGTTTTGTCAACATTGCCGGTGCAAATAGTGCTTCTTATACAAAAACCTCCACTACTGCGGCCATGAACGGCTACCAGTATAAAGTCATCGTTAGCGGGACTTGTCCATCTGCACTGACTTCTAGCACCGTTTTGCTGACCGTAAATACAGCTCCGGCTATCACGACGCAGCCTTTGGCCGTGACCGTGTGTGCAGGTGCTAATGCCACCTTTACCGCAGCAGCAAGTGGTACGGGCGTAACGTATCAATGGCAGGAAAATACGGGTTCCGGATTTGTGAATATCAGCGGTGCCACCGGTGCTTCTTATATCAAAATGACTACTACCACAGCCATGAGCGGGTATCAATACCGGGTCATTATAAGTGGCACCTGTCCTTCGCCGGTAACGTCGAATGAAGTGGCGTTGACGGTAAATGCATTGCCAAACATTACGACACAGCCTTCGGCGGTGACCGCCTGTGCGGGAGAAAATGCCATTTATACCGTAGTGGCAACTGGCACCGGACTCAGTTATCAGTGGCAGGAAAACACCGGTTCCGGATTTGTGAATCTGGCCGGTGAAACCAATGCAAGCCTTACCCGAACAGCCGTAACGGCCGGAATGAGCGGGTATTTGTATCGGGTTATGGTAAGCGGAGTTTGTACGCCGTCGGTAACTTCAAGCGAGGTTTCACTGACCGTTCAAACATCTCCGTCCATTAGCACACAACCTTCCTCTATCACGGTTTGCGCAAGTCAAAATGCCACCTTTACAGTAGTAGCGACTGGTACGTTCCTTACTTACCAATGGCAGGAAAACACCGGATCCGGATTTAACAATATTGCCGGAGCGACCAATCCATCGTACACAAAAGTCGGAACCACCCCGGCCATGAACGGTTATCAATACCGGGTCGTGCTCAACGGACCATGTATTCCGCTTACTTCTGATGCTGTTTTACTGACGGTTAACACTGCTCCGGCCATCAGCCTCCAGCCTACCGCTACAACGGTTTGTGCCGGGGCCAATGCAACCTTTGCAGTGGTGGCAAGCGGTACAGGATTGACGTATCAGTGGCAGGAAAACACCGGCTCCGGCTTTACCAATATTGCCGGGGAAACCAGTGCTACCTACACCAAGTTTTCAACTACGGCAGCCATGAATGGCTATTCGTATCAGGTGATTGTATCCGGCGCTTGTACGCCTGCCGTCACGTCCGGTATTGTTTCGCTGACCGTAAATACACTTCCGGCAATTACCAGCCATCCTTCCAGCACAACTTTGTGTGTTGGCAATAATGCACTCTTCAACGTAGGAGCAATGGGTACTGGCCTGACCTATCAATGGCAGGAAAATATCGGTTCGGGCTTCGTGGACATTCCGGGTGCAACGGCATCGCTCTACATCAAATCCACGGTAACGGCAGCCTTTAACGGTTACCAATACCGGGCCGTAGTGAGCGGCGCTTGTGCGCCATCCGTTACGACCAATGCAGCGGTACTGACGGTCAACAGCTTGCCGGCCATTACGACGCATCCGTCCTCCGTGACCACTTGTTCCGGTGCCAACGTTATTTTCTCGGCCACAGCTACCGGTTCAGGCCTGGCTTATCAATGGCAAGAAGATAACGGCTCTGGTTTCGTGAATATTAGCGGTGCTACAGGGGTTTCCTACACCAAAACAGGCATCACCGGCGCCATAAATGGTTACCAATACCGCGTAATTGTCAGCGGCACTTGTTCGCCTTCAGTAACCTCCAATGCTGCAGTACTAACCGTTACAACAGCGCCAACCATTACCGACCAACCCGATGACGTCAGCATCTGCTCAGGTGCAAATGCGGTCTTTAGTGTGACGGCCTCGGGTTCAGGGGTGGCTTATCAATGGCAGGTGAACGATGGCTTTGGTTTTGTGGACATTCCGGGTGCAAGCAATGCAACGTACACCAAAGTAGCAGCACCAGCTTCTTTCAATGGATACCTGTATCGCGTCATTATAGGCGGCGTTTGTCCTCCTGGACTTACCTCTGCTGTAGCTACCCTGACGATTCAGGATGGTCCGGCCATCAGTTCGCATCCAAGCAGCATTGTAGCCTGCGTAGCCAGTAATGCATCCTTCTCCGTAGTAGCTTCAGGCCCGGGTCTGAGTTACCAGTGGCAGGAAAATACCGGTTCCGGTTTTGTCAATATTTCAGGTGCAACCAGCGATAATTATACCAAATCAGGAATTACTCTGGTAATGAACGGGTATCAGTATCGTGTACTGGTTACCGGAACCTGCGCGCCAACTGTTGCTTCGAATCCAGCAGTAATGACCGTGGAAGCGCCACCGGCAATTACCACACAGCCCTCCAGCAGCGCGGTATGTGTAGGCGCAAATGCAAGCTTTACGGTTGCGGCCTCGGGTACCGGATTAACGTACCAGTGGCAGGAAAATACGGGTTCAGGTTTTGTGAATATTTCAGGGGCAACAGCTACCTCCTATACCAATTCCTCTGTAACAGCGGGTATGAATGGTTACACGTATCGTGTGATCGTAACAGGGGCCTGTTCTCCGCCAGCCACTTCAAATGTGGTTACTTTGACGGTTAATCAGGCGCCCTCCATTACCGCTCAACCCTTGGATGTGGCTGTTTGCCAGGGTGCAAATGCCAGCTTTAATGTAAGCGCTACGGGTGCGGGTCTGCTGTATCAGTGGCAAGAAAATATGGGTGCCGGTTTTGTCAATATTTCCGGTGCAACCGCTTCGGGCTATACCAAAACAGGGGTAACAGGCGCCATGAATGGCTATCAATATCAAGTCATTGTAAGTGGTACCTGCACACCTCCGGTAACTTCGAATCCAGCTATCCTAACGGCAAATACGCCTCCTGTAATTATTTCACAACCTTCGGCGTCAACGACTTGTGTGGGCTCTAACGCGATCTTCTCGGCCATGGCAACCGGTTCTGGTTTGACGTATCAATGGCAGGAGAATACGGGTTCAGGTTTTGTCAATATTGCAGGGGCAACCAGTGATATTTACACGAAATCTTCGGTAACGCCCGCTATGAATGCATATACTTACCGGGTAATTATCAACGGTACCTGCCCGCCTTCGGTGACTTCTTCGACCGTCGCACTGACGGTGATTGCAGCACCTGCGATAACGACCCAGCCGATCGCGATTACCTTATGCGCAGGTGCAAATGCAACCTTCAGCGTGGCAGCAACCGGGGATGCTCTGACGTATCAATGGCAGGAAAACACAGGCTCAGGTTTTAATAACATTGCAGGCGCCACGAGTACATCTTACACAAAAACTTCAACTACAGCCGCCATGAATGGGTATCTGTATAGAGTCGTGGTTTCTGGAACTTGTGCTCCTCCAGCTACTTCAAACAATGCGCTATTAACCGTTAATACAGCACCTGCCATTACGACGCAACCTTCGGCAACGACGGTCTGTGAAGGCGCAGGTGCAAACTTCACAGTTGTAGCAACCGGGACAGGACTTGCTTATCAATGGCAAGAAGATGCGGGCTCTGGTTTTGCCAATATTGCGGGCGCCACCACTGCCTCCTATACTAAAACCGCTACCAGCAGTGGGATGAATGGTTACCTGTATCAGGTAATAGTCAGCGGTACTTGTTCACCCGCGGTTACTTCAACTCCGGGTGCACTGACAGTGAACACTTTGCCGGCCATCACGACGCAACCCCTTGCGGTTACGGTGTGTGCTGGTACAAATGCGACCTTTAGTGTGGTGGCCACGGGCACTGGTTTGACGTATCAATGGCAGGAGAATACGGGTTCAGGGTATGCCGACATTTCAGGAGCAACTAGTGCTTCTTATACCAAGGTGGCTACCACCAGCGGCATGAATGGTAATCTGTATCGGGTTATTGTGAATGGAAGTTGTTCACCAACCGTAACATCAAGCGCAGCGGCTTTGACCGTAAACACAGCGCCTGCTATTTCCGCTCAGCCTGCTTCTATTACCGTTCCTGAATCTTCTAATGCTACTTTTAGCGTGACTGCCACAGGCGCTGGCTTAAGCTACCAATGGCAGGAATATGCCGGAGTAAGTTTTGCTAATATATCAGGAGCAACAGGTTCGTCGTACACGAAAACTGCTGTCACCTTTGCAATGGACGGATACAAATACCGGGTAATAATAAGCGGAACTTGTTCTCCTGCGGTAACATCCAATGAGGCTATACTCTCTGTTACACTTACCTCGCCTGTTCTCGCAGTAAAAGCATTCCTGGGTGGATCTTACGAAGATGCAACCGATAAAATGCATGATAAACTTCGGGTTGCAAACCTGATTCCAAATGCTCAGCCTTATAACGGCAGCCAGTATAATGATTTTGGGTATGCCGGAACAGAAACCATTGGCTCCGGTGTATTGAATATAACTGGGGACAATGCGATTGTAGACTGGGTGTTGCTTGAATTGCGTGATGCCAATAATCCTGCCACTATAGTGGCTCGACAAGCAGCCTTGATCCAGCGTGACGGCGATGTGGTTAGTTCGACCGACGGTATTTCGTCGGTCACGTTTACGGGCACGCCTGCAGACGACTATTATGTAGCCATTCGCCATCGCAATCACTTGGGTACCATGACCATGGGTTCCTTATCACTATCTGGTTTGTTGACGACCATTGACTTTACCAATGCATCGACACAATTGTATCAGATATCAGGTCCAAACGGTTCTCTTCATGCGCAACAGGTACTGGTGAACGACAAACGCGCACTTTGGGCGAGCAATTACAGCAACTCAAGCAGCACCGGTAATCGGATAATTTATCAGGGCAATGATGCTGATCCGGATGAAGTCTATTTCAAGGTTTTGCTGGATGCAGGCAACATCAATTATTTACCCAACTACGTCGTCACGGCGTATGATCGGTCAGATGGAAACCTTGACGGAAAAGTCATTTATCAGGGAAATAATTCAGATGAGGAAATTACATTCTTCAATGTACTCCTTTTCCCAGGTAATATTGGATTATTGCCCAACTACGTCGTTTACCAACAAATACCATAATACCGCAAGCCTTTGGCTAAAAATCGGCTTGGAGATATTTCGGGAAAAGAACCTGTAAGCCAGGTAAAAATTCCTGAAATATCTCCGCTGAGCCGGTGAATAACTGCTTGGTCTTCACCTAATTCTAATCTTCATAAAGTAAGTCGCATGAAAAAGTTTTGTTTTCTCCTTGTATTCCTTTCTTTCAACGGTAGCCTGTTTGCTCAGGTGAAGTTAAATCTTTCTTATCAATCGGAAACGCAGATCTACACGGTCAGTGTAATACCCGAAACGACCTATTCAGAGCCTAAAAATATGATCGGCTCTGCACAGATCGTACTTCGAGCCAAATTCAATGAAAACTTCACCCCGATAATTACCAGCCGTGTGGACGGATTGATTTGGGCTGATAATTCTTATGTGGATTTCCCGGCCGATGCACCCGAATATACATACGCTTGTATAGCACTGGCCAATGGCCCCACCAAGAAAATTCAATTTTTATCGGATACAGAAGTCCCGCTCTTTAGTTTTAAAAATGCCGGAGGAGATTGTCCCGGGCTGATTGAATTGATATCAAACGACGATCCGCTCGTCCAGGCTGTTCTGTCTTCGGGGTACAACGTAACACAAAATCTCCCGATTCTAGGTGCCAGAGGCAATGCATACGCTGGTATACTAAACGGGGTAGTGGAATGTGCTGTAAGTGGTTCAAAAGAATTTAATGACCAAATCATCGGAGACGTTCAGATTGCGCCTGTGCCTGCTGACAAACGTGTTACGATTGCCTGGCAAAACCTAGACGACATGCGCCACATGGAAATGGTAATAACAGACAGCAGAAGCCGCGAGGTTTTTAGGGAAAAGATAAGCAGCTTCAAAGGTGAGAATGCTTTAAATGTTGATGTAAGTAGCTGGAGCTCAGGTATGTATAACATCAGATTCCACTTAGGCAGCGGGAGGCAAACTCGGGGTTGGCATTTTATGGTCATCCGTTGAAAATGCCAACTACCTGTCGGGTTCACCCAATCAATATTTCAATCTTCCCGAAAATAATCCGGGGCTCAAATTTTTTCAACGATGAAAAAACTGCTACATTTCGTATCCGCCGCACTGTTTGTCATACTTTTTACCCAAAATGCAGACGCCGCCGTTACCTATAAGTTGAATTACAATAGTTCGACTCAAACGTATACCGTTTCTTTCAATAGCACAGTTGCCTATAACGGTCCATTTGCACGAGTAACCGGCTCTACTCAATTCACCATTGTAGCCCCCGACCCAGATGCTGGCGGAGGTGGCGCTTTTGATGTGATCAATTTAACAAACCTCACTGCGTTGCAGTGGGGATTATCCCAATTAAACAGTCCTCCCGAAAATCCATCCAAGGACTATTTGTTTTTTGCGCCAACCAATGCCGGTTCTTACATTCCTTTTAATATTCCGGCCAATACGGATGTTGCTTTGTTTACATTTAAGACAACTACTCCTTGTACCGTTCCACTGTATTTGTATGACAATATCAATGACCCCTTGAATTTAAATGGGTCTATAAATGCCGATAATAATTTTAAAGTACTGGGTGGTGGTAATGTGAACCTCTATACAGACAATGTGTCCGATAACACGGCCTGTTCCTGTGTTACGTACAAACTTGTTTTGGATCCGGACGGGCAAACTTATAGGGTATCCTTTAACAGTGGAGTAGCTTTTATGGGTCCATTATCCAGGATTACAGGAAGCACGCAGTTTACGATTGTTATGTCAGACCCAGATGGAGCAGGACCAGGTTCAGCGGCTGTTATTGATTTAACAGCGCTAACTACGCTTCTGATGGCTGAATCACATTTAAATAGCCCTCCCGAAAATCCGACCAAGGATTATGCGTTTTTTGCTCCATCAAATGCAGGTAGTTATGTGCTATTTGATATTCCCGCCGACACGGATATCGAACTATTTACATTTAAAATTACAGGAAACTGCTCTGGGGATGTTTACTTGTATGACAATATCGCAGACCTACTAAATTCTAACGGTTCTATTAATGCCGATAATAATTTCAAAACTCTTGGCGGTGGCAACGTAAATTTATACTGCTCGAATACCAGTGGTATAGTGCCATTGCCGAACCCTACCATTACCCTTGGAAGTATTGTTCCGGTTTGCCCAGGAGTGTCCTCGGCAAACCTTCCCTATTCTGCTACAACAGGGGGGGTAGATCAATACAGTATAGATTTTGATGCTGCTGCTGAAGCTGCGGGTTTTGTTGATGTGGTGAATGCAACATTGCCGGCGAATGCTATTTCGATCGCAATACCCGGAAATGCGATTTGCGGCACCTATTCTGCTGCACTTACGGTTCGAAACAGCGGATTAAGCTGCGTAAGTGTTCCCTATTCCATCACCGTAACGATTCAGGATTTAGTCAATCCGGTGATCACTACTTGTCCTCCGGCAGAAAACTATGCAGGTTGCAGTACGGGCGCCATTACAAGCCTCGCTTATTCGGCGACGGTAGTAACGGTGACCGGCGCACAATTTACAGGGGTCGGTGGAGTTGCTACGGACGGCTGTAGTATTGCTACCTATAAATATATTGATACACAGGCGGGTACTTGTCCGATTGTCGTTACGCGCCAGTGGACGGTCACGGATGCTTGTGGCAATTCGGCCTCGTGTAATCAGACGATTAATGTCGATGATACGACGAACCCAACTGCGAGCAATCCAGCGGCAGTAGCGGTTCAGTGTATTGGCAATGTTCCAGCGGCCAATATTGCTGCGGTCACCGACGAAGCGGACAATTGCACGGCTGCTCCAACAGTTGTCTTTGTTGGCGACGTGTCGGACGGCAACACTTGTCCCGAGGTCATCACCCGCACGTATTCGGTAACCGATGATTGCGGAAACGTGATCAACGTTACTCAAACGATTACGGTGGACGATACCACAAACCCTACAGCTTCTAACCCAGCTGCGGTTGCGGTTCAGTGCATCGGGGACGTCCCAGCTTCTAACATTGCGGTAGTTGCGGACGAAGCCGACAACTGCACGGCGGCTCCAACAGTTGCTTTTGTGGGCGATATTTCGGACGGCAACACTTGTCCTGAGGTTATCACCCGCACGTATTCGGTAACCGATGATTGCGGAAACGCCATCAATGTTACCCAGACCATCACGGTTGATGATACTACTAACCCAACGGCCAGCAATCCAGCGGCAGTAGCGGTTCAGTGCGTGGCCAATGTTCCAGCGGCCAATATTGCTGCGGTCACCGACGAAGCGGACAATTGCACGGCTGCTCCAACAGTTGCTTTTGTGGGCGATATTTCGGACGGCAACACTTGTCCTGAGGTTATCACCCGCACGTATTCGGTAACCGATGATTGCGGAAACGCCATCAATGTTACCCAGACCATCACGGTTGATGACACTACTAACCCAACGGCCAGCAATCCAGCGGCAGTAGCGGTTCAGTGCGTGGCCAATGTTCCAGCGGCCAATATTGCTGCGGTCACCGACGAAGCGGACAATTGCACGGCTGCTCCAACAGTTGCCTTTGTTGGCGACGTGTCGGACGGTAACACTTGTCCTGAGGTTATCACCCGCACTTACTCGGTGACGGACGATTGTGGCAACGCTATCCTTGTTACTCAAACCATTACCATTGACGATACCACAAACCCTACAGCTTCTAACCCAGCTGCGGTTGCGGTTCAGTGCATCGGGGACGTCCCAGCTTCTAACATTGCGGTAGTTGCGGACGAAGCCGACAACTGCACGGCGGCTCCAACAGTTGCTTTTGTGGGCGATGTTTCGGACGGCAACACTTGTCCCGAGGTCATTACTCGCACGTACTCGGTAACTGACGGTTGCGGAAACGTGATCAACGTTACTCAGACCATCACGGTTGATGACACTACTGACCCAACGGCTTCTAACCCGGCTTCGGTCACGGTTCAGTGCATCGCTGATGTGCCTGCTTCTGACATTACCGTTGTAACCAATGAAGCCGACAACTGCACCGCAAATCCTGTGGTAGCTTTTGTGAGCGATGTTTCAGCAGGCACTTGTCCGCAAGTAATCACCCGCACGTATTCGGTGACTGACGCTTGTGGAAACGCCATCAATGTTACTCAAACGATTACGGTGGACGATACGACTAACCCAACTGCGAGCAATCCAGCGGCAGTAGCGGTTCAGTGCGTGGCTGATGTGCCTGCTTCTGACATTACCGTTGTTACCAATGAAGCCGACAATTGTACCGCAAATCCTGTGGTAGCTTTTGTGAGCGATGTTTCAG
>Ga0335397_10004493_pt1 | contig 18412 bp, 18 predicted proteins | sample MAT04_FD_205740 | JGI IMG/M metagenome (GOLD analysis project Ga0335397, IMG submission 205740) | Freshwater microbial communities from Lake Fryxell liftoff mats and glacier meltwater in Antarctica - MAT-04 (spades assembly) (version 2) ... | reverse complement strand
CGAGCATCGGAGGGTTCTGGCGGTCCTGGCCTGGTTGCGTGGGTGACCTGGACACAGGGTCGACGCATTGAGTCAGTAGATCGAGTTTTGAAGAATCAATGGGAGTCTGTTCCGAACGGATTTGAGAGATGGCTTAGGCATCGTCCGCAACGTGGCTGGATTCGTAGCGGTAACACTGATGCCGGATGGCGCCGCATGCGAGGTGGTGGAGACCATTGCTCATCATCCAGAGACAAGGCTGAAAGCTGGAACTTCGTCAATGCTTGCGATGTTCACGATTTGGGCTATGACATGATGCGTTTCATGCGGGTTGGTGGCGACATTCGAAAGTCTATTGATGAACTCTTCTACAATGAAATGAAGGCGAACTGTTCTCGACAGGGCTTCATTCAGAAGGGTGTCTGCTACCCAGCGGCATCGATGTACCTGCTTGCCGTACAGCTGAGGACCATTTATGACAATGCTGGTGTTCCCACATGACGTCGGTGAGAAGGTGGGTCATCGTCTTCTCGACTTTGTATTTGATTGCCATTCTGTTCTTTAACACGTACGCAATTATATTTGAATCCGGTTCAGGTGAGGTTGGACCCGCCTTGGTGACCACCCTCCTTTTGGGATTGCCATGGATCATCGCTGGTGGCCCGCTCTTCGACCTATCTCCAGCACCTTCCGCTTGGGTCGGCTGGTTCGCGGTCGTTTCTGCCAACCTCATCAACTGGGGACTTGTCACATACCTATTGTTTCGGGCTACGAGAAATGGGCGGCGAGTGGACAAGGACTGACGAAAATGCCGCGATATTTCCATGTCGATCTGAATGGCCCCCATCTCTGGTGGGACGAGCAGTTTTGTGCGCTTTTGGAGCTGAAACACGGTGTTGCCGTTGCTGAACAGCACCGGATCCAACGGGAACGCGCTGCAGAGATCTTCCGCCAGGCGCACGAGGCGCACCTGTGCGGGCGAGTAGCGCTGCCGTCGAGGAGCACGAGGCCGCGGTTCTTCGGTAGCAGGGCGGGCAGTTGCGTCTCACACAGGAGATGGATGAGTTCTTGGTGTCTTGAGCATTCGTGCCCGATACGGCAAGCCGAACACCGGCGCTAGGGGAGCGGTCCAGAAGTGGCGCTCTAACCGCTCGCCCACCGCGCCAAACGATCTGCGAGTCCTCGCATCCTGCGAAGGCACGGAACTTGCCTCGATCATCAACAACCACCAAGTCCTCAGCGGAGGCTCCACCAAAGCCGAGGCACTTGTCGAAGCGGCCGCTCGCCTCAGCGCGGCCGGCGTGAACCACGCCGCGGATCTTGATCCCGATAATGCCGAGCACCGTCAGGCCTACATGGGAGTCCGCGGGCTCGGCCCCGTCACGTTGGCCTACTTCTGCATGTTGGTGGGCCACGAGGATGTGAAGGCCGATACCTGGGTCGTACGCGTAGTCGAGCGCGCTATTGGCACCCCAACATCTTCGGACAGCGCCCACGAGTTGCTCATGGCCTCGGCCAAGCAGCTAAACGTGAAACCGCGAGTCCTCGACCATGCTGTTTGGGACTTTGCGCGTAGCGGTGGACTGAAGGGCTGAGCGCCTCGAGATTGCGTCTAGCTCATCGGCCGCGCGCACACCCCTGGCTGTCTTGCATCAACGTCAATGCGAGGCATCGGCCGACTTGTGCGCGCTTCCGCCGGGTCTGGGTACATAGCCTCTAGCACTGCCGCGCGTTCAGCGCACCGCGCGCTAAGTGTTGACGAGCCAACTAGTCACTTGGCGACAAAGTGACACCAAGGTCGCGGGCGGTCCTGAGGTACACAAAGCGCCCCAACGTGATCATCCAACGGTCTGGGTTGGATTCGACGACGGTGCGTGCAACGTCACGCGCCGAGAGAAGAGAGTTGCCCGGATTGGTCATCGCAGGGTCCTCTCCGAGCCGATTCGCTGCTCTGCGGTGCCTTAGCCCGTCCGACATTAGGTTGCGGGCTGCAAGCGAAGGCGGTCGACCTCGCGGTGCCACACATAGCGGGCCCGGGAGTTGCGGGCGAGGGACGCTGCTGCACTAACTGGTGACAGATTCGGCCAGTTCGCTATCCACGCCAGGGTGCCGATGCCGAAGTCGGCGTATTTAGTTTGGGCGCGTCGGTGCGCTGGCTGCACCAGGTCGTCTGAACTGGCGCAGGCTCAGCCACCATCGAGCAGATGCTCGATAAGGCGACTTGTGGTGTGGAGGAACCGCTTCCGGGCCGCTCCGGTCGGCATCCCAGCGGGCATGGCCTGCTGGAGTTGCAGGAGCCCCAGCCACAGCGCATAGGTATGCAGTGCGTTGTCTCGCGCCAACGCCGGCGGAAGTCCTGCGTCCCGCAGGGTGGCGGTGACGAACTCGATTCGACGCTGGCTCACCTGCGCGACGATCGGCGCCACCAGACGATTGTCCCTACGTCCCAGCAGGTCGATCTCGGCCTTGTTGGTCCGGATCTCGGACTGGAGGATCTCGAAGAGCTGGCTCAACCGCTGCCGGGCGTCGCGAGTCGAGTTGAGGGTGGCGATGATCGACTCGGTCTCGGCCTGCCACAGCTCCAGGACTGCCACCACCAGCGCGTCGCGGTTGGCGAAGTGCCAGTAGAAGCTCCCCTTGGTGGCATGGAGTCGGGCAGCCACACGCTCGACGGCTACTCCGTCGAGCCCTTCGTCCACCAGGGCCTCAAGTCCGGCCCGAGCCCAGTCGTCGGCGTTCAGTGGGGGAGTGGTGCGAGCCATGTCCATACGCTAGCGTACGGACATGGCATACGGTTGCGTATGGAAGGCGTGGCGATGATCGAGAATGTGCACGAACGGAGAGTCGCGGCCTCTGCTGACCGCGTCGGGGCGCTCCTTGAGACGTGGGGTTCGGACCACGACAGGTTCTGGCGCACCGACGTCTCGGAACCCACATTCCTGGACCGTGGCCTGGAGGTGGGGTCACGAGGTGGTCACGGCCCCGTGCGCTACGTCGTGACACATCATGAGCCAGGTCGGAGAGTGGACCTCAGTTTCGAGCCCGGGCTCGTGCTTCGCGGTCGGCATTCGTTCATCATCACGCCACAGGGCGAGCAGGCGTGCGTGGTGAGACATGAGCTGATGGCCGCAACAGAGCGCAGCGCCACGCTCCTGAGACCGCTCATTGAAGTACTGCACGACGCGACGGTCGAAGACGTCTTCGACCACATCGAGCGTGAGCTCACCGGAACGGCGCACCGCGCTCAATCAACGCATCCCTTCCTCCGTTGGCTCGGGCGGACCTTTCGTTCCCGCGGCGTCAATAAGTGTGATGCCTGCCTGGAGCTTCCCGTCGCGGAGTTCGGCGCAGTGCACGCGGCCGACTGCTTCACCACTGTCGTACTGCCTGGAGACCCGGTCGAGGCACGCGCGTGGGCGGAGGGCGTGCTGGGGCACGGCCCCGCCTGGATCAATCTCCTGATGCGCTCGCGCGACATCCTGATGCGACCCCTGGGTCTGAAGACTGCTGGCGGGGATCCACCCCCCACCGGGTTCCCTGTCCTTGCCGACCACGGCGACGAAATCCTGATGGGCCTCGATGATCGCCATCTCGACTTTCGGGTCCGGGTGGCCATCCGTGATCGTGCGGTGCATCTGACGACCACGGTGCACATCAACAGCCGCATCGGTCGCCTCTACTGGGCGGTCGTGCGCCACGTGCATCCGCGCGTCGCACGTTCGATGTTGGCAGACATGGCCTTCCCGCCCACGGCGAAATAGGTCGAAGTGAACACCGCCACCAGTCCGGTGTGTACTGAGTCGGCACTGTCGCGTTGTTTGATGGCAGCCGGAGTTCGGCGTGTGAGTATGTGATCAGCCTGCCTCGATCAGCTCCGAGGTGAAGCGCTGGACCCAGCGGTTGATCCTGACGTGAACCACCTCGACGCCGAGCGTGGCGAGCAGGTCGGCCACGTCTCGGTGGACAGTCCGTATCGGTGGTGCCCGCGCAATGCTCGATCTGTGGTGACTTCGCTGGGCGTGGTCCCCGTGTCGATACAGCGGTGAAGAACTGTCGGGCCGCGTCGGGTTTGCGCCGGTCCGACACCAGCACGTCGATTACTTGCCCGAACTGGTCGATCGCGCGGTACACATAACGCCACCGGCCGGCGACCTTGACGTAGGTCTCGTCCACGAACCACCGGTCACCATGACTTTGGCGGGTGGGCCTGGCGGCCTCGATCAGTAGCGGTGTGAACCGATGAACCCACCGGTAGACCGTGACGTGATCTACATCAATGTCACGCTCGGCAAGCAGCTCACCCACATCCCGATAGCAAAGCCCGTAGCGCAGGTACCAACGCACGGCCAAGACGATCACATCCGGTGGGAATCGGAACCCCGCGAACGCCAAGGGAACATCAACAACGGGCCTGGGACTGCCACGACGACGCATCCGATGACCATCGCGGTCGACCTGACATCCATCAACGCAACAGTGCCATCCAGCGAATGCTGATCGCGTCATGAACGGGACTGTACGATCCGCTAACGCAACAGTGCCCGATCGCGTAATGATCAGGGCATCGCTTTTTGCCGACTGACCCCGGACAACAGGATTGACGATGACGAGTATTGACGCCGATTCTCTTGAGCAGCAGAACATCGCCTTGGTAACCCGGTTTTGCAAGTCTTGGGAGGAGGCAGATGTATCCCTGCTCCTGGAGTTTCTTGACGACGCGGTGTTCTACCAAATGTGGGACTCCGATGACGCCATCAAGGTGCAGGGCAAAGTGGCGTTCAAGGAAGTGGTCGGTGGCTTTCTCGCCAGTATGGACACCGTCGAGTTTGAGATCTTTCGCACTCAATGCATGGGCAAGATCGTGATCAACGAACGCACCGACCGCTTCATCAATGAGGGCGGGCAAATGGTGTTTTCCGTTACCGGCGTGTTCGTAGTGGAGCAAGGCAGGATCGTCTACTGGAAGGACTACCTGTTCCCTGGCAAGGGCGAACAGATTCCTTCTTGAGCGTCGCGGTCTGGCCACAATCCGGGCGGACCAAGACCCCATCACCGTTGCAAAGGCTCGCCGTGGCCTTGACGCAACAGGTGCTCCGCCGAACCCTGGGTGTTCCGCCATGATGGCGTGATGACGACCTGTCCTTGCGCCTTGGTGGCTGAATGCGTGGTCAGGGAGCGGGCTTGCGACCCCTTGGGTTGAGGCCCTTCGATCATTTCGGAGCCGTGCGCCCAGCGAAGTAGTGGTCCGATCGAGGTGCTCGCGTCAGTCCGTCTCGGAGGCTTTCGCTCTCCGCCGGAGAGTGGGATGGTTGAAAGAAGTTGACGTGCCTGGTTCATTTCGGACCCTGGGCACCCAAGCCGCTGGTTGATCGTTGGCGAAGGTGATGGGCAATGACGACTCAGTCCGAGAACACGCGAGGCTTGCCTTCGGATGCCTTTGACGTGGTCGTGCTCGGTGGGGGATCAGCTGGCGAGCGAGCGGCGCAGTTGCTCGCCGCCGCCGGCCGGAACGTGGCACTCGTCGAGGCGAACAAGGTGGGCGGTGAATGCCCGTACTACGCGTGCATGCCCAGCAAGTCGATGCTGCGAAGCGCGGAAGTCCGCGGGTTGGTGGCGCATGCGCAGGATCTCGGTGCTGTGTCCAGCGATCTGAGTGATGACGATCCTGACGCCGCTTATGCACTCGCCGTCGCGCGTCGCGACCGCATCGCCGACTATCGGTCTGACGAAGGCGCCGTTGATGGGTTGGAGGAGGCGGGCGTCACCGTGGTGAGGGGCTCCGGTGTCGTGGTGGCTACGCGAGCAGTTGTGGTGGATGGCCGTGAGCTCACGTGGACCGATCTCGTCATCTCGACGGGGTCGATGGCTAACCGCCCAGACATCCCCGGATTGTCGGACGTGCCTTACTGGACCTCGGACCAAGCGCTGACTGAAACCCAACGACCGAAGTCGGTCGCAATTCTCGGTGGTGGCCCCGTTGGATGTGAACTGGCTCAGATCTACGCGCGATTCGGCGTCGACGTTGCGCTGATCGAGGCCTCGCCGAAGTTGCTCGGTGCTGAGGAGCCCGTGGTCGCTGCGCTCCTCGCCGACCACCTGCGGGCTGACGGTGTGCGGATCATGCTCAGTGCGGCCGTCTCTCGGGTGTCGTCTGGCGGTGCCGGATTCGTTATCGAGTTCGACGACGAATCCATGATTGAGGTCGAGCGCTTCGTAGTGGTGACCGGTCGCAGCCCTCGGACGGATGCGCTCGGCGCCCTCGCTCTTTCTCTCGGTGATGCCGGTCAGGTACTCGTTGACGAGCGGTGTGCTGTGCCCGGGCAAATGAATGTGTGGGCAGCTGGTGACGTGACGGGTATCGCTCCCTTCACCCACACGGCGAACTACCAGGCGGAAATCCTCACAACGAACATCCTTGGTGGCAGTCGCCGGGCCGACTACCGCGCCATTCCGCGAGCGGTTTACACAGACCCGCCTGTCGCGAGCGTTGGCCTGACAGCCGAGGCCGCCGAAGCGGCCGGGTATGACGTGGCACGGCGGGAGATGGACCTTGCCGACCTGGCCCGCACTAGCACTGAGGGCTCTGGTTCAGGCCGGTTGATTGTGGTGTTGGACCGCGCGCAGGGCGTTGTGCTGGGCGCCTCAGCGATCGGGCCGCAGGCCGACGCATGGCTGGGGGAGGCGGCGCTCGCCATTCACGCCCGCGTGCCGATTGCCGTGCTTGCCGACCTCGTCCACGCGTTTCCCACCTTTGGTGAGGCCTATGACGTGCCGTACAGGCGATTGGCAGAGGAAGGTGATCGAGCCATCGACCATGGCTAGCAACTGCGAAGTAGCTCGTGACCGTTTCGAATCGAAATCTCCATGAGCTCCTCGGTCCGAGGCCGACTCACTTTTCCGCGGTCACCGCACGAGACACGACGTCCGATCTGCCGAGAACCGGAGGACCCAATCGCATGAAGGAACTCCAGACTGACGTGACGCAATTGCGCGAACGTGCACGTGCGCAACTCGATCAAGGCCCCGTCGCCGGGCCTACGGCGCAGACTTGCCGCGAGTGCTCGACGTTCTCAATTCTGCGCTTGCCACGGAAATCGTCTGCGTACTCCGCTATCGCCAGCATCACTTTGCCGCCAAGGGCCTGGCGTCGGAGCCTGTCGCGGCGGAGTTCCTTGTCCACGCGGACGACATGCTCAACCTCATTGAGGACATCGCGTAGCCCAAGCGTTGGCACCGAGGTTACGGAGACTTGGGCGGCGGTCAACGCGGTTTCTGATTGAGGGATGGTCCCGGGCGACAGCCCCTCGCCATGGTCCGGGCGGACCCTGAACTATCAGAGCGCTTGCTCGCTCGTAGGCGGAACACCGACGTGACGAACGCCCCGACCTAGTGCCAACTCGGGCCGATGGGGCCAGTTCACCTGTCGCCGGTGCCTGACCGAGTTTGGCTCCTGAGCGCGCTGGGTACGACGCACACCCGCCCGACAACAGAGCGAGGTGTGACGATGGCGAGACTGCGTAGAAGCAGCACGGGCGAGCCCGGCATTGCGCGCCGACGGCACGGCCGCGGGTTCACCTACAGAACGGGGACCGACACTGTCGTCGACGAGGACACGATGACACGAATCCGCGCGCTGGCCATTCCACCCGCGTGGACGCAGGTGTGGATCTGCAACGCGCCGAACGGTCACATCCAAGCGGTCGGGACCGACGCCGCCGGCCGGCGCCAGTACCTGTACCACGAGCGGTGGCGCCGTTCCCGAGACGCGGCAAAGCACCACCGCGTCACCGAGTTGGGCGAGGCGCTACCTAAGTCTCGACGCACCGTCACGGGTCACCTGCGGCACCGCTCGATGGACCGTGAACGAGTGCTGGCTGTCGCGTTCCGGCTGCTCGACATCGGTTCCTTCCGAATCGGTTCGGAGGCCTATGCGAGCACCAACGGCACCTACGGGATCGCGACCATGAGGCGTGACCAGGTTGAGGTCAGCGACGACCTCCTCCACCTCGAGTTCCCTGGTAAGGGCTCAAAGCTGATCGACTGGGTCGCCAAGGACCCTTCGCTCTCACGCGCGATCGCGGAGCTCGTCGACCGCAAGGACAGAAACGCCGAGTTGCTCGCCTGGCAGTCTGACGACGGCTCATGGAACGACGTGAAGAGCGGCGATGTCAACGACTACGTCCGGGGGGTCACCGGCGGGGACTTCACAGCGAAGGACTTTCGCACCTGGAACGCCACCGTGCTCATGGCCGCGGAACTGTCCGCCAGCGGCGGGGAACGACGGAGCAAGAGCGCGAACGAGCGCTTTGTTCGCGAGTGCGTCAAGCGGGTCGCGGAGCACCTGAACAACACACCGAGCGTCGCTCGAGCATCGTACATCGACCGACGTGTGATCGACCTCTACCTCGATGGTGTCACGATCGACGCACCCACTGTGTCGGTGTCCGGAGCCTTCACGTCGCGACACCGGAGCAAACTGGAGGGCGCCGTCCTCCACATGCTCCGTACACACGCCGCCTAGCGGTGCGGAGCACGCAAGAGTAGTAGGTCGCGCTCCCAGAACCGGTGCCAGCCGACGTTCGAAGCGAAGTCCGTGATGAGCCGCTTGTCGATCGCGCCGGTCCACGAGAGACCGGGTGCTTCGCCTGGCAAGTGGAGCGCCCCAGCGAGCGTGTCGTCGCCCTCGCCGATCACCGTCAACGGCTTGAAGTGGTTGATAACGGATCTCCAAGACCTGCCGAGTTGAGAGTTTCTTGCTCGTTCGAGCACAGGTGTCTCCGGCGCCCTGGTCCAGTAATGCGATGGCCGAGTCGGCGCATCGCGACGTGGGAGAGGGCGTAGTTCTGCTCTGGTCATCGAGCGTCGACGATCGCGGACGTGATGGACCATCGACGCCACGTCGCGCTGGTCAGAGTGACCCGCCGGTGGCAGGCAGGGCACCCAGCGGACACCAGGCGCTTCGCCGTCGACCAGTACGAGAAGGCGTGAGCAGCGATGGGCTCGCGGCAGTACACGCAAGGGATGTTCCCGGATGACTTGGACACGTCGGGAACGCACCCTTGGGATGGGACATTGTGAGTGTCTGGATCAGTTCTTGCTGTGGTTGCCGACATGTTCTCGTCACCTCTTTATCGGAGTGCGCGCGTCAGCAACTCTTGTCCGGATGAATCCTGGCGATCCATCCCTGCCCGTATACCCCAATCGTGGCGGATGGAAACCATGATTGATCGCGCTTCGGGGTGGACCTTCAGTAGCTTCGCACCGAGTCACCTGCACACGAGCGCGGCCATGCCATCGCTGTTCCCAACGTGTCGGTGGACGAAGAGCTTCGTTAGTTCTCTCCCGCGCCCAGCAAGTGGGCAGCGCGTTAGCCGCCACGGCGAAGGTTAAGCGCGGGTAGTAGTCGCACCGCCGCGCCAGTTGCGGCTCCCTCAGCGGAGTCCCTGGCCGACCCCGGTCGTCGAACGCCGCCTGAACTCGTCGTTGTTGGTGCCATGAGTAAAGATGGCGAGGTGAGCGCGCTCGACAATTTCAGCGAGGCGACCCGCACCTGGTTCGGTGCGGCGTTCGCCGCGCCCACGCCCGCCCAAGAGGGCGCGTGGGAGGCCATCGGTGCTGGCCGAAACGCCCTGGTTGTGGCACCCACCGGCTCCGGCAAGACGCTCAGCGCGTTCCTCTGGTCGATCGACCGGCTGCTGACCGAGCCGCGTCCCGACGACAAGCAGAAGCGCTGCCGGGTGCTCTACATCTCTCCGCTCAAGGCCTTGGCCGTCGACGTCGAACGCAATCTGCGGGCCCCCCTCACGGGTATCCGGCACACCGCGGAGCGACTCGGCGACGCGCTGCCTGACGTGCGCGTCGGCGTCCGTTCGGGCGACACGCCTCCGGCCGAGCGCCGCGCGCTCACCGCCAATCCGCCCGACGTGCTGATCACCACGCCGGAGTCGCTGTTCCTGATCCTCACCAGCCAGGCCCGCGAGTCGCTGCGCGGTGTGGAGACGGTGATCCTCGACGAGGTGCACGCCGTCGCTGGCGGAAAGCGCGGCGCCCATCTGGCGGTCAGCCTTGAGCGCCTCGACGCTCTCCTTGACCGACCCGCTCAACGCATCGGCCTTTCCGCGACGGTCCGCCCGCTCGACGAGGTGGCGCGATTCCTCGGGGGTGCGGCACCGGTACAGATTGTCGCGCCGCCAAGCGATAAGACCTGGGATCTGCGCGTGGTCGTCCCGGTGCCGGACATGACGGCACCTGATGTGTACGACGAAGAGGGCGGCGACCCGAACCGCAGCGCCAGCATCTGGCCACACGTCGAGGAGCGCGTTGTCGACCTCATCGAGCAGCACCGCTCCACCATCGTGTTCGCCAACTCTCGCCGGCTCGCCGAGCGGTTGACCGCGCGGCTCAACGAGATCGCGACCACGCGCGCCGGGCTCGCGCTCGAGATCGAGGCGGGCGGCTCTCCCGCGCAGGTGATGGCGCAGTCCGGGCAGTCCCACGGCGCCGAGACGATCATCGCGAAGGCTCACCACGGCTCGGTCTCCAAAGAGCAGCGCGCGCTCATCGAGGACGACCTGAAGCGGGGACTGCTTCCTGCGGTGGTGGCTACGAGCAGTCTCGAGCTCGGCATCGATATGGGAGCGGTCGATCTCGTGGTTCAGATCGAGTCACCGCCCAGCGTCGCCAGCGCCCTGCAGCGCGTCGGGCGGGCCGGACACCAAGTCGGCCAGACCAGTCGGGGCGTGCTGTTCCCCAAGCACCGTGGCGACCTAGCCCAGACGGCGGTCGCAGTCGAGCGGATGCGTAGCGGCGCTATCGAGTCGCTCCGGGTGCCGACCAACCCGCTCGACGTTCTGGCCCAGCAGGTGGTGGCGGCCACAGCGGTAGACCCGTGGGACGTCGACGAGCTCTACGACCTGATGCGCCGCAGCGCCGCCTTCAACACGCTGCCTCGCAGCGCGTACGACGCCACCCTTGACCTGCTGTCTGGCCGCTACCCCAGTGACGAGTTCGCCGAACTGCGGCCGCGGATCGTGTGGGACAGGGTCACCGGGCAGCTCACCGGCCGCCCAGGCGCCCAGCGGTTGGCCGTCACCAGTGGTGGCACGATCCCTGACCGCGGCCTCTTCGGGGTCTTCCTGGTCGGCGGGACCGGACCGGGACGCCGGGTCGGCGAGCTGGACGAGGAGATGGTCTACGAGTCGCGGGTCGGCGATGTTTTCGCCTTGGGCGCTACCAGTTGGCGGATCGAGAGCATCACCCACGACCAGGTGTTGGTCACTCCGGCGCCGGGCATCCCCGGCCGGCTGCCTTTCTGGAGGGGCGACACGCTCGGCCGCCCTGCAGAACTGGGCGAGGCCATCGGCGCCTTCACCCGCGAGCTCGCTGCGCTGCCGGCCGCCGCCGCCCACAGTCGGGCCACCGACCGCGGTCTCGACGATTACGCCGCAGCCAACCTGGTGGGCTACATCGGCGAGCAGGTTGCTGCGACCCAGGTGGTACCTAGCGACACCACGATCCTGGTCGAACGCTTCCGTGACGAACTCGGTGACTGGCGACTCGTCGTGCATTCCCCTTTCGGCACGCCAGTGCACGCGCCTTGGGCGCTGGCCATCAACGCCCGGCTGCGCGAGCGGCACGGCATTGATGGACAGGCGGTGGCCTCCGACGACGGGATCGTGGTGCGCATCCCCGACACCGACGCCGAGCCGCCCACCGGCGAGGTGGTGGTCTTCGAACCTGACGAGATTGAGGCGCTGGTCACCGACGAGGTCGGTGGATCGGCGCTCTTCGCGGCCCGCTTCCGTGAGTGTGCTTCGCGCGCTCTTCTGTTACCCCGCCGCGATCCCGGACGTCGAAGCCCGCTCTGGCAGCAGCGCCAGCGCTCGGCCCAACTCCTCGAGGTCGCCGCGAAGTACCCCTCATTTCCGATCGTCCTCGAGGCTGTCCGCGAGTGCCTCCAAGACGTCTATGACCTGCCAGCCTTGGTCGCCCTGATGCAGCGGGTCGACCGACGCGAGGTGTCGGTCGTCGATGTCGCCACCCAACAGCCGTCGCCGTTCGCTCGCACGCTGCTCTTCGGGTACGTCGCCCAGTTCGTCTACGAGGGTGATTCCCCGATCGCCGAGCGTCGTGCCGCAGCGCTGTCGCTGGACCAGGGCCTGCTCGCGGAGCTGCTCGGTCGCGCCGAACTGCGCGAACTCCTCGACCCGGAGGTACTTGACGAGGTCGAGGCCGAACTCCAGCGCCTCAACCCCGAGCGCCAGGCTCGAGACGCTGAGGGGCTCGCAGACCTGCTGCGCCTCCTCGGTCCCCTCAGCAGCGATGAGGTTCGGGCCCGCAGCACTTCCGGGGCCGACGTGGGTGGTTGGTTGGCCGCGTTGACCGAGAGCCGGCGGATCGTCGAGGTCCGGATGAGTGGCGAGGAGCGCTGGTCGGTCATCGAGGACGTCGGCCGGCTGCGGGACGGCCTCGGGGTCCCGGTGCCACCGGGCACTCCGGATGCCTTCGCCGACCCGATCGAGGACCCGCTCGCCGACCTGGTGTCGCGTTTCGCCCGCACTCACGGCCCGTTCACCACCGACGAGGTGGCCGCCCGGCTCGGCCTCGGCAGCGCCGTCGTTCGACACACTCTGCGGCGCTTGGCTGGCCAGGGACGCGTACTGGAAGGCGAGTTCCGACCATCCGGAGCGGGCAGCGAGTGGTGCGACGCTGAGGTGCTTCGGCGGCTGCGGCGCCGGTCGCTGGCCCGGCTCCGCAAGGAGGTTGAGCCCGTCGAGCCTCAGGCGTTAGGGCGCTTCCTGCTGGCCTGGCAGCAGGTGTCGACTTCGCCGGGCGGCAGCGCCAGACGGGGGAACCGCGGAGTCGACGGTGTGCTCGAGGTAGTCGATCAGCTGGCCGGCTGCGCGGTGCCAGCCTCCGCGTTGGAGCCATTGATCCTGGGGAGCCGGATCGTTGACTACGAGCCGGCCCACCTCGACGAGTTGACCAGCAGCGGGGAGGTGCTCTGGGCTGGGCATGCCGCGCTGCCCGGCTCCGACGGCTGGGTGTCGTTGCACCTCGCCGACCAGGCGCCGCTCACGCTGCCGCTCCCCGAGCCGCTCGACATGTCCCCGCTCCACGCCGCGGTTGTGGAAGCGCTGGCCCCCGGTGGGGCGTGGTTCTTCCGGCAGCTTGCCGATGCCATGACCAGGAGCAGCGGCGCCACGGTTGGTGACGCCGCGCTGTCCGGCGCGTTGTGGGATCTGGTGTGGTCCGGTCGGATCGGCAACGACACCTTGACCCCGCTTCGCGCGCTGATCCGCGGCGGAGGTGCCGCGCACCGCACCACGCGAGTCCCTGCCCGGCCTCGGCTCGGCGGCCGGGGTCGCACTCCGGTACGCAGAGAGCCACCGCAGACGGCCGGGCGCTGGACGATGCTGCCCGAAGTCGACACCGATCCGACGAGGCGCGCGCACGCAGTGGCCGAGCGGCTGCTCGCCCGGCACGGTGTGGTGACCCGCGGGGCCGTCGTCGGAGAACGCATCACGGGTGGCTTTGCCGGGGTCTACAAGGTGTTGTCCGCCTTCGAGGATTCCGGTCGCTGCCGTCGCGGCTACTTCGTGGAGGGGCTCGGCGCCGCGCAGTTCGGCACCGCCGGTGCCATCGATCGGTTGCGCACGTTTTCTGAGCAGCCGCCCGACGCCAAGCCGGTCACTGTGGCCCTCGCGGCGACCGACCCGGCCAACCCGTTCGGCGCGGCCCTGCCGTGGCCCGCTGGCGACACCGGGCACCGTCCGGGCCGCAAGGCCGGCGCGATGGTCGTCATGGTCGACGGCGCTCTGGTCCTGTACGTCGAGCGTGGCGGCCGCACCCTGCTCAGCTGGTCGGAGGATGGCGACCTGCTCGTCGCAGCGACTCGGTCGTTGGCCGACGCCGCCCGCCGCGGCGCCCTTGGTCGACTGCTGGTCGAGAAGGCCGACGGCGAGCACCTCTTGGGCGGTGGCCAGACGCCGCTGCGGATCGCTCTCGAGGAGGCCGGCTTCGTCACCACCCCGCGCGGACTGCGCTTCCGTGCCTGAGGGCGACACCGTCTGGCGGGCCGCACAGCGTCTCGACACGACGCTGACCGGTGGGGTGCTGACCCGCAGCGACTTCCGCGTCCCCCAACACGCCACCAACGATCTGACCGGCGCTCTCGTGCTGGGGACCATCAGTCGGGGCAAGCACCTACTGACCCGGTTCTCTCCGACGCGGGGACCGGCGGTCACCCTCCACACGCATCTGAAGATGGAGGGTGCTTGGCACGTTCACGCCCCTGGCGACCGTTGGCGGCGGCCGGCGCACGAGGCCCGGGTGGTGCTCGCGACCGAGCGGTGGGAGGCGGTGGGCTTCGCCCTCGGCGTCGTCGACCTGCTGCGAACCGGCGACGAGGACCAGGCCGTTGGCCACCTCGGTCCCGACCTGCTCGGCCCCGAATGGGATGAGCAGGAAGCGCTGCGCCGGCTCAGCGCCAACCCAGAGCGCACCATCGGCGAGGCGCTGCTCGACCAGCGGAACTTGGCCGGAATTGGATCGGTGTACCGCTCAGAGTTGTGCTTCGTGTTCGGGGTGCACCCATGGACGCCCGTCGCGGAGGTCCGCGACCTGTCGCGAGTGGTGCGGCGCGCCAAGCAGATGCTCGAGTTCAACAAGGAGCGCACCGAGCGCATCACCACCGGCACCATCCGAGGCGGGCGGCTGTGGGTCTATGGCAGGCGCGGGCCCTGTCCGCGTTGCGGGACTGGGGTAAGGCACGACGAGTTGGGTCCGAAAGGGCAGGAGCGGATCGCTTACTGGTGCCCGTCCTGCCAGCCGGCGCGTGGGTCTTGACTCAGCCGCCACACGATTGAGTGAGTGGTGTGGCCAGCACGTCAAGCCGCCCTTTCGGCGAGCATGTTTTGCATGGCTTCGATTTCCGCCGATTGAGATCGGACCATGCTGCTGGCGAGGGGAACTACCAAGCGGTTGTCCGTCAGGTTGAGCGCCGCATTCGCCATCTCCACGCCTCCCTGATGATGGGCCACCATCATCGTCAGGAAGAGGCGTTCCGCATCGCGTCCACGCAACTTCTTGAGCTGTGAGAGTTCGGCCGCCGCGGCCATGCCCGGCATGATGCCGTCACGGGACGGTCGGCTCTTATCTGTATCGGTCTCACTCGTCGGGGTGGCATGGGGCCCACCGTGGTCTCCGTTCATGCTCATCCATGACATGGATGGCCGCGTAGACGTCTGGTTGAGGTCCCATGAAGCCAGCCAGCCATACATTTGCCCAATCTGCTGCTGCTGACTGGTGGCTATGTCGTAGGCCAACTGACGAGTACCTGGATCCGAGGTCTGATCCCGCACGATCATCGACATCTCGACTGCTTGTGCGTGGTGGACCTTCATGTCTCGAGCGAATCCAGCCTCGACCGAGATGTCAGCAGGAACCAGTTGCGAGTTAGTGGCTCGCCCGATGACGAGGCCGCCCACCAAGGCGATGAGCACACCGACGGCAATCGCGTAGGCAGGCAACGGACGAGCCTTCCACCCATCTGGTGAAGGACTCTTGCTGTTCGTTTGGTCTGTCATACCGAGGGTTCCCCGATGCCTCCGCTGCAAGACGCGCCAGGTTCGGGCGTTTGCGGTCCCTCCCGGTACGTATCGATGAACGCCTTGAGCTTCGTTTCGTCTAGTTCACCGAACGTCAACTGCTTGCCCCAGGCGCTGGCAACGATGGGGGAGGGAAGTCCCTTGATCGGACTCAGGATCAGGTAGTTCGCATCTCCAACGATTCCTCTGAGCGCCGCAACGTCGTTGTCGGGGAGTTCGCTTGAGTAGGTGATCCATACGGCCCCGTGTTCCATCGAGTGCACCGCGTTCTCCTCGCGTACCGGATCTGGATACACACCGCAGTTCAGCCACGTCGCGTCATGCTCTCCGCCAACGGGTGGTGTCTGCGCGTACTTGACGTCCGTGGTCACGTGCTTGGACTCGACTTCATAGGATCGGACGGCGCTGAGATCCCGGGCTTCTGATTGGCGGGTGATGGCGAATGTCGCGACCGCGCCGACGGCGACAACCAAGGCGGTAACGCCAGCCCAAAAGACCAGAGCGCGTCGGCGATCTCGGGTCGCCTGTTCGGCCTTGATCTGGGCCAGCGCCTCGCTGCGTGCGTTCTTCTCATTGCTTGAAGCCTTCTTCTTGGACATGACTCTCACTCTCGATGGTTCAAGGACTAAGGGATCGGATGCGTTGCGAGACGCGTGGAAGCGACCTAGCCTCAGAGAGGCCTCTGGCGCGGCACCGATGTCCTAGGTCCGAAGAACCACCGATCCAAGTTGCCGCGACAAGCTGGTGCGGGCAGCCGTGGGCAGCGAAGGGTGTATCCACTGGACCATTTGATGCGTTAGTAGTGGCGTGCCCGATGAGCGCCACAATCTCGGTCCAACTATTGCCAAAGCAAGAATCGCGAGACACGTCAGAAGGATGACCTCGCCTCCTGTACCTGCAGGCGCTTGCTCAGGAATGAGTGCGGTCGTCTGTTGCGGGCCGTTCTGGTCGGCAACAGCAGGGGCGGGCGTGTCAGAGAAGAGTTGCCCGATCACGGCAACATCCGCGTGGCACAACCAACTCTCTTCAGGGCCAGCCACTACGTGAAGGCTCAAGGTGAGGGCAGCGACGATGACGGCCAGCGTCCTCAACCCGCTCATGGGGGTCTGATGCGTCCACGCCATGAATTCACTATGTCACGAGCCTGGCTGGTGCTGCATGATCTGGACCGCCTGGCCAGGGGCCGCTGCACGAGCAGATGACAGTCGAGCAGTCCACCGGAAGGCGTCAGTACTCCGTCTCGGCGACATTCAACTTCCCGATGTCTTAGGCAGCACATGGGACTGCTTGTTGGCAGGACCATCCGAGGTGCGCACTCCCTGTTATGTCGTCCTGGAGTGGGTGATTGGCCGGTGACTCGGCTCATCAAGGTCAGCAGGTGTGCACGTTCTGAATTCTGTTGATGAAAGGCAAGACGCACCTCACGCGCCCAGTTGATTGCTGTCCAACAACGATGCCCAGGTCGTCATCGCGGTGTCGGCGATCGCTTTACTGCGTGAATCGGCCACACTCTTGCGTGCCTGTTGGGCGATCTCGAGCCCTTCGGCCAATTCCTCCGCGAGGCTTCTGCGGAAGGTTCGGTCGAAGGTCTTGGCGGGCGCCGCGCGAAGAGCATCGGATCGCTCTGAGGATTTGGTGTCGTGGTCAGCCGAGTCCTCGTGCGCAAATCCGTCGGCGCCGTCGGCCGCCAACGCAGGACCCAGTTCTGTGAGCGCGTCAACGATCGGTGCAACCGCCGTGAACACCTCATCAGCAAGCGCTTGGACTTGGGGGTCCTTCGATCGTGTGCGTGCTTGGTCGGCCAGGTCCATCGCAGAGGAGGCATGCATAGACATGTCTTGAGCGAACGCGGTGTCGGAAGCGGTGGGCGCTCCTGACTGGTCGGAGCAGGCCGGCAGAACGGTGATACTGCCGAGAACAATGAGTGCCACGGCGAACTTGATGCGCAAGGTGATCCCCTCGGACGAAAAGGTAGGGCTGGCGGGTGGGATCAGTTGCAGGAGCGACTGACCCCACCGCTCGTGCTAGGCGCTGAGCCAGCCGGTCATCGTGGCGATCTCCGCTGTTTGACCCTTGATGATCGCGTCGGCGAGCTTGCGTACGTCGGTGTCCTTGCCATCGGCCTTGACCGCGTTGGCCATGTCGACCGCTCCTTCGTGATGTTCGATCATCATCGTGAGGAACATTTCGTCGAAGGCTGACCCCTTGGCCGAATCGAGGTCGCTCATTTGCTCGGTGCTCATCATCCCGGGCATGTCCATGCCGTCCGAACCGTGTCCCATCGCCATGTGGCCGCCGGCGTCAGTCTCTTCCACGTTCCACTCGGCCAACCACGCCCGCATCTGCTTGATCTCGGGTGCTTGCGCCGCTTCGATCTCCCCTGCGAGCGTCCTCACTCGCTTAGTACTGGCCGCGCTCTCAGCCATCTGGGACATCATGACGGCTTGCTGGTGATGCGGGATCATGCTTTGCGCGAACTCGACGTCGGCCGCGTTGTAGGACGCGTTCGCCGCGATGCTGGAGGTGTCATTGCCAGCGTTGGAGCATCCGGCCAGGACGAGTCCGGACACGGCCGCGATGGTCACGGCTGCCATTGTGATTCGTTTCATGGAGTTGCCTTTCATTCTCAGATTCGTGCGCATACTGCCCATGGGGGTATGCGATGACATCGGACGGCGGCTCAGTAGGCCGCGGCCCGATCACGTTCTGAGTACTGACAACTCCATCAGGTCTGGTGGTTTCGGCCAAGCCTGAACGCTCAACGCTTGAATGCGCCCTAAGTGCCGGTGGAGTCGAAACCACCGCTTGGACCGCGTCGGCGCTGA
>Ga0335397_10004491_pt1 | contig 18416 bp, 19 predicted proteins | sample MAT04_FD_205740 | JGI IMG/M metagenome (GOLD analysis project Ga0335397, IMG submission 205740) | Freshwater microbial communities from Lake Fryxell liftoff mats and glacier meltwater in Antarctica - MAT-04 (spades assembly) (version 2) ... | reverse complement strand
CTTTGGGATCGACCGCGATCGTATAGCCCCGGATCGCGCCCGTATCCTCCAGCTTGTGGATACGGTCAGTGACACTGGGGCTGGACAGCCCGATCTGTGCCGCAAGCTCGCGGACAGTCATGCGGCCGTTCTCGGTCAATGCTGCGATGATGGCTCGATCGGTCGTGTCGAGAGGCCGGGTTACATATCGGCTCCGGTTCATAGTTCGCCTCTAGCTGGTTGACACCGGCGAGGCCTTGAGATTGCGAAGGCGATTGTTCGATTTCGCCTTACTTATCCTAATTTGGACAATGGGTTGAGGCTGACAGCGAACCTACCCCGCGACGAACACAGAGCCCGCAGGGTCAAGATTGAAGGTTGAAGGCTGTCAGGGGCTTCGATGGGAACGTCGAAACGCCGTTGCGCCTTCGTAAATCTATAGCGGACGTGTCGGCCCACCAGCTACCAATAGTCTGATCGCCGAACAGGGCTTTCTTGTTCGCGCATAGCGGGTTGGGGGCATGTCCGATGAGTTGTAGCGTGCAATTTCCATCGGTTGTGAAGATCGCAGGGGGCCATAGTTGATGGCCTATTCTTCGGCTGCTATCGTTGCTCTAGCGTCGCAATGCGCCCCGAATGTCGCGCCGCAAACCGTTCTGGCGATCGTGCAGACTGAAAGTCGCGGCCGTCCTTTCGCGCTCAATGTCAACGGCGCGTCGCAACCACCTGCGCCGACCAGCGCCGACAGCGCGGTCGCGACCGCGCAGCGCTACATCGCGGCCGGCTATTCCGTCGATCTGGGCCTCGGGCAAATCAACTCGCGCAACATGCGGTGGCTCGGTCTGACGTGGGACACGGTATTCGATCCCTGCACCAACATCGCGGCGCTGGGGGCGGTCCTCTCCTCGAACTTCAATTCGGTGAAGGCTGGACGCGATCCGCAAACCGCCCTTCGGATTGCGATCTCGATGTATAACACGGGAAGCCAGACGCGCGGCTTTCGGAACGGCTATGTCGCCAAGGTCGTCGGCAACGCGGGTGTCGCCGACGCGAGTCCGGCAGCCTTGATAACGGCCACTGGCAGCGGCGATCTGCGTGAAATGGTCGTCGCAGAGAACGCCGCGCTCCAGGCACCTAGCCCGCCATCCCGGCCATCGCCGCCTCCGAAGTGGAATGTCTTCGAGCGCGCCGCCTACGACCGCGAAACGCTTCTCCTCGCCGAAAATGAAAGGGGCCGCACATGAACATTGTCCTGAGAGCTGGCCAAAGCATCGGAGCATCGCGCTCGCGCTGCGCTGCCCGCATCAAGGCCATGCCGAAGTCACGGCAGTCCGCCCTCCTTTGGAGTTTAGCCTTGGCGATCACAGTGATTGCCTCGCTGGCCATCCCCGATCCCGCCTACGCGCAGAATCTGGAAAGCTTCGCGAGCAAGGTGCGCGGGCTGCTGTCATCGACGCTGCTCCGCACCTTGGCGGTCATCGCCGTGATTGTGACCGGATTGCTGTGGTTCACGGGACGCGCTTCGACGGCAGTGCTGGTGACGGTCATCATCGGGATCGCCATTGTCTTCTCCGCTGACGCCATCGTCGGCGCCATTGCGGGATAGCCGGTGATCGACGACACCGAATCCCCGCTCAAGAACACGCTGTTTCTCGCGGTGACGCGTCCCGCGCTCTGGGCCGGCATCCCGATCGAGGCCGCGGTGCTGCTTTTGATTTCCAGCGCCTCGGTGCTGATATGGAGCAACAGCCCGGTCTATGCCGCCCTGGTCGTGGCGTTCGGTTATTCGATCTCGCGGCTGATCGTGCGCCACGACGTCAATGCCTTCCGCCTGCTCTTCCTATGGGGCCGGACCAAGGCCGGCAACCGCAACCGGGCCTTCTGGGGCGGAAGCAGCTACTCGCCGCTGCCGCTTAGTGGCTTGCGGCGCAAGGGCTTCGGTCGTCATGGCTAGGCTGCGCGCCTCAACCAATGCCGTGCCATTCAAGGTGGCGCAGCGCGAGGCGACACCGGCAAGATTCCTGCCGTATGCGCGCCATGTCAACGACGACATGGTGGTGCTCGATTCCGGCGACATCATGCTCACCTTCGAGCTGCAAGGCCGCGCGTTCGAGACGGCCGATGTTCGCGACTTGAACGACTGGCACACCAAGCTCAACGGGCTGTTCCGCAACCTGCATGACGAACGGCTGTCAATCTGGACGCATTTGATAAGGATGCGCGTCGATCAATACCCCGGTGGAAAATTCAAATCGAGTTTCGCAGTCGATCTCGATCGTGCCTATTTCGCCCGGATCAACCGCGAGCGGATGTTCGTCAACCGCTTCTTCGTAACGCTCGTCATCCGCCCCGCCGCGACGGGCGGCGACAAGATCATCCAGCTTTTCAAACGCAAAGTTTCTAACGGCACGACCCAAGGGCCGATGATCGACGAGGCGCTGGTCGAGCTGCTCGATGACAAGGCGCGCGATTTCGAAAAGCTGATGGCGCGCTGCGAGCCGCACCGCTGCGCGATCTACGAACATCGCGGGCTGATGTTCTCTGAGACGATGGAAGTGGCGGACATGGTGATGACGGGTCGCCACCGCCGCGTTCCTGTCGTGCGCGGCCATCTCGGCGGCGCGCTCTATCGCTCGCGCACGATCTTCGGCGCTGAAACAATGGAGGTTCGCGATGCCGATGCGTCCGCCTTCGGCGGCATCTTTGGCATCCGCGAATATCCCGCGCAAACGACGCCGCGCCAGTTCGAGGCGCTGTTGTCGGTCGATTTCGGCTTCGTGTTGACGCAATCCTTCACCTTCCTCGGGCGTGCGTCGGCAACCGAGAAGTTCCGGCTGCGCATGACGCAGATGGAGAATGCGGGCGACCGCGCAGTCAGCCAGGCCGACGCGCTGATCGATGCTGGCGACGACCTCATGTCAAACCGCTTCGTGCTGGGCGATCATCATTTCACGCTCGCTGTCTATGCCGGTAGCGTTCGCGGTTTGCGCGATCACATGTCGGTCGCACGGGCGGCGCTTGCCGATACCGGCATGGTGGCCGCGCGCGAAGGCGCGGCGCTCGAAGCCGCCTATTGGTCGCAACTCGTCGGCAATTTTGCGTGGCGCGCCCGGCCGGCGCCGATCACATCGCTCAATTTCGCGGCGTTCTCGCCGTTCCATACTTTTCCAGCGGGGAGCGCCAGCGGCAACCACTGGGGCGATGCGGTCGCGCTGCTCAAGACCAACGCACGCAGCCCCTATTTTTTCAATTTTCACAAGGGCGATCTCGGCCATACGCTGATCATCGGCCCGTCGGGCGGCGGCAAGACCGTGCTCCTCAACTTCCTGATGGCGCAGGCCGAAAAGACTGGCGCGCGGCAAATCTTCATCGACAAAGACCGCGGCGCTCAGATTTTCGTTCAGGCCAGCGGCGGTATTTATCTGGCCCTTCATAACGGCGTTCCGACCGGATTCTCGCCGCTCAAGGCGCTCGCCGACGCTCCCGAGGACAAGACTTTCCTGTCGCTGTTCATTCGCCAGCTCGTCCGCGCCGACGGCAAGCCCATTTCGGTTCAGGAAGAACGGCTGATCGAAGACGGTATCAACGCCGTAATGACACTATCGGTCGCCGACCGCTCGCTGAGCGCGCTGCGCTCGATGCTCGGCATGAAGGATGCCAGCGGCGTCGGTGCGCGGCTGGAGAAATGGACATCGGAGGGATCGCTTGGCTGGGTGTTCGATAATCCGGCTGACTCAATGACCTTGGATGCGCGGTTCGTCGGCTTCGACATGACAGACTTTCTCGACAATGCCGATATTCGCACACCAGTCATGCTGTATCTTTTTCACCGGATCGACCGGCTTCTGACCGGCGAGCGGATGATCATCTGCATCGACGAATTCTGGAAGGCGCTGGGCGACGAAGCCTTCCGGCGCTTCGCGCAGGACGGCCTGAAGACGTATCGCAAGCGCAATGCGGTGCTGGTGTTCGCCACCCAGTCGCCCGCCGATGCGCTCAAAAGCGACATCAGCCATTCGATCCTTGAACAGGTCGCGACAAAGATCATGCTGCCCAACCCCTTCGGCACGCGGCGCGATTACGTCGAAGGGTTCGCGCTGTCCGACGCCGAATTCAAGCTGGTCCGCGAAGACCTCGCCCCTGAAAGCCACAAGTTTCTGGTGAAGCAGGGCCATGACAGCGTGGTGGTCGAGCTCGACCTGACCGGCCTCGACGACCAACTGGCGGTCCTGTCGGGTCGCGCTGAAACCACCGCCCAGGCCGACGAAATCATTGCCGAGGTGGGGACCGACCCCGCCGTCTGGCTCCCCCTTTTCCACAAGCGGAGGCGTCCCAGCTGAGCCGAACAGAGGCGCTGAACTGAACAGAAAGGTGAGACGATGAAGAGATTGACCAAAGCGCTTTGCGCGACGTTGCTGTTTGCAGCCCCGTTACCGGCATCCGCGCAAGGGATGCCCGTCCACGACAGCGCCAGCCTCGTCCAGCAGATCAACGCTGTCCGGCAGGCGCTTCAGATCGTCGCCCAAGGCAAAGCGCAGATCGCCGAGGCGCAAAAGCTCTATCAGGATTTGAACAAGCTCACCGATATTCCGAGGCTCGCGGAACAGCTCAAATCAGACGCGCTGCGCGACCTCGATATTTCGGGCGGGTCGCTACAAGGCTTCGTGAACGGCAATCTCGATGTCGTCGGCGCGGGCCGAGCAAAGGCCGATGCCGTGTATCGCGATCTGCTCAAGCAATTGGGTCTTTCGGGGTCCGAACAATCCCGCGCCGCCTTCGACCTCAATGCGCGCAACATCGGCATCCAGGCCGGGCTTGCCGAGAACATTGGCAACGCCGTCACATCGCGCGGCGAGGGTTTGGGTGAGTTGCGCAGCCGCTTGGCCACGGCATCGACCGCCAAGGAAGTCGCCGATCTGGCCGCGCGGCTCGGGTTGGAATCCGCCGCGATGCAGAACGACCAGCTCCGTTTGCAGGCCATCGCCTTGCAGCAACAGGCGCTGGAACGCGCACGCGCAGCGGCGGGACAGGCCGCGCTGGCCCAGAAGCTCGATGCGGCGTCGCGCTATTACCGCGGGCAATAGCCATGCGATCGGTGACGCCGGGTATCGCGTTGCTGATGGCGGGATGCGGCACGCCTGCACCCCCGGCCGACATGCCTGCCCGGACATGGCAATACTTCGTCGCGCATCCCGCCGAGATCGAACCGATGCAGGAAATCTGCCGCGAATGGGCGGGGTCGAGCGGACCTGCGGGATCTGAACCCGTCGTCGTCACAACGAACTGCCGCGCCGCAGCCTTCGCCCAGTCGCAACTCCAACTGAGCAAGTGACAGCAACATCAGGGAATTGAATGCCGTATGGATTTCAGCGATCATGTTTTCACCACGATGTTCGAGGCGCTCAGCAACGCCTTGGCCGCCATCGTCGGTAAATATGCCGTTGTAATCGGAATCGTTTCGCCGGCGCTTCGGATCGGCATCGTGATCTACATCTCGCTGCTTGGCTACGCGATCATGCGTGGCGCGGTGCAATATCCGTTCCGGGAATACGTCTATCGCGGCTGCCAGCTCGCCTTTCTCTATTTCGCCGTCACCTCGCTCTACGGCACCCAGATCGGCATGTTCGCGCTCGGCGGACTGCCGGGCCAGTTCGCGAGCGCTCTTGGCGGCGCGGATGTTGGCGGGCTTGGCGGCTTCTACGATAAGCTCGCTGGCACTGGCTTCGAGACCGCCAACACCATGCGCAAGATCGCCGCCGATTATCAGCAAACTCAAGGAACGCTCCCCGATATCGGTTATGCCGTCTTTGCCGGGTTCCTCGTGGTCATGGTCATCGTCGCCACTCTGCTGTGCGCTGCAATCGGCTTCGTCATCAGCGCCTTCGGGCTGTTCGCATTGGCCCTGCTCTCGGTGGTCGGGCCGCTGTTTGTCGCCGCTTTGCTGTTCGAGTCCACACGCGGCTACTTCTTCGCCTGGCTGGGCGCATGCATCAACTATCTGATGCTGATCGTCTTCGCGCTCGTGTTGACGCTGTTCCTGACGCAGACTGGCGACGCGATCATCGCCACTATCTCGGAAAATGACGAGATCGGCATGGCGGCGATCAAGGCCTTGGCCTTCTACGCGCTCGGCTTCTTCTTTTTCCTGCAAATCCCGATGCTCGCCGCTTCGCTCGGCGGCGGCGGCCCGGCGCTCGCGAACCAGTTCGCGTCGGCAATCGCGGCGGCGGGCGGGTTCGTCGTCGGCAAAAGCGCGAGCGGCGCATCGGCGACCAGTCGGGCCATCGAGCGCGGCTTCGCGCGGGGCATCGCAAGAATGCGGACATCGGGTTCGATCAGCCGCGGAGTCACATAAGGGATAAGCGTATGCGTCAACATGTAGTGAGTATCTTCGTGGCGCTGGCGCTGATCGTGCCGGTCAATGCAGCGACCGCAGCGTCAAAATCGCCAAAGCTCGCGAAGTGCGACGGCAAGCAGCGGCGCCCTGCAAACCCCTATGGTTCGATCCTGCCGACCGTGGATCCGCTGGCGGGAACGTCAACCTCGGCCGATCAAGGGTCGGCCCGTGTGGGCGTTCATGTCTTCTCCGAACCGGCAGCGGCTTCGCCAAGGCCAGCCCAAGAGGACGGCAAGCCTTCCACGCAAGTGCCACCCATAAGCAGCGCCAACCCGCCAACCGCTTACCGGAGTTGCTGAGGATCATGGCGGGCGGTGTCACCGACAGGGCTGATCTCAAAGCCTATTTCGAGGAAGCCGCGAGCTGGGATCACGACCGGCTGATCGCGGCCAATCGCTCGAAGCGGCTGGCCTGGACCGTTGCTGTGATCGCGGGCGGCCTTGCGATCACGGGCGTTGCGGCGGTGGCGATGCTTACCCCGCTCAAGACGGTCGCACCCTATGTGATCACCGTCGATAGGGCGACCGGCGCGAGCGAGATTACCTCGCCCATGACCGGCGACCGACAGATCACCTATAACGAGGCGGTCGCTAAATACTTCCTCGCCGATTACGTTCGCAACCGCGAAGGATGGATTCCGCAAGCGCGCAAGGAATTCTTCGAGGGCGTACTGGCGATGTCATCGCGCGACGAACAGGCGCGCTGGACCGCCTTCTACAGCAAGGACAACCCCAACTCGCCGCAGTCGGTCTTCACCGATCTCGACACGGTGTTCATCGCGATCAAATCGGTGACGTTCGTGTCGAAGAACGTCGCCCAAATCCGCTTTACCAAGACGCTCCAGCGCGGTGCCGTCGTGACGGACACGCCAGCAATCGCGACCGTGACCTTTGACACCACCGACACGCCGACAACCGAACAGCAACGGTTCAAAAATCCGCTTGGCCTCGAAGTACAAAGCTACCGCGCCGATCTGGAGGTCACGCAATGAAAAAAGGACGTCGCATTGCCGCGATCGCCATGATGCTCGTCGCCAGCCCGGCACTCGCCAGCGAGACCCCGCGAGCGACCGCGCAAGACAGCCGAATCCGTGAAGTGGTCTATAGCGACGCGCAGGTGTTCCGCATCGTCGGTGTCTTCCGCTCGGCAACGCAGATTGTATTTTCGCCCGGCGAGCGCGTCGAGCATGTGGCGCTTGGCGATACCGTGTCGTGGGAAGTGGCGCCGGCCGAAAATTCACTTTTTATCAAGCCACGCGAACTCGCGGGGGCGACCAATCTGATCGTGATGACCCGTTCCGGTGCGGGAAGCCGGACCTACACGTTTGAACTATCGGCGCGGCGTGGAGGCATTGGTGCCCGCTCGGTCGATACATTCTTCAAGGTCGTGTTCCGCTATCCGCGTGAGGAAGCCGCGGCGGCGCAGGCGGCGGCAACGCAGGCGGCTTACGCCAAGGCGGTCGCGCTCCAAGCGGGAGCGATCCGCTCGGCGCTCGATCTGGCGGTCCTCGAAGGCAAGCGGAACCTTCGCTATGCCGTACAGGGATCATCGGCGATCCAGCCGTCCGAAATTACCGACAACGGTCAATTTACCGCGCTGCGCTTTCCGAACAGACAAGAGCTTCCGGCCTTTTTCGCGGTCAACCCCGATGGCAGCGAAAGCATCGTCCCATTCGATGTCCGCGACGAATTCGTCGTGATTCACGGCGTGTTCGGTCAGCTGCGTTTGCGGCGCGGCAAGGAAGTGTTGTGCGTCTTCAACGAAGCGCAGGATTTCTACGGTCGCGATCCCAAGACCGGCACGGCGTCAAGCATTGTCGAACGCACCGGGGAGACAAAGTGATGACCGATACCGCCCAGGACCGCGCCACGGTCGATCGCATCCCCGACCCCGATGAAATAGACCGCACCCCGGTCAGCGAGCGCGCCAGCAAGATGCCGTCGATCCCCGGCACGACAATGGACCCGAAAAAGATGATTGGCTTGGCGGCTGCGGCCGGCGCGGTGATGTTCACCGTGCTGGCCCTCGGAACGGGGCTGACGGGCAATTCGGCGCTGCCTCCGGTCAAGCCTAAGCCCGCGCTCGAACCCGCGCAATATGATCCGGCGACGGTCATCGCGCCGACGCTCGCCGGGGCACCGACCGATCCCAATGCCCCAATCCCATTGGGCTCCCCGCAAGTCCCCGCCATCGGTCCACAAGCTCTCCCACCACAGGGACAGGCAATAACAGCTCAGCAACAGCGCCAGCCATCCCCAGCCGAGGCGCTGCGCGAAGCGGCGCGCCGCTCATCACTGATTGCTTATGGCGGCGAGCGCGAAGGTGGCAGCGCTGGAACCCGCTATCTCGAGACCAATGTTGCGCCCGTGGTTGGCCGCGAGCCTTCCGCGCCCACCAATCTCGACACGCTCCGGCGCGCCTCGGCTATCGGACAGGCGCAAGCCCGTCCGATAGCCGATCGCAATTTTCTGATCACGGCCGGGAGCTTCATTCCATGCGTGCTGCAATCTGCGATGGACTCAAGCCAGCCGGGCTATGTGAGCTGTATCGTCCCGCGCCATGTCTATTCGGACAATGGCCGTGTCGTGCTGATGGAAAAAGGCACCAAGATCGTCGGCGAATATCAGGGCGGCCTCGATCGCGGTCAATACCGGCTCTTTGTCTTGTGGACGCGCGCCGTCACACCGCGCGGGATGGCGATCGATGTCGCGTCGCCCGCAACCGACGCGCTCGGACGCGGCGGGATGGACGGACGGATCAATAACTTTTTCTGGCAGCGCTTCGGCACGGCGCTGCTGTTCAGCCTTGTCGAAGACGCGGCAACGGTCGGCGCGGAAGCCGTCGGCAACAACGGGTCCAACACCACGCGCGTCCCGTCCGACGCCGCTTCGACGATCCTGCAACAGAATGCCCAGATCAGGCCGGTGCTGCGCAAGAACCAAGGCGAGGATGTGGGAATTACCGTCGCCCAGGATTTCGACTTTTCGACCGTTTACGGCCTCGCGCTTAAATAATGGCCGCGCCGGGTAAGAACACCGCTGTCCTCGACAGCGTGACGGCACCGTTACGAAGATATCTCGATGACGCGAGCGTCACCGAACTGGTCATCAATCTGCCCGGCGAAGTCGGCATCGAACGGCGCGGGTGCTGGACGTGGGAGAACGAGCCTTCGCTCGATTTCAAAACGCTCATGGCGCTCGCGACCGCCGCCGCCGCCTTTACCTCGCAGGACATCACGCGCGAAAACCCCATCGTCTCGACGATCTTTCCGACCGGCGAGCGGGTGCAAATCGTCGTGCCGCCCGTCGTTCCCGATGAAACGGTTTCGATCACCGTGCGCAAACCATCGGCCGTCACAATGGCACTCGCCGATTTCGAGGCGGCGGGCTTGTTCCGGGACACGCGGATCGCCGAAAAGAAAGTCACCTCGCAGGAACTGGAGTTGCTCGCACTTCTGCGCGGCGGCCGCCATGTCGAATTCTTCGACCGCGCGGTCAAGGCAAGGCTCAATATCCTCATCTCGGGTGCGACCGGGTCGGGCAAGACCACGCTGTCGAAGGGCTTGATCCAGCTCATTCCGCACGAAGAACGGCTGCTGACAATCGAAGACACGCGCGAGCTGGTCGTTGGTCAAAAGAATGTCGTCCACATGCTCTATGCCAAGGACGGTCAAGGCACCGCCAATGTCACGGCGAAGCATTTGCTCGAAAGCGCGCTCAGGATGCGCCCTGACCGCATCTTGCTTCAGGAACTGCGCGATGGGACGGCGTTCTTTTACCTCCGCAACGTCAATTCCGGCCACCCCGGCTCGATCACCACCATCCATGCCGATTCCGCCGAACTGGCGTTCGAGCAACTGACTTTGCTGGTCAAGGAAAGCGAAGGCGGCTCCGATTTGGCGCGCGGCGATATTCGCGCGCTGCTCAAGATGCTGGTCGATGTCGTGGTGCAAACAAAAAAGACCGACGGCGAATTTCGCGTGACGGAGATCTATTATGACCCAGAAGGCAGGCACGCCGCCTGACGGCGGGGCAGCAAGATTGATAATCGGCATCCCGCTCGGGCTGCTCATTGCGCTCGCCATTGCCAGCATGATCGGCTGGCTGATCCTTGGCCTGCCCGTCGCCGCCTATGACCCGCTCAAAATGCCGCAGTTCATCTGGTATTATCGCGGCGACCGCCAAGTCGTTCGCGCGATGGCGGGCGGATTGATCGGTGGCGGCATCCTCTTGGCGGGGCTGATCTACGCGCTTTGGGCGCGCGGCGCGCCGCTCCACGGCGCCGCGCGCTTCGCCCGTGAAAGCGAAATCAAGCGCCATGGATTTCGCGCACGTTCAGGCATTGTCCTTGGCCGCAAGAGCGGGCGCTTCCTGACCTTCGGCGGCAGCGAGCATGTCATCGTCGAAGCCCCGACCCGCTCGGGCAAAGGCACCGGCATCGTCATTCCGAACCTGCTGACTTGGGCTGGCTCGGTCGTCGTCCTCGATGTGAAGCGCGAGAATTACGATGCGAGCGCCGGGTTTCGCGCCCATTACGGGCAGGACGTCTATCTGTTCAATCCGACCGACCGCGGGGGCCGCACCGCGCGTTACAATCCGCTGGCCTATATCGACCGCACCGACCCGGACGATGTAATCATCGAACTGCAAAAGATCGCGACGATGCTGTTCGTTGCGCCCGACCACGGCGAAGCCTTTTGGGCCAATGGCGCGCGCACCGGATTTGCAGGCGTTGGTGCCTGGCTCGCCGAAACCAGCGACCAACCGCTGACGATGGGTGCCATCTATCGCCATTTGACCGAAGGCGATGCGCGCGACTTCTTTAAAAAGGAACTCGCAAAGCCCGGACTGAACCTTTCGGTTGGGTGCCGGACTGCGCTCGCCGATTTTGCAGGCGGCTCGGACAATAGCTTTGCCGACATCAAAAAGACGATCACCAACGTCCTCGGCCTCTGGCTTAACCCGCTGGTCGATGCCGCGACGGCGGCAAGCGACTTCGATCTTCGCCAGCTTCGCAAAGCCCCCATGTCGATCTATCTCGGGGTGTCGCCCGACGAACTCGACCGGATCGCGCCGCTGTACAATCTGCTGTTCCAGCAACTCATCGACCTCAATGTGCGCGAATTGCCCAATGAAGACTCGCCGGTTCCCATCCTGGTCATCCTCGATGAATTTGCCCGGCTCGGGCGCGCTTCGGTCATCGCCAGCGCCTTTTCCTACGTCGCGGGCTACGGCATCAGGCTCTTGCCTGTCATCCAGTCACGCTCGCAACTGCGCGGGGTTTACGGCGAACATGTCGCCGACGAAATCGTAGCCAATTGCGGTGTCGAAGTGGCGTTCACGCCCAAGGAGCTCCGGGTCGCCAACGACCTGTCCGAACGCATCGGCTATGTTGGACAGGCCAGCGTCACCAAGTCGCTGACGATCAATGGCTGGCTCGCCAATCGTTCCAAGTCGATCTCGGAGCAACGCCGCGCGTTGCTGCTTCCCCAGGAACTCATGCAATTCCCGCCCGATAAGCTGATCCTCCTGCGTGGCGGCATCCCGCCGATCATCGGCACGAAGATTACCTATTTCAGCAGCCGTTTCTTCAAAGCCCGCGCCTTCCCCGCGCCGCAAGTGCCCGCCGCGCCCAAGCGCACACCCACCACGGCATCGCCCGCGACGTTCCGCGACATGACCGACGACGAGGCTGCCGGACACGAAACCCGGCCAATGTCACAGGATGATATTCTCACCGAAGATTGCCCGAGTTTCTTCGCCGATATGCTGACGCTGGATCAGGGCGGCAATGTCTCCGGGCTTATTGAGGAGGGCGATGAAAATGGCTGAGAAACAAGAAGGCATCGCCCCTTCAGGCAGAACCCGGACAACACCAAAGCCGGATGCGGCCAAGCCGGTGACGGCGAAGCCGAGACGCAAAGCCGAGACGCCTACCCTCACCGACGACCTCACCGGCAAATTCCTGCGCATCGGCAACCAGCTCTATCGCACCTCGGACGACACAAAGCCGATTGTCCGGCTCGAACCCGACCGGCTCAAGACCAGCAACATCGACGCCCTTCCCGACATCGTGCGGATCGCCAAGGCCAATGGCTGGACGTCGGTCAGGATCAACGGCGGCGACACATTCAAAAAGGCGGCATATCTCGCTGCCGCCGCACAAGGGCTGACTGTCGAGAATTACACGCCGTCGAAAGTCGTCCAGGCCGAGGCCGAGCGCCTGAAAGCGCGGCTTGCGGAGCGCGAAAAGCGCCGCGAAGGCAAAAAACCAACGAGCAAATCACCCCGGCCGGCGGATGAGACAATCATGCTCAAAACCCTGTCGGAGCGCTTCCTGAGCCAGACCCATGAACAGAACGCCCGCGATCCCCAACTGCGCCGGGCCCAGAGCCTAGTCGCCCAAACCATCTCGATCACGCGCGCGAAATACCCCGATGATCCAGTCAAGGCGTCAAAGGAAGTTGAAGCCAAACGTCAGGAGGTAGCGCGCCGCATCGTCAACGGAGACAGGATCGCGGCAATTCAGGTGCGCAACCAGCTAGCGCATCGCGTGCGGGAAGTCGCACAGGATCAGGCGTTGAGCCGGGTGGGACGGACCCGATGACATCGCCTAAGGGAATCAAATTCTCTAGTAATCCGAGGCCGCGCCACCAGCACTTGGTCCCAAAGATGAAATTGTCGAACGCCATTGAATGACCGGAGCTGGCCGAAAGGAGAACGTCCGATTTTCGGCGCGAAGGTTAGGAAAGCTGACCTTCATTCATTATCCGGCCGATGACGGGCTTTCGACCTAGGGCCAGACACTAACCTAACGGTCTGAAAAGACGCTTCTCTCGCCGCTCATCGGGCGGGACTATTGCAGCGAGCTGATGGCACGGTTGAGCAGCGGGTCGATAACGCCGTGCGCTTCCTCGCGCTCCATGTGAAGATCAGGAATAAACTCTTCGCGCGGCCGTCCGCGCACATCAAACAATTGTTCTTCGCCCAGGTCGACGCGCGCACCTGACTGTTCAAGCCGTTCATTGAAAAGCGCACCCAGCAGATGCGCAAGCCGCGAGCCTCCGGTGTGCACGCCGATTGCCTTGAACCCGATCATTAGCCCCTCGCCCATGCTGCCTGTCCAATGGCCACCGAGCACCATGACCTTTCCAGTGTAATGGGGAGCGATGGGCAGCACGTATTCGACGAACTTTCGCGGCACTCCAAATTGACGCTCCTCCCCCGGGACAACGTGGACCTGGTAAGGAAGCTCCCGGTCGACGAAATGTCCGAGAATGCCGCGGGCGACTGTCGTGTTGCCGCCGCTCGGCGTGTTGCGCAGGTCGATCACCAGAATCGGCGAAGTCTTCACTTTCTGCAGAGCGGACGCGAAGGCCGTTATGGTATCATTGTTACCAAGCGAGTTTTCCATCCTGATGACAGCGAATCGGTTGTGCTGTTCGACAGTCAGAGCCGGTCTCTTCCCCACTGAATCGGCAAACGCGTTGGTCGGCGCCAGATCGAACTGTCGCATTGCTGCCGGTGTTCCAACCGTCAGCTGGCGGCGCTGATGACGTCTGCCGGCCAGCACGAGATTGATCCCTGCGTTAATCTGTTGGGCAGAGAGATCGGTAAGCTGGCGGCCGAGGGCGATTTCTATGGCTGCTTCGGCAGAGTGGCCATCAATTGAGATAATACGCTCGCCAGGCTGAACGCCTCGGAGTTCAGCATCACTGCCCCGTCGAACGTCAATGACCCGGAAATCCCCGGCAATTCTTTCAGCATACAGATCGGAACTGGTCGGGAAGACGGCATAGTCGTCGTCGTCGAGCGGACCGACAATGAAATGCGGGTCTGCAAAATTGTGAGCGAGCAGCTGCAGGACGTCGATGAATTGGGCGGGAGTCTTCGTGGCTTTTGCGATGGACCCAAAATGGCGCAGGATAGCGTCGCCATCCACTCCCGGACGTTGCAGATAGCCATAGCGAAAGCGAACCAGTTCATCGAACTCGCGCCAGGCGGCGCCAGCATTGAACGGCGCCGGGTCAGCCACTGAAGTAACCGTTGCCCAGCCAGAGCAGGAAATCGAACAGGCAAGCAATACTGAAGTCCATCGACGAACTAGATTCATCAATTCATCCTTTTTGAATGTAGCTGAGAAAACTCGGACTAAACTTCAGATCGCAATGGACATCCTTTTTGCCGGTCCGAACCGAGTTTGCTCTGTCCCGCCCGTTAAGAAGCCGCAAGCTTTATAGAAACTGAGCGCTCGCGGATTTGCAACGACATGCATTGTCGATGCCCCTCGTTGCACGGCGAAAGCTAGCGCGGCGTGAATGAGACTTCGACCTATTCCCGAACGCCACACATCGGGATCCACGAACAGACCATCGAGCTCGACGTTCAGATCCGCGCGCGGCAGTACGACCATGAAACCGACGACCGCTCCATTGCGTTCGCAAACTTGCACATAGCCCTGTTCGATCTGTTCTTCGGGCAGTTCAATAGCATCGGGGTTCGCAAGCAAATCAGCACGATAGTCTTCCCAGACCAGAGAGGCTCGCCACTGCAACGCCTCTAACGATGCGCGCTCACTGGCTTGGGCTAGTCTTATACGATCGATCACCATGTCAGATTCCTACGTGAGAGCCTCACCAGTAATACTCCCTCACCGCTAATGGCCAATCGGCGAAAACTATCCAGCTCTTGGCGTGGGCGGCTTGCTCCGAGTCTTTCATGGCGACCCGTTGCCGAGCTCCCAGAACTTGTCGAGAGCGGATGGTCGGCTGACCGTGGATTCCCGTCAGGCAGCTTCGGAAGGCAACGAGATTTTGAGGGGTCAACCTCACGTTACCCGATCTTTATCCAACAACTATTCCACGATAATCTCACCGCTCATTCCAAACGCTGTATGGAATGTATGCTTGCACCGAAGCTGGTAGCGTCCCGCGCGCGGCGTCACAGCGATGTCCTGAACCGTGTGACCGCGTAGCTCGACAGTTCCGTTGTTCATTGCAGAGCGATCCTGAGGTCGGACCACTGCAGCGGCGAAGAAGCCGGTTGCGCTGAAATCATGTCCGCCTTTCGCGGTGTTCACCAAATGCAGAATGACGGGCTCCCCCGCCCGGAGATGGATAGCGCGTGGGGTGAAAGCGAAACTGGAAAGTTTGACCTCGACGATCCGCGCGTGGCTCCAATTCGGTTGTTGGGCTGATGCAGGGACAGCGAAGAAGGTGGCGGCAAGGATGATCGGTAAGCGAGGCATGTTAACTTCCTTCTGCTTCTAAAATTTCAATATTAGGCTCCTGACCGCCGGAGCAGGTTCAGGGACCGCGTAATCGATCAGGCTCACGGCCCATTCGTGAGCTTGCCAACCGCTGTTTCAGCCGCTGCAAGGTCCTGCGCCCCGATCCCGACGAATTTGGCGATTGTGATTTCGCTTGGCGAGAAGCGCCCCGCGAGGCGGCCAGCTAGGACATCGCCAATCTCGCCGGCTATCTCGTCCGGCTTGTAAGTGCCGCTTAGTATTGCGCGGTGCACATCCCCATTGGCAGTGGCGGTTTCGACCGAATCTACGAAAACTCGGGCGCGGTGAAGTGCTTCTGCATCGAGTTCGCATTTGGTGGGGTCGTCAGCACCGACGGCCGTGACGTGCTGGCCGGGGCGCAGCCACGCGCCCCGAAGAATCGGTTCACGAGACAGAGTCGCCGTGATAACTACCTCGGCGGCTCGAACGGCTGTTTCAAGCTCATCCGCAACCTCGATTTGTACGGCTGGCATGGCAGGGGCAAGACGACGCGCCAACACGGCCGCTTTTTCCGTGTTACGCGCCCAAATGAGCAGCCGGTCGTACCGACGCTCGTGGTACAGTGCCAGGCTCTGCCAGTAAGCCTGAACGCCCGAACCAAGAACGGCGGCGGTTTTCACTCGCTTGGGTGCGAAAACACGAGCGGCGAGTGCCCCTGCGGCTGCTGTGCGGATGTCCGACAGGTAGTGCTCGTCGTTGAGGATCGCTAATGTGTGGCCGGTGCGGCTGTCGAAAACAGCGACAAATCCACCTTGCGCTTCGCCGCTGATAATATTCGCCGCGAACCAGGACGAAATCTTCACGACAAAGACGGCGTGTCCGCGCAGCACGCCAGTCTTGACATAAACATCGCCGAGCTTGGGGCTCTCGGCGGGGAACATGACTATGAGACCATTCTCGGCACGCCGCGCGCTCGATTCCTGGAATGCTTGCGATATGGGTTCGATCAGGTCTTCGTAGCGCACCATTACGCGTAACTCGTCGGCGCTGACGATGCGCACCTGTCGGGTGACGGTCATCGGATTTGAACCTCAGGCCCTGCCGGATTCTCATTGTGAACGAGCTCTTCCGCCAAGCCCGGGCGAGCTTCCAGCGTGCCGCGGCCAACCACCGCGACGTCACCGCCAACCTTGACCGTGGTCACCACATCTCGGGAGCCCTCAGCGATAACTCGCAATTGACTGGGCCTGCCGGTGTGGCGGCCTTGATGGAGAACGAACGATTCGTTGGCGACAACAATGCCATGTTTTAGGCAGAAAGCACCAATCGTGCCTGCGGCGCTGCCGGTCGCGACATCTTCCATGATCCCGTCGTTGTTCCAGTGCCGGACCTCCATGCCCGACTTGTCAAAGAGCACGGCGAATTGCGCGCCGCGATCCATCAGAAACGACGTCAGGTCGGACGCGACCCGCGCCCATGCCAGAGCGTCCGGCCGGACCGGGACAATGAGGTATCTCAGGCCTGTGCTAACCACCTCGCAAGGAAGGTCTGGGTCGAGATCGGTCGGCGAGAGACTGAAGGCGTGTGCGATGTCATCCCGCCCCCCAACCTCGGTTAAAAATTCCGGTGCGCCTTGGTCCATACGAACGGAGAAACCGATGGCAGTCCGTTCTACCGCCACCGTGACTTCTCTGTTTCCAAGCATGAACCGCCAAGTGAAGTCGTCAGCACTTCCCGATCGATCGTGCAGCGCCGCAGCCGCACCGAGAAGCGGGTGTCCAGCAAACGGCAATTCCCCGAATAGGTCAAAGATTCGCGCTTCCATGGTATCGACCCGATCGGTCGACCGGAGAAAAATCGCCTCGAAGTGGCGCAGTTCCTGCGTGATGCGGAGCATCTCGGTTCCGCTGAGACCGTTAGCGTCAAGGAAAACGGGCAGGCTATTGCCGCTAAATGGATGGGCGCTAAATACATCGACATGGATGTAGTCGAGGGGCGGCATTGTTCGTCCTCTTTGAAATTTGATGTTCGGCTTTTGAGGTTTCGACAAGATACGCGGTGGGCCGACAGCACGCACCCTCAAACGGTTCGGCGCCGTCTAGTCAGGTGGCAGCGGCGATCTCTGGCGTGCCACGGTTCGCCAGCACACCGAGTACCAAGGCAACCAGCAGTAGCGCGGGCACATCACCGACCAAGTGGCCGTGCTGACCCGGCTGAGTCAGGCCCTGATAAGCCATTATTGCGGCGTGGACGACGCTCGACCAGACAGTGAACCAAATGAGCGAGGTGTGGGCGGCGGGATTTTTCGCCGCGCGAATAAGGAAAACACCCAGCGTGGCGTAAATCCCGACGATCATCATGAAGTAGTTATTCCCCGCGGGGCTACCTTCATGCCATGCCCAACCTGAGGGCCAAAACATCGCCAGCGGATAGAGCAAGCAAACGATGACGCCGAACGTCCTTAGCGCGAGGGGCAGAAAGCGATTATGGTTATACATTGGGGTTTCCTGTTCAAAGGTGGCTCGAGACGATGTAAAAATGTAGCGCCGCCTCAGGTGGCCGTTCCGCACGGGGACGAAATTGCCCAGCGCGCAGCTGCCGACTGACACGTCCGTTCTCGCAGAGTCTGGAAGTGTTCTTACCGCATATGAATTCGGTCTTCCGGTCGGAGATAGAGCTTGTCGCCGGGCTTCACCTCAAACGTGCGGTACCAAGCATCCATATTTCGAACCGTGTCGCTTCGAAATTCGCCGGGCGCATGGCTGTCGGCTTCGATTTGATGCCGCAAAGCCGCCTCGCTTTGTTGCCTTCG
>Ga0335397_10004490_pt1 | contig 18417 bp, 18 predicted proteins | sample MAT04_FD_205740 | JGI IMG/M metagenome (GOLD analysis project Ga0335397, IMG submission 205740) | Freshwater microbial communities from Lake Fryxell liftoff mats and glacier meltwater in Antarctica - MAT-04 (spades assembly) (version 2) ... | reverse complement strand
CCTACCAAATTCTCATGACGGAGGGCGGGTTTTGCCATTTTTTTAGTCATTTGTATCATAGATCCTCTTCTAAACCCGCCCCTACCAAATTCTCATGACGGAGGGCGGGTTTTGCCATTTTTTTAGTCATTTGTATCATAGATCCTCTTCTAAACCCGCCCCTACCAAATTCTCATGACTAATGACTAATGACTAATGACTGCGGACTATGTTAATCGCGCCACAAAGCGATCCCGCCCAATAAACCGCTGACATTCGGTACTATTTTAACCTGCGGCGGTAAATCAAAAACAATCTTTTTAGTATTGCCGCCGCCGATGTAAAGGCGATCGCAGTTAAAGAGATTTTGCAGATATACCAGCGCTTTTTCCAGGCGGCGGTTCCACCTTTTGACACCGACGGTATCTAAAGCCAAACGCCCTAATTGCTGTTCGTAAGTTTCCCCTTTGCGAAACGGGTGATGTCCTAATTCTAGATTGGGCACCAAAATACCATCGACAAATAAGGAAGAACCGAAACCGGTGCCGAGGGTAATTACTAATTCTACCCCCGTCCCAGCGATCGATCCCAATCCTTGAATATCGGCATCATTCGCCACTCGCACAGGTTTTCCCAAACGGTCTTTGAGGGTAGTTGCTAGGTCAAAATCGATCCAAGACGGATCTAAATTTACTGCCGTTTTGATGATTCCGCGACAAACAACGCCGGGAAAACCCAGGGATACTCGGTCAAATTCCCCTTGTCCGCTGGCTAAAGAGGCGATCGCCTCTAGTACCGGTTCGGGTTTCGGCGGTTGAGGCGTTTCTAAACGGCTGCGTTCCGTTTGGGGTTGACCTTCAGCGTCCAAAACCATAACTTTGATGCCGCTTCCGCCAATGTCAACGGCTAAGGTGCGAGTCGATTTATCTTGTTCAGTCATTTGATTGTTGAGACTTGCAAGTTGGTCAAATTTTAATTTTTGAATTGGCAAAACTTTTGCATCGCTTCCCAAATTTCCTCTAGGACATTTCCCAAAGAATGATCGTCTTCTAGTTCGATTAATTGCACCCAGGGACGGTTAGACGCAAAAAATCTGCTAGATTGAATCGGTATGATTGTATCATGCTTGCCGTGAAGAATTAACGTAGGGACTGACCGCATTAATTTTTCTTCAGGGTATTGAGCCATATCTGCCACAAACTGATAATTCAACGGCAAATAGCGCTGTTCGCCATAGTGGTAAACGGGCAAATAGTTTTCAGACTGCCACTTTTCTAACTGTTGTTGTCCCAACAGCGGCAGCCAGTGGGAGAGAAATTGAAAAGCCGGTGCTAACAAAACTATTTGATTTACTGATAATTGTCGCTGGGCCAGCCAAGCCGCAGTCAGCCCCCCAAAACTCGACCCAATCATTGTAACTTCCCCTAGATTTTTTACCTTTTCTACCGATTCGGAGGATTCGGTTTGGAAAAATTCTGTTTCTATTTGCTGCAACTGGCGGGTGAGGGTGAGGCCCGAAAAATCGTTTTGATTGAGATCGGGAGTTTTGAGATCGATTCCTAGAGAAGAAAAGTGCGATCGGAAATATTTAGCCTTAGCTGAATCGGGACTTGAAGCAAATCCGTGTAAATAAATGTAACTAGAATCGTTTTGTAGATTCATCCAGAAAACTTTATGAAATTTACCAACTAATTATTTTAACTTAAATTAGTAAGGTGCGCCGAAGAACTTGAAATCTCATAGTTTGTAGGGTGCGCACTGCGCACCGGTTGAGTTTGTAGCCGCTATAACTAGCACGTCAAACCACTTTTTGCCTAAGTTCTATTGATCTCTAGCTGCTTACAGTTAATCCTCATGTGCGCAGTGCGCACCCTACAATTGAGTCAGTAAGATGCGCAGTGCGCACCCTACAATTGAGTCAAAACTACTTGTATCTTACTGCGGTTTTTGGCTGTTTTGCCTCCGGGTTTTAGCAGCTTCCCTGCGCTGCTGCATCATTTGAGATAGTTGGCTGCGCTGTTCGGGCGTGAGCACTTCTCGCATTCCTAGCATACTTTCAAATTGCGCTTCTTCTAACTGCTGTCTCAATCCCATGATTTGGCGGTTTTTATCGCGCATTTGGCTGGCATTTGCTGTCGCACTAGACATCATCATTTCTAATTCTTGTCTGGCTTGACGGACGGCTTGCATTCGCTGGAAAACTTGGTCTTTGTAGCGATCGCGCACAGCCTGCATTTTCTGCTTTTGGTCAGCGCTTAAATTGAGTTGCTCGAACAGCCCGCCTTTCTTGCCAGCGGGTCGATTGGGACGCTGATTTTGGGCAATTGTTTCTGCTTGGGCGGGGGCAGAAACGGCTGTCGCAGCGGCTGTAGTGCCGAGGGTTAACATTAAAACTGCTAGGGCAGAAATTCGGCGAATAGACATGAAAATTACCTCTTTGAGATTAGTTATTTGTTGGCGGTTTGCTGTCAGGGCTAACAGCGTAATTAAACAAGTCATTTGGCGAGCGTTCCAGCAAGTTTTCCGCTGGAGGCTCCTTCAATACAGCCTCCCAGTTATTGACGAGAAATGCTTCTAGGTGTGCCGCCTCATCCTTCTGATGTTGTGCGGTAATTAGGACGCGATAACCTGATCCAAAAACTAGCAGACTTGCAGCGATCGCAGTAGGAAAAGCCCATTTGGGAAAGCCGACTATTTTTGACTTTTTAGTAGATGCGATCGATCGCGCGTCTCCTAGATGATTTAACTCTACCGTCGCCTCATTCCTGTCTATGGCTGCTAAAAGTTTTAGCTCAAAATCTGGGGCAGATTCTGGAACATTTGGGCGATTTTGCTTTAAAAAATTAACTAATTTGTCGTCACTTTTTCCGTCCTTCATAGTTCGTGAATTCCCTGTTTTTGCAAAAATTGCCGCATAGCATTTCTGGCATAAAACACGCGAGATTTAACAGTCCCTGATGGCAGTCCCAAAATTTGGGATACTTCTTTTTGCGGGATGTCTTCTAGGTCGTGCAACACCAAAACGCTGCGGTGTTCAAAGCTCAATTGCTCCAGTCCTCGTTGCACTAAATCTTGATAGTGCAACTGCATCAAGTTGGATGTGTTATCTTTGAGAATAACGCCATTCATTGTTTCTTGATTTTTGAGCTTGGAGTCAAAAGAATGCTGTTTAGCAAATGCTTGTCTTTGGTCGGAAGCCACATTCCATGTAATTCGATAAAGCCAAGTAGAAAAATTTTCCTGTTGCTTGAGTTTGGGTAATCCTTTCCAGACTCGCAGAAATACTTCTTGTGCTAAATCGTCAAGAAGTGATGAACCGCAGAGTTGGTAAAGGGTTGACCTGACTTTGTGTTGGTAGCGTTGGTAAAGGTAGCGAAAGGAAGTACGATCGCCCTTTAAGCATTTATCAACTAAGTCGGAGTCGGAACAGTCATCGGTTAAAAGATTGGCTAGCACACCTAACACCTGTGAAGTCTCCCTCACCAGTTCGTTATCTGAGGTGTTTAGACAGGAGAGGTGTGAAAAAGGTTCAAATGATTTAAAATTCTTTTTTTTTGAGGCGGCAGGTAGATCAGACGGGTAGATCAGACGGCGGTTGAAACCGCGCCTATACAGACAAAACCCGGATGGTGCGCGGGTTGAAGATCGTCTTCAGTCCGCGGAGGCGGACATTGTTTGTGTAGACGCGGTTTCAACCGCCGTCTTTTCTTTTCCGCGACTTTACCGCAGAGTCACAAACTCTTCAGCAGTCGATGGGTGAATGCCAATAGTCACATCAAAGTCTTTCTTCGTAGCTCCCATATTAACCGCGATCGCCATTCCTTGAATAATCTCGCCCGCGTCTTTGCCAACCATGTGCACGCCCAAAACTATGTCAGTATTAGTTTCAACAACTAACTTGACAAAAATCTTTTCATCTGCACCTGTCAAAGAGTGAAACATCGGTCGAAACTTGGCTGTGTAGCACTTAATAGATTCGCCAAATTTAGCTTTCGCTTGCTCTTCGCTTAAGCCGACTGTAGCAGCTTCCGGCTGGGAAAATACGGCTGAGGCCACATTTTCGTAACTAATTGCTCTCGGATTGTTGCCAAATTCCGTATCGGCAAAAGCGCGTCCTTCGGCGATCGCAATTGGCGTTAGATTAATTCGGTTGGTGCAATCTCCGACGGCAAAAATGTGCGGTTGACTGGTGCGGCTGTCTTTGGTAACTGCGATCGCACCTTGATCAGTTTCAACTCCCGCATTTTCCAAACCCAATTTTTCCAAGTTGGGCGATCGTCCAGTAGCGCACAGCAGCGCATCAACTGTCAAGGTTTCTTCCGATTCTCCCGACAAAGTTAATTTTAAGCCTTCCGGGGTTTTTTCAATTTGCGCGATCGAGCTTCCCGTCACAAAATTGATCCCGTGCTTAACCATTCCTTCCTGCACGTTAGTGCGAAGTTCTCCATCAAAGTCGTTCAAAATTAAATCACGTCGGATGATTTGAGTTACTTGACTTCCCAAACCGTTCATAATGCAGGCAAATTCAACACCGATGTAACCTCCTCCCCAAATTGCCAACCGTTTCGGCTGCTCTTTGATCAAGAAGATTTCGCGGGAAGTAATGGCGTGTTCGATGCCAGGAATCTCGACTCTGTGAGCTTCGCCACCGACTGCAATTAAGATTTTAGCAGCGGTGTATTTTTTATCACCAACTTCGACGGTGTGGGAGTCAATAAATTTGGCGTATCCTGAGATTAATTCCACTCCGGCTTTTTCAAGGAAGCTGATGTGCAGTTTGCTCAGCCGCCGCACTTCTGTGTCTACGCTGGTGACGAGTTTTTCCCAATCGAAACTGCTTTCTACTGCACTCCAGCCGTAGCCGATCGCATCTTCGTAAAGGTGAGAAAATGTTGAGGCGTACACCATGAGTTTTTTGGGCACGCAGCCGCGAATTACGCAGGTGCCGCCTACTAAGTCATTTTCGGCGATCGCCACTTTCGCCCCGTAGGATGCCGCCCGCTTGGAACTAGCCAATCCGCCGGAGCCCGCACCTATCACAAACAAGTCGTAATCGTATGTCATAATTGTCGTTACTTGCCTATCTCAGTTTTACGGTTTTTGCGCTTTACTTTTTTTAATGATATCTCAAAAAAAATTTCGTTTTTTTTGGGGCGATCGCTTTACTTCTTGCATTTGATATGGTATTATTAGATAATAGAAATCTGTTCGTTAATTTTAAAACTGCTCACACTCCCATTATAAGAGTATAGCACAAGCGAGCGGCAAAAAACATAAAAAAATGTAAATATTTTTGGGCGGCGGCCGATGAGGAAATCGCTAATTGTAAATTGTTGGTTGTAGCCGAGTCTCGATCCCCCTAAATCCCCCGAAAGCAAGGGGAGTAGGGGTTGACTTTGATCGGAATCTTGTCCCACCCCCTACTCCCCTTTTTCAAGGGGGGCTAGGGGGGATCTGGCCTAATCGCAGCGACAGAAGACTGATACTATCCTAACCTCTGGGGGCAAAGACGGGGATTGCCAGTACAGTTTTTTAACCTTCACAAATCATTGATAATTGCTATATTATAGAGATAAATTTATTTTCGGGCTAGCTTTATGATCGAGTGGCTGGTACTCTGGGGAGCAACGGAAGCAGTAGGCATTCTCGTCAAACCCATCTTAGAAGAATTAGTCAAAGACGGCGCGAAGGATTTTGCTAAAGATTTTTTTAAAGATTCCCTAAAAAACGTCATATTTGGCGAAAAAGACCCGCGACAAGTCGCTACGGGCAAAGCGCTGAAAAAGTTTTTGGAGTTAGTGCAACAACAGTTGAAAATCAGCGGACTTTCCCCAGAACAGATTAAGCTGTATATTAAAGATGTTAAAAAGTTTATCAGCAACAAGTCAGTTAAGGAAATTTTGGGTAAGGGCTTTGAGAGCGATCGCGAATCCCTTGATGCAGAAATTCTCGAACAAACCTGGACTCAACTAGATTTAGCTGCTTTACCCGCCAGATTTAAGTGGCAAACCATCGCCAATCAGTATCTCGTGGAAGTTCAAGAAATTCTCTTAGACTCAAAAGATTTGCGGGATATCTTGAATGCTCAAAATCTGGATAGCATTCATAAAAATACTCAAGAAACGGCGGGGATTATCCCCGATTTTGATTTGAGGCAATATCAAGAGGCTTTGTGCGAACGTTACAGCAATCTAGATTTAAGCAGCGTCGATAGCAATACCTACGATTATCGGGAAAAGCTGAAAGTTTGGCAAATCTTTATTGTGCAAGATGTGCGCTTAATTTACGAGTCATTTCTGCCCCAAGCTTACGAAATTCCCAAGGAACATCAACGGCGGCTGCAAGACAGCGATCGATTAGACGCGATCGAACTAGAAAATTTAGAGAAATATCGGCGCGGTTATTTATCTGTGCCAATCGTCTCGGTGTTAGATGTCATCAATGACAAGTCAAATTATCCCTACATAGTAATTTTAGGCGATCCGGGTTCTGGCAAATCTACTCTGTTACAATATTTAGCATTAACCTGGGCGCGATCGCCCTTAAATAGCGTAACATCTCTGCCGATTCCGCTGTTGATAGAATTGCGGATTTACATTCGCAACGTGGAATTAGGACATTGCCAGAATTTCCTGGAATTTTGTCATAAAAATTCCGGTTTTATTTGTGACTTGAATCAGCATCAATTGCAGGAAAAGCTTAAAGCCGGCGACGCTGTGGTGATGTTCGACGGGTTAGATGAAATTTTCGATTCAGGGAAACGAGAAGATGTAATTACGGCGATTCATCGGTTTACCAATCAGTATCCGCGCGTGCGAGTGATTGTCACGTCTCGGATTATTGGTTACAAACCTCAACGGTTGCAAGATGCGGAGTTCCATCACTTTATTCTCCAAGACTTGAATCCGGCACAGATTCAGGATTTTGTGCACCGCTGGCATGAGTTGACTTTTACTGATGCTAGGGAAAAAGTGCGAATTAGTCAGCGCATGAAAAGAGCGCTAGAGTATTCATCAACGATTCAAGATTTAGCCAGAAATCCGTTATTGTTAACGATTATGGCGATTTTGAATCGCAGTCAAGAATTGCCGAGAGACAGGGCAGAACTTTACAATCAAGCTTCGCGGGTATTGCTGTATCAATGGGATGTAGAAAGGTCTTTAGTAGAGGATAGCAGGCTCGATCCAAAAACGATCGATGCTAAAGATAAGCAAGAAATGTTGCGGCGAGTTGCTTGGGAAAGGCAGGCAGCACCTGAAGGGTTGTCTGGCAATATTATTAGTGCCGAAGATTTGGAGGATATTCTGACAGCATATCTGAAGGATAAAGATTTTGACCAACCGAGAAACCGGGCGAAGTTAATCATTCATCAACTGCGAACCCGCAATTTTATTTTATGTTTTTTGGGTGCGGATACTTACGGGTTTGTACATCGAACTTTCTTGGAATATTTCTGTGCGTCGCAAGTAGTGAATAGGGTTCAGGCTTTAGAACTTTCGCTGAATGAGTTGAAAGCAGAAGTTTTTGGCCAGCACTGGGATGATGAATCTTGGCAGGAAGTTTTGTGTTTGATTGCGGGATTGATTGCTGGAAAGTTGACAGGGGAAGTGATTAAGTTTTTGATTGAGCAGGATGGGGAAGCCCAAAAGTTTACTAATCTGTTTTTGGCGGCGAAGTGTTTGGATGAGGTGAGGGATAGAAAGGTGATTTATGCGGTTGATACTCAATTGCTTGAGCGTTTAAAAGAGTTGACGAAGTACGACCTCAATTACTATTATCGGCCTTATGGAGAAGGGGCCGATTTAGTTAAAAAAATTCGTACTAAAGCAGTAAGTGCGATCGCCTTTACTTGGAAAGATGACCCAGAAACCTTACCTTGGCTCAAACAACGCTTTCAATCAGACGATGATTCGGATGTGCGTTCTTCAGCAGTCCAAGAATTAGCACGGGGGTGGAAAGATGACCCGGAAACCTTACCTTGGCTCAAACAACGCGCTCAATCTGACGATAATTGGGATGTGCGCTTTTCTGTAGTCCAAGAATTAGCACGGGGGTGGAAAGATGACCCAGAAACTTTACCTATCCTCAAACAACCTGCTCAATCTGACGATAATTCGGCTGTGCGCTTTTCAGCAGTCCAAGAATTAGCACGGGGGTGGAAAGATGAGCCAAAAACATTAGAAATACTCCGCGATAGATTGGTCAACGATCCAGATGAAAAAGTCCGCAAGCTTGCCAAACAAGAATTGGCAAAACTAGACAAGTTGTGATATAAACAAAAAAAGGAGAAACAAGTTATGACCGTAGCCACTAAGAACCCCCAAGCTTATGCAGAAATAGTTGAGTTTTTTGCTGCTGGCGCTACTCCCGAAAGCATTCTCAATTTTCAACTATCCGAAGAAGCAAAAGAGCATATCGCTGACCTAATTTACGCACACAATAACGAAGGTTTAACCCGCGAGCAAAAAAGTGAATTAGACAATTTTCTAGTGATAGAACACCTGTTGAGGTTAATCAAAGCAGTCGCTCACAAACACGTCGTTAAAGACTAATTTTTTTATGTCTCGTCGCAGATTTCAGAAACCGGGTTTCTTGCGTGATTTCTCGTCACCCAACACAAGACTCGTAGAAACCCGGTTTCTCGCCCACGTCGCAGATTTCAGAAACCGGGTTTCTTGCGTGATTTCTCGTCACCCAACACAAGACTCGTAGAAACCCGGTTTCTCGCCCCCCATGCGTAATTCATGAAGTTCAGAAAATAGTATAATTAAGATCGGATAGTTCTCGGAGACACCCACTATGCAAGTCACGACCGAACAAATTATTTATCCATCCAGCGATGGTCAACCAATGGCAGACAGCACAACTCAATACAAATTAATTGTCAAAATCAAAGAAGGCTGCGAAGCACTGTTCAAAAATGACCCAAACGTCTTTATAGCAGCAGATTTGCTGTGGTATCCAGTTGAAGGTAGACCAGAGATTTCTCAAGCACCGGATACGATGGTAATATTTGGTAGACCAAAGGGCGAGCGGCGTTCCTATATTCAATTTCGCGAAGATAATATTGCTCCCCAAGTCGTATTCGAGATTCGCTCTCATAACGATCGCCAAATCAAGATGGACAAAAAAATTGCATTTTACAATCGCTATGGAGTCGAGGAATATTACCTTTACGATCCAGAAAATAATGATTTGACTGGTTGGCAAAGAATTGAAGGTAATTTAGAAGTAATCGATCCGATCGAAGGCTGGATAAGTCCGAGATTGGGAATCCGATTTGAAGTAGGCGAAGATGGTTTGGAAATTTATCGACCAGATGGAGAAGCATTCGTTTCTCCTGAAGAATTGAGAGAAGAAAGGGATTTTGAAAGACAGCGTGCCGAACGTTTAGCAGCAAAACTGCGCGAATTGAACATCGATCCTGACAGCATTTAAGCCACAAATTGTTTAATTGCATCAGATTGCAGGTCGATCGAGTATACATCAGAAACCTGGAGGGCGGGCCAGGGGGCACCGCCCCTACAAAAAACAGTTTTTTGTGCTTGATTTAGCTGCAAAAGTGGGGTATGCGTGTAGCCCTTCCACCCCCAAAAACCCCCAGAAGTGTTAACTTAGTAGTGAGTTGTGTCGATCGCACATAAAAACAAATGCCTGAACTACAAACCGCTACCTACAAAGACCTCGACCAGCAAGTCGCCTCAAAACCCGTCATCGTCGGTCTCGAAGACGTAACAAAAGTTTACGGGATCGGCGACCTCGAAGTGCGCGCCCTAAACGGTGTCAGCTTGACGGTAACGCAAGGAGAATATTGCTCAATTATGGGCGCATCGGGTTCCGGCAAATCTACAGCCATGAATATTATCGGCTGTCTCGATCGCCCTACGAGCGGCAGTTACTACCTAGACGGCGTAGATGTCGCCCAAATGCCCGAAGCAGAATTAGCCGGAATTCGCAATTTAAAATTAGGTTTTGTCTTCCAACAATTTCACCTGCTAGCTCAATTAACAGCCTTAGAAAATGTCATGTTACCGATGGTTTATGCAGGCATTCCCGCAGCCGAAAGACGCGAACGCGGCGTAGACGCTTTAACGAAAGTAGGCCTGCAAAGTCGGCTGCAAAATAAACCGAATCAACTATCAGGAGGACAGCAGCAGCGCGTAGCCATCGCCAGGGCTATTGTTAACCGTCCGGTATTGTTGCTTGCAGATGAACCAACAGGTGCATTGGATACTAAAACCACTCAAGAAGTAATGGATATTTTTACAGAATTTAATGAAAGCGGCATGACTGTGGTGATGGTGACTCACGAACCGGAAGTAGCGCGCCAAACTCGCCGCGTTGTCTGGTTCCGCGACGGTCAAGTTATTCATAATAATCTCGATCCGGCAGAGCTTTCTCACGCGGTATTTTAAGTATTTTAAGCTAAGATAATAGTCGGCGATTGAAATTTTTCCTACACAAACGAATGATCCGAGTCGGCGATTGAAATCGCCCCTACACAAACGATGTCCGCCTCCGCGGACTAAAGAAAATAACACAATTTCAACCGCCCGGTTTTCTGCAACCTGCGGAGGCAGGTTTTGTTTGTATAGACGCGGTTTCAACCACCCGGTTTTCTTCAACCTGCGGAGGCAGGTTTTGTTTGTATAGACGCGGTTTCAACCGCCCTGTCTTTTTAATGAAAAGCACTCGGAAAAGCAGCCCAAACTCGATCGACAAAATCTCTAAGTTGCCGAGAGGCGATCGTGCTATCCTTCTTATCAGAATCCAAAGACTGCAACTGAGTCAACAGCGAAATCACCTCAGTATCCAGCGCCGCCCGAAACAAACTCAACGGCCAAAGCAAATCAGCACCATCTCGCAAATCCGATAAAGTGTATTCTTCCGGCCACTTTTGGGGCACATCCTTCCCCGATACCAATCCAACCAACATTAGAGGGCGCACCCAGCAAATTTGACGTGCCTCAACCACTTCAATCACCTCTGAATGCAGGCAGGCATTTCCACATTCTAAACTGACAATTTGACCGGGTTTAAAGTTCAAAGCACAATCCATTAATGCTGACTCTTAATACAGACAATAACCAAGCAAAATAAGTGCCGCAACTATCGACAGCACCAAAAACATTATATCACAATTCCTTTTACCCTCTTCCTTCTGCCCTCTGCCTTCTGCCTTCTTTTCACCCTGAGCGAAGCCGAAGGGCCTTCTTCCTTCTGTTAACTTTCATCAAGAGTTTTAAGAGCAATTTCAAGATCGGCAGTCAACAATCGCGCTTCTTTTTTACCACTGCCACCTTTAGCATAATCCGCCACCGAAAGCGGATCGCCGATCGCAATTTTGACACGAGCACCCCGTATAGGAATGCGCGGGCGGTAGCGGATACTCATCGGTACAATTTTCACCCCCAAACCCGGTTGGCTCAACTCTGCCTGCATTGCCAAACGAGCCAATCCAGGCTTGGGAGGGTGAACTTCACCATCCTGAAAAATGCCACCTTCGGGAAAAATCACCAACATTTGCTTGTCGAGGAGCAATTCCATGCCATAACGCAGACTGCTAATTGCTGGATGCTTGATATCCACAGCAAAACCTCCCAAATGTCTGATGAACCAACCTTGCAGTCCTTGCACCTCATCGGCAGTTACCATAAACCGCAAATCGCGTCCAGTCACCTTCTGTCCCGTTGAATAGGGCATCATCAGCGCATCCCACCGGGAGCGATGCGTAGGGGCTAAGATCACAGGCCCGTCCTTCGGCAAGTGCTCCTGTCCGGTTATTTCAATCTTGCTAAAATAAAACGGCAGGACAACATAGTGACCTAGCGGATAGAGCAAGGAGGTTAACCAAGGAGAAACGCGAGAGGTATTAGGTGCTACCTTGGCAAGCATGGGCTTCACTAGAGATGATTTACTGGACTCAATGGCGATCGCGGCATTATGGCGCATGGCAGTTAACCTGCTTTATCGATACATAAAGTTTAAGGATATGTTGTTTAGCAAACTTTTAATCTTTCGATGGGGACACTTTGGCTAGTGGCATTTTGCTTTTCGCCGGCGGAAAGCGCCCCACAACTTAATCTGTTAGAGGCTTGCACCTAAGTCAACCCGACAGCAATCAGGAGCCAGATCGATCGGGCAATTACCTATTATTTCCGTTAATATAGCCAAGTTCGAGTGAACATTGTCGATCGAGAATAAAAAAGTTAACAGGTTAAATTTTCCGGCGGGCTTCAAACCAAGAAAGCAACTGATCCCGACAAACAGACTCCATAATACCGCCAAGTACCTCCAAGCGGTGACACGAAGGCGCGCTATCTGGAATATTAGCAGCAGTCCGAATCGTGCCAGTTTTCGGGTCATCTGCACCATATACCAGCAAACCGATCCGAGCTTGTACGATCGCACCAGCGCACATCGGGCAAGGCTCCAGCGTCACGTAGAGCGTGCATTGGTTGAGATGCCAGTCTTGCAAAACTTTGCCCGCCGCCCGCAGAGCCAAGATTTCGGCGTGAGCAGTCGGATCGCAGTCTCCCTCTCGCCGATTTTGCGATTCAGCAATCAACTTACCAGTACCGTCAACAATGACAGCACCTACGGGCACTTCACCCGCATCGCCTGCAGCTCGTGCTAGTTCCACAGCCCTAGCCATCCAGCGCTTGTGAATAGCATAATTAAAATCACGAATAGACAAAAGCTCTGTTGGCAAATTCACGGTATACCTGCGTAACTGAAAACATTTAATATAGTCTTACTTATCCACTGGCTGTGGAGATAATTAAGTGCGATCGCTAGTAAAACCATTTTTCTAAAGATATGCTATAGATGAAGTCTTAGCCCCCCCCTTACTAAGGGGGGGGTTGGGGGGGGGGTAATATCTAGCGCTACTTTATGAAATTGGTATAAAACAAGTTTTTAGGGCAACCTATGGCATACTTACCTAGTTGAAAACACTTAAAATCTAAAAATAAAGTTACACCACAGTCCCATCTAGGGTAATTTTAAATTATGGACACCACCACGATTAGCACTGAAGTTGTTGAGCTGTTGTCCCGGATTAGCCGGCAAAAACTCCGCGAACAAGATATCACTCCCTTGGTAGTATTTCTGACTGCTCTGATTGCCATCCTGCGCGGAGTGATGATTATCGACAGGACGATCGCCATTGAAGAAGAAGAACGGCGGCAAAAGACGCTCAAAGCCTTTTCCAGCGGCGATCCAAGTCGAATAGAACTAATTCAGCGCCTTGTCAAAGGAGTCTCCAAACAGCAGGTTTACTTCAACCCCACGGAATTGCTAACCCTGACAGCTTTCTTCTCAGAATCAGAAAAGCTGTTGCTCATCGGTTCCGGCTACGAAATGTCAGCGGTAGACGGACACATCGACTTGCGGGAGCAAATGTACCTACAGTCGATCGCCAATCGGCTCGGCCTCGACTCCAGACACATTGCAGTCATAGACACCTTATTTACCAAAGAAGGAATCCTCGACTCAGAAGCTTTTGCCGAAGTTCAAGCATTACTCGCACCAAGCGAATTCTCCTCCCGCGCTCCAGTATTTGGCAAAGCAGGAAAGCACCTGCTGACTCTTTTAATGCGTCAGTAATCCAGCGCCTATAAATTTTTTCGTTGTGAAAGAGACAGGGGAAAATAATTTAATGCTTTTTCGATTAATTCGCGGACGCACGGTGGTCAGAAACCGGGTTTTTTCACAAAAAGACGGGTTACAGCCCGCAAAAACGGTAAAAAACCCGGTTTCTTTTGCCGGAAATGCGTCCAAATTCGTCTAAAATCTAAAAGCGAATTATCGCTGCCTGAATAGCTCCAACTCGGTCTCAAATCTAAACTTGATTGATTATGCAAATTGAATGGCAAACCGCCAAAACCTACGAAGACATTCTATATCACAAAAGCGGCGGCACCGCCAAAATTACCATCAATCGACCTCACAAACGGAACGCTTTCCGCCCCAAAACCGTGCAGGAATTGTGCGATGCTTTTACTGATGCCCGCGAAGACACAAAAATCGGCGTTGTCCTCTTTACCGGTGCGGGGCCTCATACTGATGGCAAATACGCTTTTTGTGCTGGTGGCGATCAAAGTGTGCGAGGTTCTGCGGGATATGTAGACGAAGGTGGTATACCCCGGTTGAACGTGCTCGACTTGCAGAAGTTGATTCGATCGATGCCCAAAGTTGTGATTGCTTTGGTGGCCGGATACGCGATCGGTGGCGGTCACGTTTTACACTTAATCTGCGACTTGACGATCGCAGCAGACAATGCCATTTTCGGACAAACCGGCCCAAAAGTCGGCAGTTTCGACGGTGGATTCGGAGCCAGCTATCTCGCCAGAGTAGTCGGCCAGAAAAAAGCCAGAGAAATTTGGTTTTTGTGTCGCCAGTACAGCGCACAGCAAGCTCTAGAAATGGGTTTAGTCAACTGTGTCGTACCCGTGGAACAACTCGAACAAGAAGGGATGCAGTGGGCTGGAGAAATTCTTTCAAAAAGTCCGATCGCGATTCGCTGTTTAAAATCCGCTTTTAATGCCGACTGCGACGGTCAAGCCGGTCTGCAAGAACTGGCTGGAAATGCCACTTTGCTGTACTATATGACCCAGGAAGGTGCCGAAGGCAAACAAGCATTTTTGGAGAAACGGGAACCTGATTTTAGTGAATATCCTTGGTTGCCGTAGCTCGATCGACAAATGAGTTTTTTGATTCCCTCGTTCCAGTTACAGATGCGATTGATTTGTGTCAGTTGCAAAAGTCGAATTGAGGCGATCGGCCAAAAGTGTAAGTATTGATATTACTAGCACCAAAAAAATGAAACTGCTTTGTTAAATCCAGACTGCGATCGCGATCGGTAATTCCCGAATCGGAAATCCCCAATGGCCCTATCCAAAATGATCTGATTCCTGCTGAAGTCGGACTAAACCGACAGTGCTGCCGATTGTTCGATTAAAATTGTGCCTGTCAACTGGCAGGCATTGCGCTCAGAAACAGTGACGGCGGTCTCATGCACAGTCACAGCCTGTTCTTGCCACAGTCCAATATCTATATTTTCCCAAGATGGCCCAAAAGGCGAAACCGCTAAAGCACAAGATTTCCACTGGCTTTGCACCGGCACGTTCAGCAGAGCGCAAACCCCCCCGCGTCTTCCTTCAGGAGTGTAGTGGTGGCAGTGACGGCAAGCAGAAGAAGTTAATGGAGTTTTCATAAAAGTTCTTGGGTAAATCATTTTCACCTCTAATTGTCGTGTGTAGAGCTAGGAGGTTTTAGAGCATCCCAGCCTTTATGCTGTATGGTTTGTAGCGATCCCGAAGCATAAGTAAACTTTATAATTTATTAATAATTGCGTTATATGTAGAAACAATTAGCTCAGTTATTACTCATTGGTTAGGTAAAAATACAGGTTAAAAGTTTATAAATGGTCAGGGATCAAGAAAAACGGCAAATGCGAAACAAATATGAAATGTTACAAAGAAGCTGTGACGGCGGACACAAAAAGCGGGGCAAAGTAGGGTATAGCCTTTCTCAGAAAGATCAGGTACGCGAACGGCTCCGTGGGGATATGGGATATGGGATAGGGGATATGGGATAGGGGATATGGCTATGGGCTATCCTCACTACGCTTGAGAACCGCTATAAGCAGCCTCTGGCACACAGCAATTGAAGTTTTAATAAATAAAAATGAAAAAATAGCAAAGGGCGATCGAAAACAGGCGATCGGGCAGCAGTTACCTTGACGGCAAAAGCCACTAATTCTAGAATAGGCAAGTTTTAAAACTGCTTGTTTATTTCTTGAGAATCAAAACATTAAAATCAATTCAGAAACGATAGGAGTTTTGCTAATGAGTAAGCGTTCTTCGGTGGAATCCCCAAATCATCAATCCTCATCAACCCCAATCAAGCCTGCCTTGCAAGCAGTCCTGGGGTGTATGGATGTAAACCTAGAAGCAGAACTGACAACATACAGAAGGCACAGGCGGCGCGCCGAACAGTGGGTGTCGCCATCAGTTCGGACCGGCAAGCAAACAGCCACAACCGAGCCACAGAATACCCAAAACCTGCCGCTGGAAGCAGCCGCGGAAACTCAGCAGCCGCTATCACTGCCCCTATCCCTGGCGGGCGTTCAGGGCGATGCCCCGCTAGCAACTACCAGGGGTGGCACGAAATTATCTAGCAGTGGCTTTGCACCCCAAAAGTATCTTGAATCCAGCGAAAAACTGATAGAAAGTTTGGACGAAGCAAAAACCGAGCCTGCAGAACGCAGTTTGGCCGCGAGTCTGTTAACTCCCTTGGGACTGAGTTCGATGCTGCTGTTTCTGCTGTCGTGCACAGCTTTGGGCTACGCAGTCATGCACCCGTCAAGTGTAGTTAAAATGACAGGTTTGAACCGTTTGCTCGATCGCCCCGCGCCCGGAAACAACCAAAGTCCCACCGCTAGCGCCCCCTCAAATAGCAGCACCCAAGAACTGCCGAAAGCTCCCAATCTGGTATCCAAGGAATTTGTCGAGCTAGATTTGAGCACTCTCAGCAATGTCAAGCCCACAGCCAGCCCGATTGCATCCCCATCGCCAAAAGCATCAATCCCGCCAACTCCGCCAGCACCTCCAGCCCCCATCGGCGCTGTCCCGATTTCCACAGAAGACGGCAACCCTGCTAGAGGTGCCCAACAAGGACTAAACAATCTCAGCACAGCTTTGCTGCCCAGTCCCAGCCCCAGGGCGGCCGAACCAGTCCCGACACTGCCGACACTGCCTCCCACACCGACTGCAGCGCCGCAGGCCGCAGCCCCGCAGGCCGCAGTACCCCCGGCAACCGCAGCCCCCGCAGGAACTCCGAGACGGGCAGCCGACGGTTTCTATTACGTTGTCACCGATTACACCAACGAAAAATCTCTCCAGCAAGCCAGAACTGCAGTTCCCGATGCCTACGTGCGGAATTTCTCAAAGGGTGTCAAGATCCAAATGGGGGCTTTGAACGATGCCGCATCAGCAGAACGTTTGGTAAAAGAACTCCAAGCCAAAGGGGTGAAGGTGCAATACTATCAGCCGTAAACTAGGTAAAGAGTAAAAAAATTCAAATAAATTGTTAGACAAAGCCCGACAGTGATGAATGTTTTGTCTAACACAAAATTGTTTTTTTAATTGTCAATCCCCCATTCCTAAATCTAAAATTTAATAAAATCGGGAGACGGAGCTCATGGGATTATTCGATCGCCTTTGGCGAGTGATTCGAGCCAATATTAACAGTTTGATCGGGGCTGCAGAAGATCCAGAAAAAATTCTGGAACAAGCTGTAATGGATATGCAGTCCGATTTAATCCAGCTCAGACAAGCTGTAGCAGGAGCGATTGCCGCTCAAAAACGCACCGAACGCCAATGCTCCCAAGCAGAATCTACAGCGGCAGAATGGTACCAGCGGGCGCAGCTAGCTTTGCAAAAAGGTGAGGAAAATTTGGCGCGGGAAGCTCTGACGCGAAAAAAAACCTATCAAGAAACGGCAACGGCGATGAAAGCTAGTCTCGGACAGCAAAACGCTGTTGTGACTCAACTTAAAGAAAATATGCGATCGCTCGAAAGTAAAATTTATGAGGCAAAATCTAAAAAAGATATGTATATTGCCAGAGCTCGATCGGCAAAAGCCTCGGAAAGACTGCAAGAAATGATGGGAAATCTCAGTACCGGTAGTGCTTTGAGCGCCTTTGAAAAAATGGAAGAAAAAGTCATGCAGCTAGAAGCTCGCTCCGAAGCAATCGCAGAACTCGGAACTAACGATTTAGAAAAGCAGTTTCTCTCTCTTGAAGGTGCCGGAGATGTCGATGCGGAGTTGGCGGCGATGAAAGCACAAATGCTTCCAGGCAAAAATACACCCAAATTGCCCTCTGGCGAGCCGCCCGCATCCTGAACCTGAACCAGCAGCACAATAGTTGGGAAGGCAAAAAATTCTCAACAGCCGAGCTAGAAATACTTCACAAGCGTGTTGGGGAATTCCCGGATCGAAGTTAAACTCAGTAGATAGGTGCATCAAATCAGTTTGTCTGCACCACGGACTCGATCGCTTTAAACTGTATTTATATGTTTGCAAAAATTGCCAAAGGCTCGATCGCGCGAAACATCTGACCAAATCAGTTTCACTCAGAGCGGGCTAACGCTATCAAGCCTGCTTACCGCCTAGTTCGTACACCTCACAGGAAAAATAGGATTATGGGATTATTTGACCGCATCACCCGAGTCGTCAGAGCCAATCTTAACGATATGGTCAACAAAGCTGAAGACCCGGAAAAGATTTTAGAACAGTCCGTGACGGATATGCAGGAAGACTTGGTGCAGTTGCGTCAAGCCGTTGCCAGCGCGATCGCCGCTCAAAAGCGCACCCAGACTCAGTACAATCAAGCTGAATCCCAGTCTAACCAGTGGCAGCAGCGTGCTCAGC
>Ga0335397_10004489_pt1 | contig 18419 bp, 23 predicted proteins | sample MAT04_FD_205740 | JGI IMG/M metagenome (GOLD analysis project Ga0335397, IMG submission 205740) | Freshwater microbial communities from Lake Fryxell liftoff mats and glacier meltwater in Antarctica - MAT-04 (spades assembly) (version 2) ... | reverse complement strand
TGCCGGCAAGGCCGTCGCCGACACGCTCGAGGCGCCAAGCCGCAAGGACGCCCTCCGGCTGCTCACCGCGCGCGGGTTGCAGGTCACGACGGTCAGCGAATCCGGAGCCACCGCCGGGCCGGCCAAACAGGTGGTGTCCGTCGACACGCGCGTCATCACGCTCAACCGGAAGCAGCGACTGCCGTTTCTCGAGGCCTTGCGTGATCTCGTCACCAGCGGCATGTCCGCCGGCGAGGCCGTCCGCCTGCTCTCCGTGCGCATCAAGGATCCCGGCCTGCGCCTGCTGTGCACCGGCCTGTGGGAACGGCTGAGCGAGGGCGCGCCCCTCTCCCGCGCGATGGCCGCCTTTCCCGCGGTGTTCGATGGCTCCACCCTCAGCCTTATCCAGGCAGGCGAGGCCACGGGGTCGCTGCAGGATACGCTCGAGCGGCTGATTGCGCATCTCAACGAACAGCGCGACCTGCGCACGCAACTCCTCACCGCCCTCGCCTATCCCTGCCTGTTGATGGCCGTGGCCGGGGGCCTCGTGCTGTTCTTCCTGTTTTTCCTCCTGCCGCGACTGCAGGCGCTGTTCAACTCCCTCCACGGCGAGCTGCCGCTCTCCACCCGGATCCTCGTGGCCAGTTCCAGCTTCGCGCTGCATTACGGCGCGTTCTTCGTGATTGCCGCGGGCCTCGGCGCGATTGCGTTCTGGCGGTGGCGGCAGACCGAGGTCGGACGCGAGGCGACCGATGCGTGGCTGCTGCGCCTGCCGCTGTTCGGGGGGTTCGCGGTATCGCAGACTGTCCTCGCCTTCAGCCAGACCCTCGGCGTGCTGCTGGCCAACGGCATCACCGCGGCGGAGGCGCTGCGCATGACGGAGCGCCAGATCGGCAACCGGGTGCACCGCCGCGCGTTTCACGGCGCCACCGACCGCGTGCTCGAGGGCGAGGCTCTCTCCAGCGCGCTCGCCCGCACCGGCTGTTTCCCCGACCTCGTGCTCGACCGCCTGGCCGTCGGCGAGAACACCGGCAACATCGTGCCCAGCCTCGGCGAGATCGCCCGCAACTACCGGCGCATCATCTCCAGCCAGCTGAACCTGTTCGTGAAGGTCATCGCGACCGTCGTCCTGCTCGCCGTGTTCGTGATCGTCGGCTTCATCGCCTTCGCGATCGTCAGCGCCGTCTTCAAAGTCAGCGCGAGCTTCAAAATGTAAGGGACCGAAGAAAGGGCGTAACGGCTGGGTGCACCGGAAGTAGTTGAACCTCCCGATCTCCAGAATTTTTTACCACGGATTTCACCGAATGACACGGATCAGGGCGCTCCGATTCGAGCTTCGATCAGCAAGCAATTTTGATTCTAGTCTGATCCGTGCCATTCCGTGTAATCCGTGGTAAAACGATTCGGATGGGTGCCAGCGACTCCGCTCTCACCCACTGACCCTCTCAATGCACGATCTCGACCGATGACACCCGCAGTGACGCGTTGAGTAACGCGGGGTTGGCCCGCTCCGCTTGCAGCGAGAACTGCTCGATGCCGATATACGGCGAGCGCTTCGTCAGCTCGAGGTAGAAGCTCTTCAGCGAGTTCCAGTCCATCTTGAGCAAATTGAACTGCACCGTGTGCACGGCGAACTGGCCGCTGCGCTCCGTGCGCGGAGTGTCGCTGGTAAATTTGAGCCCCTGCGCCCGCGCCAGGCCGTTGAGTTCGCCCACCAACTGCGTGTCGTCGAGGGTCTTCGCCGGATCCAGGTTCTTCACCGCCTTGCCCGCCTCCTCCTCGATCGTCGTCCGGTTGGCCAGCCACTGCGCCTGGTCCGCCAGCGTCACGGTGGTGGTGTGCTGCGTCCGCCAGGCCCGGGCTACGCGCCCGCTGAAATTCGACAGGAACGTGAGCGCGACCAGTATGACAATCACCACGAGGAGCAGTTTCTCCCGCAACAACCGGCTGAGAAAATAGGTCTTGAGCGCGTTCATGGGACGACCGCGGGCTTGAGCGCCTCGGGCTTAAAGGTGATGACCAGCGAGAAGGTCATGAGGTTGTCGCGCGTGCGCTGGTCGCGGACCTCGACTTTTTCGCAGGCCGGTAGCTCGCTCAGGGCCGAGCGGAACGCCGCCACGTCGTTGGGCGACGTCGTCTGCGCATCTACCGTCAGCGTGTAAAGTCCACCGGTCGTCGCCCGCAGGAACTGGATCACCGCCGGCTTTCGCTCGCTCGCGATCGAAATCATCTCGAGCGGCAAAAGGCGCTTGGTCGAGAGCTCGTTGGTCCGCGTCGCGAGGCTTTGCGCCGTCATGATCTGGTCCACCACCGGCTGCTGCGCCGCGACTTTCGCCTCGCGGGTCTTTTGCCAGAGCCCCCCACCCGCCAGGGCCAGCAGCCCCAGCAGCATCAGCCCCACCGTCGCGAGGCTGCCCATGAAAATCCGCCAGAGCGTCAGGTCGCGCGCCTGCGCCCGCCGCAGCGCCGCCAGCTCGGCCTTGTCGCGCACGTCCATTCCTGCCGCGCTCGCGGCCGGCAGACGCGACACTTGGGCATCGGCGCGAAACACAAACTCATCGCCACGGCGGTCCGACGCTTCGGCCACCGGTGGCCCCGCCAGCTCGACCATTTGCTTGCTGCCGCCTGCCAGGCGCAGCAGCTCGTCCTTCACGCGAGCCCGGTCGGCGTCGGTCGCCTCGGGCCCCAGCGGACGGAAAATGACCGCCGCCGGCACCGCGCCACTATCCCAATGGATCGCGGTGAGTCCTTCGGCCGAGGGCACAAGCAGCGTGGTCGCCGGCTTCAGCTCGAGTCCGAGCAGCGTCGCAAAAACCGGCAGCACCAGCTTGGCCCCTTCCCACTCCGTCAGTTGCTCGCGCGTCAAACGGCGGCGGTAGGCCGCAAAGACCAGCACGCGTTCCGCGCCGCGCACCCAGAAATAGCCGTGGTAGAGCTGCCCGGCGGGAAACGGCGAGAGGCCCTCCAAGGCCAGCTCGGCCTGCACCGCCGCTTCGGCCGGGGTGGCCCCCGCCGCCACCGGAAACGCGCGCGTGAAAAACAGCGCATCCGGCAGCAACGCCACCTTCGGCGCCGGGGCACCGGTCTGGAATAATGTGAGCGACGGTCGGGTCATGCGGCGGGCAGTGCGGGGGGAGCAGGTGGCATCTCAGTATTTTCCTTAATTTCCAAGAGCGTAAATGGATAGTTGAGCCGTACAGTCGGGGTCGCCGGCGCGACAGACGTGGCGGGCGCCGTCGAGTCGCCCGACGCGGCGGCAGTGCCCGAGGTTGCAGTGGACTGCACGAGTGTGGCGCCGCCCGAGGGCGCTACCACCGCCGTCAACCGGAACTCCGACCGGCCTTCGTGGATCGTGATATTCACCCGCAGCGCCCGGACTTGCACCCCCGCCAACGGCGGCAGCACCGCCGACCCGAGAACACTGGAGGCATCCGCGGCCGTACTGAACCAGTGCTGCCTGGCGGCCGTATAAGCGCCCGTGCCAGCCTGATAGTCCTTCAACCGCTGTTGCTGCGACGGGTCGGTGAACCCGAGTGCGATCATGACGTCGGACGTCACCGCGTTGAGGTTGAGCTGCGGGTAATTGTAGAGCGAAAACGTCGCCGCAAACCGGCGCCAGAGTTCGTTGGGCCGGCCGTCTTCATCATAAAACGCCACGCGGGCCTCGTCGATCGCCGCCAGCTCGGAGAACGACCGCAGCGAGCGGCCGGGCGCGGCGTAGGGAATCGCCATCCGGTCGTAGTCGGTCGGCTGACCCGACGCCGGCACGTGGTCTTTCTTCATCCAACCCAGCAGCGCGTCTGCTAACCGTTCGGAATCCGCATGCGCCATTTGCCAACCTTCGAATAGGTTCACGAAGGTCGCCGCATCCACCCGGGCCAGCGGGATCTTGCCGCTCTCATCCTCAAACGTGACCTCCGCTGTGCAACCCGCGCGCGGCGTCCAGCCGGCAAACGTCAGCGGATCCCCCCAGCCTTCCGCCGGATGGTGGAGGCCGCTGTCGGCCTGGCTGAAGCTCTGCAACGTCGCCAGCGTGACCTCGAGCGCCGAGTAGGCCTCCTGCCGCAGTCGCTTCGCCGTGGCGGCGCGTGACTCCACGAGCAGGTCGTCGCTCGCCTGCTCAATGAAACCCACCAGCGCGACCGACGTGAACAGCAGCGTGACCAGCACGATGACGAGTACGGAGCTGCGCGTGGAACGAAGGCGCTCCTGCCCTGCGAAGCCTTGGCGAAGCAGGGTCATGTCAGAAATTCGGCAGCCCCTCCGTCGGCGCCGGCAATGCGATGATGCTTTCCCGCTTCATCTTGCCGTAGGTGAAGGTCAGCCGCAGGCGCTGGGGCGTCTCGAGCTGACCCGAGTTGTCCTGGCGGATGGCCGGCTCGGTTTTCCAAGTTTTGAAATCCGCGTCGTAATAATCGTAGGCCAGCGCCGTGCAGAGCGGCGTGATGATCGTCTCCCGCGGCGGGTCGTCGGTGAACTTCGTCTCCAGCCGCGAGTGCCACAGCAGCACAAGCCCCTCGCGGTCGCGCGCCTGCAGCGAGCAGACGACCTCCGGCAGCGGCCGGTCGGGCCACGCGAGCAGCCGGCTGCCCGCGGGCAGTTCGAAAGTCAGCAGGTTGTCCGTCGAGCCGTTGAGCGGCTTGATTTCCTGCGGCACGATCGGCGTGGCCCCGGCAACCGCCGACGGTGGGAGTGCCGCTGTGCGCAGCTCCTGGTCGAGATAACGCGTGACGGCCCGCACATGCCGATCGAACAGCCGCACATCGGAATTGCGCCCCCATAACTCGCCCATCGAGAACACAAAGACATTGAGCGAAACCAGCACCAGTGCCGTCAGTGCAAGCGCGAGGAGAATCTCAAGCAGGGTGAACCCATGCTCGAGGTGGAACGCATTGTCCCCGACGCGCTTGTCTTGTTGGAGACGCGGCGCCCTCGCCGCGTTCTGGCTCCATCCGCGGCGAGGGCGCCGCGTCTCCATTCCGATCCAACGCGTCGGGGACAACGCGTTCCACCTCGTCACAAAAATGTCCATTCGCGCACTCACGGGGTTTGCTTCTCCTTCCCCTGCAGCTTCGCAATCCGGTCCTGCGCATCCTGCTTCAACTTGGTATTCTCTGTCGGAGCCGCCCACGTCGGGCGCATTAACGTAAAATTCTCCGTCACCGTCTGCGCCGCCCCGCCCGCGGCATCCCCCGCCAGCTCGCAGACGAAAGTCACCGTAAACAGGTCCGCCATGGTCGTCGTCTCGATCGTGGCGTGCCACTTCACCTGCCGGCCGCCGGGTGAAACGAAATCCGCGCCCGTCTCCGCCTTGTCGTGGTCGGGCTCGGCCAGCAGTTGTGCTCGAGCGAAGCGCACATCCTCGTCCACCTGGTTGCCGCGCTGCACCGACTCGTAGGCCATGAGTACGTTCACGTACGCCGACCCGAGCACCACCGCCGCGAGCGCAAAGATCGCCAGTGCGACGATCACCTCCAGCAATGTGAACGCGCGGCGCATGTCAGGGCGTTCCCTCCCCGCGCGGCAGGACCTGCGCGCAGGTCCAGGGATCGATGTTCAGCATCCGCGCCGCCCCGCCGGAGCGGAACTGGGCCCGGAACGGCGAGCACGTGCCATCCGGATAAAACGTCACCGCCGGGATCGTCTGGGTGTCCACGAGTTCGCCGCCGATCAGCACAGAACTCCCGCCCGCCGCCGCCGACAGAAAATCCACCGTCAACTCGCGCGCCGGCGGCACGGCCAGCACCTGTGGCGTGACGCCATCATCGACCACGAAAGCCTGGTTCTTGGAGTCGTAGCTCAACCGCACCTCGTGCTCGACCGTGAGCGCCGACGCCCGCGACTGCTGCACCGCCTTCCAAAACACCGCCTCCGGCGTGGCCGGCTTGTCGCTCAGGAGATTGACGCCTCCCGTGACCAACACCGCCGCCAGCAACCCCATGAGAGCGATAGCCAGCAGGATCTCCAGCAGCGTGAAAGCGCGGGCGAGGTGGAGCGTGTTGCCCACCACGCGCTTGCCTTGAAGGGCTCTAAAACGCGTTGAGGGCAACGCGTTCCACCTTCGGATGGCCACTGCGAGAAGGCCCCCCGCTGGACGCCCCGGCCTTCCCTCCGGATCAGGTGCAATGCCCACGCACCCGCTGTCGCCCTCTTCACGGCCGCCGCGATCGGCCAGGGTTTTCATCCGGATCACTCCTACCAATTCCCAATATCATCCGCCGTCCCCTCCACCTTGTCCGGCCCCTTGGAATAGATATCGTAGCCCTTGGGATTCTTCACGCCGGGATATTTGTAAACATACGCCTCGCCCCAAGGATCGATGGGAATCTTGGGATCGCTGAAATACGGCCCGCGCCACTGCTCCGTCCGGCTGGCCGGCGCGTTGATGAGCGCCTGCAGCCCATCCGTCGTCGAAGGATAATCCCCCATCGCGATGCGATAGCTGCTGAGGGGGAGCTTGATGGATTCGCTGACAAACAGCTTGGCCGTGGTCCCTTGGGCGTTGCCAAAGATCGTGTCGAGGTTGGTGACCGCCAGCCCCACCAGCAGCGCCAGGATCGCAAGCGCGATCATGATCTCCAAGAGGGTGAAACCGCGGCGGCGGGCCTGCCCGCCGACGGCTGGGCGCAGGCGGGAACGGCCGGAAAGAGGAGCGGAAGATGAAAGCATCATGACAGTCAGAGGTTGGCGCTTGGCGGGTGGATGTCGAGACGCCGGCAGCGGCCAAAAGTTGCGCTTCCGGTCGTTCGAGTTTGAGAATCCCAGCCGCCAGCTCAGTCGTCACCCTTTTTCCCACCCGCTCCCCGCCCATGAACCCGGTCGTTTTTGTCTACCTCCTTGTCGGCTTCTCCACCATTGCGCTCGCGCTGCCACTGGTGCGGGGCCGCGTGTCCATGAACCGCTGGTATGGCATCCGGGTGCGCGCGGCCTTCGCCTCCCCCGCGGCTTGGTTCGACATCAACCGTTACGGCGGCGGCCTGTTCTGCGCCTGGGGCTGCTCCATTGTGGTCCTCGCTCTCTTGGGCGCACTCATCCGCCCCTCCGGCTGGGGTGCATATGACTTGGTCTCGCTCGGCATTATCGTCGCAGGTCTGGCGCGGATCATGTGGAAAACAATGGCTTATTGCCGCAGCCGTTACCCCCGTTCGCAGTAGGCGCGAAGTCTCGCTCGCTGCGCCCGGCCCGCGGACCCACGCCCTCACGCGCTGAGCCGCAACGGATCCGGCAGCAACTCCCGCTCCGCCGTTTCCCAGTAACCGCAGGCCACATCGCGCTCTTGCAACCGGCACAGTTCATCCGCGCGCCGCGCGATCCTGAGCTGCAGCCGGACCAGATCGTCCAACGGAAAATCGAAGACGAGGGCCTGATCGATCTCAGGCTCGGGCAAATCTAGGGTCGCAGTGGGAATAGCCCCAACCTGCCGCACTTTCGCTCCCGGACAACCCACCCACGTTAAGAACGCGCAACGAAATCCCGGTGCAGCCCAAGCTCTTTTGTGCAGTCCGCCCATCCGGCGGCCGTGTTCTGCGAAGGCCGCTCGGAAGCGAAGCAGAATGCCCCCGTCCGGAATTGAACCGGAATATGCCGTTTAGGAAACGGCCGCTCTATCCATTTGAGCTACGGGGACTTGTGGAAAAGAAAGACTGACGAAATTGAGGGGCCTAAAACAGGCAAATGTTCTACCAAAAGTTCTACATTGGCGCTCCATATCCACTGAAGTTCTACGTTGTCTCCCCGTGGTTTCAAGGATGGAGGCCGGAGGATAATTCCGCGGCGGCTTGCGCGGGCGTGAGCACGCGCGCGCCGTGCAAAATTTTCGGCGGATAGTCCGCGAGATTTCCGGTCACAATCGTCTTGTCCGTTGTGGCGAGTGCGGCCTCGACAAAAACGATGTCGTCAGCGTCAGGACCGGTAACGGCCAGCGGACTGGGCGTCACCATCGCTTGCCCCTGCAATCCATTCAGGAAGGCGGTGATTTTGGCCGGTGCCAGTTTCAGGCGGGGCCGGTGCAACACGTCGCGGTATTCGGCCAGAATGCGGGCATCGTAAACGAGCTTCAACCGGCCATCGAGAACGGCGTCCAGCATGCGCGCAGATGGGCCGTGCGGATTCAGCAAGCCGGACACGACAACGTTAGTGTCGATTACCCACAGTTTCATTTGCGGCGACGGGCTGAGCGCACTGCTGCAACCTCAGCGTCGATCTCCTTCATTGTGAGAGCGTCGGTGCCATTCACGACGGAATCGCTTCGAATGGCTTCAACCGCCTGCGTCAACGCCACGCGGTCGAGCATTTCCAAATCGCGGGAGAAGGTGGCTTCCGAGGTCGGGATCATGATCGCTTTCGGTTTGCCGTTGGCGGTGACCAAGACACGACCGGCGCGGCTAACTGTGGCCAACGCGCGGCCTGGGTGGGCGGAAAATTCACGGGAGGCGAGCCACTTTGTTTTCATGGCCTCAAGTGTCGTGCAGATGTCGTGCATGTCAAGAAATCAGCTCGGTCGTGGTTGGTGGATTCTCGCGCCAGGCCTCCCCTCTGCTCGGGCGCGATCAGCGTCATGTTCTGCGCCCCGTTTCTGAGGGCGCACGATCTGCTGGCCTAGGGCGCGCATGGCACGGACATGTGGGGCTATGTCATCACCGCCGAATGGCTGCAGACCCATTCCTATCTCCACCTGCCGGAGCTCGGGGTTGACCCCATGCGCTTCAACTGGACCTGGCATGTGCTGCTCATCCACGAACGGCCGCTGAACTACACCTCGCTGGCCTGCATTGCCTCCGCCTCCGGCCTGAGTCCGGTCAAGCCTACCTGACCTATCCCAGTGCACTGCTCGCCAGCCTCGCCATGGCGCTCGCGATAGAGCCGAAGATCTTCCGCCTCTGGCGCTGGTGGCTCGCGGTCGTGCCCGCCATCGTCGTCGTGTTTCATCCCCTGATCGTGCTGCCTTGGATTGCGGGATTTTTCGGCGTCAGTATTCGCGGCCGGGTTCGTCGCCATGAGCTTCGCGGGTGCCGCCGTGAACGAAAAAGGACCGGCCCGTACCGAGGCTCTGGCCCTGGCCAAGCTGATGCTGGTGTTCTGCGGCGCCCTCTATTCCCAAAAAATCATCCTCGTCGCCCTGGTGGTGGGCGGCATGCCCGTGCTGCTGGCCGTCATCGTCAGGCTCCTGCGCCACGATTTCATCCCACTGCGCCACCACCGGCCCGGCCGGATGACTTCGGTGGTCCTGGGCTTTCTGTTCGTCGTGGGAGTCGGCCTGCTCCTGCTGGGCCCGGATCAGCCGCCCAACACGGGGGTCTCCGAGGCCCCGCGAACCGCGGCCGGGCATTTCTTGGGAATTTTCGGCGGTTCCAGTCCGTTCGTGTGGCTCGGCTACGTCTTCCCGCGGGCCTTTGACCGCATCCCGCTTTCGAATCCGATCGGCTTGGCTGCGGCTGGGCTGATGCTCGTGCTTTTTGTGCGCGTTTCCTGGACGCGATGGAAATCCTCGCGGAATCTGCAGGTGGACGTGCAGGTCCCCCTGTTGGCCGGCCTGGCCGCGGGCGTGATCGCGGTTTCCTATGACGACGAACTCATCATGGCCAAGACGCTGGCTGTGTTCGGCTTCACCTTGATGTACTTGCTGGCGTCGGTTTCGAACCAGCTGCGGTACTGGACGCTGGGCCTCGTCGCCCTGATCGTCTGCTGCTCGCCCGGCCTACGATCCGGCAAGGAAATGGCCCGTCTTCTCTGGAGGCCCTACATCGAGTGCACGGAAACCAACGTGACCGACGAAATTGACGGCCGGGTCTGGCGCTCCCTCGCTTTTCTGTACTTCCGGGAGGGTGACTGCCATGTCGACTGGACCAAATACCCGATTACGTACGGCTCGATCACCCATTTTTTGCCCGTACCCGACCAAGAGCGCATCGCGAAGAGGTATCATATGCCCAAGTCATGGTAAACTCCTGACAATGCGCTGTTTTTACATTCTGTTTTTTCCGCCCTCAACCCCTCCCCCGAATGCCCGCCGCGCGCGGCGAACTAAAATCACCGATTGACAAGGCGGGTGCGAATCCACTGTCTGCCCTCCCTTTCCGACATGAGCACTACCGAAAACTCCACGCAGACTCCCACGCCCGCCGAGATCCCGTTCACGAACCCGTCAGCCATGAAGCTGTTCGTCACCGACACCGGTAAGATCCTCCCGCGCAAGTACACACACCTGACGGCCCGCCACCAGCGCGCTATCACAAAGACCATCAAGCACTCGCGCAACATGCTGCTCGCCCAGTAAGGGTTGAGTTCAACTTTCAATGGCCGGAGTCTTCGGGCTCCGGCCTTTTTTGTGCCATGACGGCAAAACCTCTCGCCCGCATCTCCCGCGGTACCCCCGCCACCCTCGCCCGACTCGCCCGCCGGTTGCGCGCCGGTGAACTCGTGGCCGTGCCCACCGAGACCGTCTATGGCCTCGCGGCCAACGCTCTCGACGCCCGCGCCTGCCGCCGGATTTTCACCGCCAAGGGCCGTCCCACCCATGACCCGCTGATCGTCCACATCCACTCGCTCGCCCAGCTCAGCGAGATCGCAGAGGTCAACGCCGCCGCGCTCATGCTAGCAAAGAAATTCTGGCCCGGCCCGCTCACCGTCGTCCTGCCGAAAAAATCTGTGGTCCCCTCGGTCGTGTCCGCCGGCCTCCCCAGCGTCGCCGTGCGCATGCCGAGCCACCCACTCTTCCGCCGACTCCTCAAACTGGCCGGCCTGCCCCTCGCCGCCCCCAGCGCCAACCCGTTCGGTTACGTCAGCCCGACCTCCGCCGAACACGTCCGCGCCGGTCTCGGCACAAAAATCCGCTACATCCTCGACGGCGGCCCCTGCATCATCGGGCTGGAATCCACCATCGTGGACCTGCGCGAACCCAAGCACCCCCGCCTGCTGCGCCCCGGCGCCATCACGCGCACCGAACTCTCGCACACGCTCGGAACCCGCGTGCGCACAACGCCGGCAAAACCCAAGACCGGCGCCCAGCTCGCTCCCGGCCTGCTCGCGCGCCACTATAGTCCACGCACACCCGTCACGTTGCATGCCGGGCTCTCCCACGCCCTCGCCACACGAAGTCCGCCGAACGAGGCGTGGATCTTCCTCGCCCGGCCCGCAAAGCTCTCCGGTAAGAACATCTTCTCGCTCGATCCCCACGGCCATCTCCACGGCGTCGCCCGCCGGCTGTTCGCCACCCTGCGCCGGGTGGATGCGCTGGGCTTCACCCGCATCCACATCGAACTGGCCCGGGGCCAGGGCCTCGCCGACGCGATTAATGATCGGTTGCGACGGGCCGCCGCCCAGTAATCAGGGGTTCACCCACCCGTTCCGATTTCCTCCGGCACAAACGACGGATGGGCCCGGCGCTCGATCACCTTGGCTTGTTGGGCCACGTCCACCACCGCCGCCTCCACGGCCTGCCGGATCGCCGAACCGCTTCCTGTCGCCGTGCGCGTGGCGGTCGCGTGCAGCGGATGGGGTTTGGAGTCGACCATCAGCCGCGCCAGCACGTCGTACGTTACACTCCGCGTGCCGTCCGCTGCGACCTTCTCGGTTAGTCGGGTCGACAACAATTCCAACGTGGCCGACGACAGGCCTTGCCCGACAAAGACCCGCGCCCAAATGGTTCCCGTGGCGTATTTCACGTCGCTGGGAGCCGACTTGCGATAGATCGGTTCCTGCCGCTTTTCGCTGTCCGGCGGAAGTCCCGCATCCATGACGTCCGCGGCCGTGATGCCATCTTCGCCGGGCATGGACGAGGGTTTGGACGATGGCGTTTCGCAGCCGGCTGACAGCAGACTCACGATCAAGGCGACTAGGGTTGGGGTTTTCATAATGCGGGGTCCTCGGGCCTGGTGCTTCAACGGGGAAGGTGCAATGCGGCGCCCAGCTCCGCGAGCAAACGATCATTCTGCGCGCGGGTGCCGACCGTGATCCGCAGCCACTCGGGCATCCCGTAGGACTTCATCGGCCGCACAATCACGCCGCGGCGCTGCAGCGCGTCGAACACGCGCGCGCCGTCGCCCACCTTCACGAGGATGAAATTCGCCACGCTGGGCACCCACTCGAGTTTCCGCGCGGTAAACCCCTGCTCCAGCTGGGCCATCCCCGCGCGATTCTCCCGCACGCACTTTGCCGTAAACTCGGTGTCGTCCAACGCCGCCACCGCCGCGGCCTGGGCGATCGCGTTCACGTTGAAGGGCTGCCGCATCCGGTTGAGCGCCGCGATGATATCCGCCGTCGCGCAACCGTAGCCGATGCGCAGCGCCGCCAGGCCGTAAATCTTTGAAAAGGTCCGCAGGCAAACGACCTTGCGGCCTTCCTGGATCAGCGGTCGCAGGTCAGGCACATTCGGATCGTACTCCGCGTAGGCTTCGTCAAAGACAGCCACGACGTGGTTCGGCAATGCCCGCGCAAACGCCAGCAGGTCCTGCTCCGTGTTGGCGGTGCCCGTCGGATTGTTCGGGCTGCACACATAAACGAGCTTGGTCCGGGGCGTGATTGCCGCGGCGATTTGCGCGAGGTCGTGGCGGTGGTGGACGAGCGGGACCTCGATCGCCTGGGCGCCGAACACCAGCGTCACCAGCTTGTAGACCACGAAGGCTGGCGCGCCCATGACGACCTCGTCACCGGGACCCAGCAACGCATGGCCGATCAGCTCGATGATCTCGTTGGAGCCGTTGCCGACGATGAACTGGTTCGCGCCTAGTCCCCGTACCGCCGCAAGTTTCTGCCGCAGCGCGAAACACCCGCCGTCCGGGTAAAGTTCGCCATGTAACAACGCGTGCTGCGCGGCGGCCAGCGCCTTGGGCGAGGGACCGAAGGGGTTTTCGTTCGAAGCCAGCTTGATGATGCCGTCCGGCTTGAGCCCGAGTTCGCGCGCGACTTCCTCGATCGGCTTGCCCGGCTCATAGACGGGCTGCGTCCGCACCGCGGGTTTGACCAGTGACTCGAACTTCATCCCGGCAGCAGAACACAATTTCCCGGCCCCGCGAAACCCTTAAATGGCGGCGTAGAGGTTAGGCCGATGAATTTTAGAGAGGGAAGCCAGGAAGCCGGGAGTCCGGACAGGGACAATTCGACCACGGATATCTCCTGGGTTCCTGGCTTCCCTCTCAATTACTCACACCACCCGGCTCGGCACGCGCACGACCTTCATCCCTGCCGCCAGCGCCCCCTGGATGCCGGGCTCGGCATCCTCAAACACGAGGCACTCCGCCGGCGGCACGCCAAGCAGCTCCGCGGCGAGGAGGAACATGTCCGGCGACGGCTTGCCGTGCTTCACATCGTCGGCCGTCACCACCGCGCGGAACATGGGACGCAACCCCGTGATTTCGAGCGAGCGTTCCACGATCACCCGCGGGCCACCCGACGCGATCGCCATGGGATGCGTCGCCTGCATGCGCCGCGCAAATTCCACCACGGGCTCGATCAGCCGCACGTCTTTCTGCAGCTCCGTGAACAGCGCCTCCTTGGTGTGAAAAACATGATCCGGGTCGAGCTTGAGCCCGTATTTTTCGCCGAACATCTCTGCCACCCGCCGCGTCGGCACCCCGCCGAGCGCATAGAAATAATCCTCGTCGAGCGCGTGCGGCAGCCCGACCGACCGCATTGCGGCATCCCACGCGCGGTAATGCAGCGGCATCGTGTCAATCAGCGTGCCATCGAGGTCGAAGATATACCCGGCGAAGCCGCCGGTCGGAATGTCGAGTTGCATGAAGCGTCCAAGGCACGCGGAAATCCGCCGCTCCGCAACGGGAAATCCGGTCAGAGCACCTTCGAAAGTGCGCGAGATCGTTGGTAACTCGTTACCCCAGTCGGATTTTTAACCACGGATTACACTGCGAGACACGGATCAATCCTGAGGCAGCCTGGAGATTGATCCGTTTCCGTCTGTAATCCGTGGTAAAATTTCCGAAAGATCGGATCAGTTGACGGTGGATATCAGCTCCGCCCCGCGACGCTGCTCCGGCGTTCCAGCAACACGGTGTCGCGCCACTGGCCGGCGAACGGCCCGTGCGTCATCTTGCCGATCCGCTCCCGCCGGCCCACCTCGCGGAATCCATTCCGCACATGCAGCGCGATGCTCGACTTGTTCTCCGGAAAAACCCCCGCCTGCAGCGTCCAGATCCCCAACACCTCCGAACGCGCAATCATCTCGCGCATCAACAGATCGCCCACGCCCCGACCGCGGGCCGCGCCCGCCACATACACGCTCACCTCGGCCACTCCGACGTAAACGCAGCGGTCGGAACTCGGCGTGAGACAAGCCCAGCCGATCACGAGGCCAGCCTCATCGCGGGCGATCACGTTGCAACCGACCACCTTGCCCTTGTTCCACTCGGAAAAGTTCGCGGGGGACTCGCTCGCAAACGTCGAATGTCCCGTCGCGATGCCCTCGCGGTAAATCTCCGCCACCACCGGCCAGTCCGCTGCGGTCATGCTCACGATGGTGGTATTCATTTCGCTCCGGCAGCCTATGCCGGCGTGAAAAACACTCGATACAATACTCCCCCGGCTTGTCCACCGCCAGTGAGGCCCGTACGTAAACCTACACCCCTTTCCGGGTGTTGTCGCAACAGCTGTCAGTCGCTCAATGCCCGCAACCTCAGCGGGTTCACTCACCTCCAGCCCTGGCCAGCCGCCTTTTCCACGCCAGCGCTACGCTGACGAGCCCGATCAGCGCCGGCACCTCCACCAGGGGACCCACGACCGCGGCGAAGGCGGCCCCCGAGGCGAGTCCAAACACCCCCACCGCCACCGCGATCGCCAGCTCGAAGTTGTTGCCCGAAGCGGTGAACGCCAGGGTCGCCGCCCGTTCGTAGTCCGTGCCGGCCCGGATGCTCATCCAAAACGTCGTGAAAAACATGATCGCGAAATACACCACCAGCGGCAGCGCGATCCGGAGCACGTCCAGCGGAATGCGCAGCACCGTGTCGCCTTTCAGGCTGAACATCACGAAGATCGTGAACAGCAGCGCGGCCAGCGTCAGCGGACTGATCGCCGGAACGAACTTTTCGTCATACCACGCCACCCGCGCGCCGCGCCGGAAGACGAGCCGCGTCAGCCAGCCGGCGAGGAATGGAATTCCCAGATAAATGAAGACGCTCTGCGCCACGCTCGCGATTGTGATACTCGTCAGGTCGAGCGTCCCGGTCTGCACGCCGACCAGCGGCGGCAACACCCGCAAAAACAACCAGGCCAGCGGCGCGTAGAAGAGGACCTGGAACAGCGCGTTAAACGCCACCAGTCCCGCGCAATATTCCCGGCTTCCGCCGGCGAGATCGTTCCACACGATCACCATCGCGATGCAACGCGCCAGTCCGATCATCACGAGCCCGGCGAAATACTCCGGCCGGTCGCGGAGGAAAATCACCGCCAGCGCAAACATCAGCACTGGCCCGACCAGCCAGTTTTGCACCAGGGAAAGCACGAGGACCTTCTTGTCCCGGAACACGTCACCCAGCTCCTCATAGCGTACCTTGGCCAGCGGCGGATACATCATCACGATCAGACCGAGCGCGATCGGAAGGGAGGTTGCGCCGACGTTCCAGGCGGTTAGCGCGGCCGGGATTGAAGGCAGATACCGCCCGGCCAGCACCCCCGCGGCCATGGCGAGGAAAATCCAGACGGTCAGATAGCGGTCGAGGAACGACAGCCGGGCGGAAACCGGATTCACGGCGGGTCAGCAGCAGCCCTTGCCCGCGGATCCGGCCGCACCCGCACAGCAGCCGGCTTTTGAATCGGCCTCTGTTTCGCCAGCTTCCCCGGCGCTCACCCCGCACAGCTCGCGCGCGAGGCAGTCGCTGTGCTTGGAGCCGAGCTGAATCGTCAGCTCCGACCCCACGAGGGTGATGGCCTCGACCGGAAACTGCGAAATCACGCCCTCCTCGTATTCCACCTCCACCGGCAGGTCGCCGGAGGGCAGGATGGAATCGGCGAGGCCGACGATGAACTGCAGCTTGCCCGCCGTCAGCGGGTGGCCGTCGTCGTGCTCCGAGGAAGTCCAAGTCTGGAGGACACAGCTCTCGGCGGTCCGGAACTTGCCGCCGCAATCCACAAACTTCTTCGCCACGTGGCCGACCTCGGTCACGTGGAAATGCCGCGGCACGATGACGCCACCCGGCAGGGCAAGGACGACGTTGGCCGCGGGATGGGCGCCAAGCTGGGTTTTAATATCGTTGAGGTTCATAAATTTGGGTGGGTTGAAGGGACGGGCGCAGTTCAGGCCTTCATGACGCTTTGCCCCGGCAGCTGGAATTGCTCGCCGACGCTCCGCACCGCCGCGGTATCGAACAGTTTCTCGTCGGGAAAGGCGCAGAACAGGTCCGCGCGGCGCGAGATCTGGGACGCCACATTTACGAAGAACCAGTATTTCTCGTCCTCCGTGCCCGTGGCCGCCGCCGGATCGGGGGATCCCCAGTGGGCGATCACGGGTTGGCCCGGCCACACCGGGCAGGCCTCCTGCGCGTTGTCGCAGACCGTAATGACGCAGTCGAATGTCACGCCCTTGAACTCGTCCCACGGCTTCGAGCGCGCCTCGCCCGCGTCGAGATTGTATTTCTCGCGCAGCGTGCGGATCGCCAGCGGGTTCACCCGGCCGGTGGGATGCGAGCCCGCGCTGAAGACCTCGAAGCGTCCCCGCCCTTTCGCGCGGAGCAGGTATTCGCCGAGGATGGAGCGCGCGGAGTTACCGGTGCAGAGGATCAGGACTTTGTAGGGTGCCTTTGGGCTCATGAGAAATCAGCGGGCCTGCGCGGGGACGCAGCAGGAAGGGCCGGTCGCGGTGAGCTTCGGCGCGAGCCGCTTCAGTCGGGCGAGGTCCTGCCGGAAAACCGGTTCCTCTGTCGCGCAGTCCTGCAGGCAGGCTAAATTGGTCTTGAGCTCGCGCGATGGCTTGGCGGCCAGCTCGTAGATCATCCAGTTGCCCTCGCGCTCGCATCCCACAAGTCCGCGCGCCTTCAGGTAGGCGAGATGCTTGGAGATCTTCACCTGCGGCTCCCGCAGGATCGCCTGGAAGTGGCAGACGCACAACGGCCCCTGCGCCAGCACGTTCAGCAGCCGCAGCCGCGTCGGGTCGCACAGGCATTCGTAAATCCGAATCAGCTTCATGTCCAAACTATATACCTATTAAGGAATATAGAGCAAGCCGGATTTTTCTCAGCCTGCCCGCGAATTGCGCCAATGAACGCGAATTCCAATCCAAAATACCTGCAGGGGCGCACCCTGCTCCCCTACGTTGGCCATCCACCATTCGCGCTGATTCGCGCTATTCGCGGGCAAACTCCTCAATGCCCCGCGCGCGGGTTCTTTTTCTCGAGCCGCTTCAGCTCGGCCAGCGAGCGCGTCTTGAGGCGCGCGGCGCCGCGGGTGACCTTGGTCTTGATGAGGCGGCCCTTGGCCAGCCGCTTCTTCGCGGCGGCGATGGCGCGTTTGTAACGCGGCATCCACGGCGCAAGGGCAACGAGCATCTCGTCCACCATCTGCCAGATCTCGGGCGGGTTGCAGATGGCGCCAACGAGCGGGTCCATCATGAATGCCTGGCGCAGGAGGGTGTCGTCGCCGGCCACCGCCGCCTCGACGCCGAGACGCTGGACTGAAATCGAGGCGTTGCAGACTGCGGCGCAGCCGAGGGGCAGGTCGCCGAGCTGGGGCATGTTGAGGCCAAAGCGGTCCACAAAGCCGGGCGCCTCGATGATGGCATCGGGCGGGAGATTGCTGATGGTCCCGCGGTTCGGCAGGTTGAAATGCCCGCGATACACGCGCCCCGTCTCCATCGCCTCGAGGATGCGGCTGCCGTGCTCCTCGCTGCGGTTTTCCTCGGTGTAGCGGAGTGGCTCGTGCTTCTTGTTGCCGCCAAACTCCGCCTCAAACCAGTTGCGGCCCTCGGTGCAAACGCGCAGGTAGCCGCCGGTCTCGCCGCCGATCCAGACGTTCAGGTTGCTCCACCTTTTGATCTCCGTGGGCGTCTTTCGATACCACGGCACGTATTCGCTGAGGTGGCCGTTCGATTCGGTCGAATAATAGCCAAAGCGCCGCAGCATATCGATGCGCACCTTTTCCTCGTTCTTGTAAACCGGGTGTTTCTCAAACGCCGCCAGCAGCGCCGGCGTGCGCTCCTTGCCATCGGTCTTCACCGAGACGAACCACGTCTGGTGGTTGATGCCGGCGCAGATGATATCGACCTCGGATTTCTTCTTGCCGAGGACTTCCGCGATCTGAAAGTGCCCGTGCTGCACGCCGTGACAGAGGCCCACGCAACGCACGCCGCCGTATTTGTTCACGGCCCAGGTCATCATCGCCATCGGGTTGGCGTAATTCAGCAGCAGGCAGTCCGGCGCCGCGACCTCGCGGATGTCCTGGCAGAACTCCAGCAGCGCCGAGATGCCGCGCTGCGCATACATGATGCCGCCGGCGCACAA
>Ga0335397_10004486_pt1 | contig 18435 bp, 19 predicted proteins | sample MAT04_FD_205740 | JGI IMG/M metagenome (GOLD analysis project Ga0335397, IMG submission 205740) | Freshwater microbial communities from Lake Fryxell liftoff mats and glacier meltwater in Antarctica - MAT-04 (spades assembly) (version 2) ... | reverse complement strand
AGGTCATCTTGAAGCTGCGCGGCGCTGCGTTCTTGATGGTTCGGCCGTTGCGGAGTTCGTCCTTGATGCGTTCGAAGAACACGACGTAGCTGTCGACGGTGACGCCGATGGCGACGATGATGCCGGTGACTCCGGCGAGGCTCAAGGCGTAGTTGGTCCAACCGGACACGAATGACGCCATCGAGAACACCATGCCGGCCCACACCGTGATGCCGCCGACGATGACCAGCGCGAGCCAACGGTAATAGGCCACGAGGAAGGCGAGCACGAGCGCCATACCGACGAGTCCGGCGATGATGGCAGCGCTGAGCGAGTCGGAGCCGGCCGACGGCGACACGGTACGCGCCTCTTGGGCTTCCACCTCGACCGGGAACGCTCCACGGTTCAGTACGGAGGCGAGTTCGTCGGCATCGGCCTGCTCGAAGCTCCCGGTGATCGACACCGAATCGGTGAAGTTCGGTTCGTTGACCGACGGCGCCGATTGCACGACGCTGTCGAGCACGATCGCCAGTCGCTGTGTGGGGCACGTCGGCGCCAAACTGAAGCACTGGCTGGCGAGGTTGTTCCAGGTGTCGCGTCCCTCACCAGCGCGCAGGCCGACGGACACGCCCCATCCCTCGGCGGGATCGAGGGTGGGCTCGGCGCTGCCCCGCTCGAACACCTCGCCGGTGCCCTGGACCGGACCGAGGCACTCGGCGCTGCCATCACGGGTGGGAAGGAGCACGGCGCCGCCCTCGGCCGGCTGCGACGGCAATGGCGCGTCCACAGGTGCGGGTGTAATCGTGTCGGTCGGAATCGTGTCGGTCGGAGTGCTGTCGATCGACGCGGAGTCGGGTGGCGCCGTGTCGGTCGGAATCGTGTCGGTCGGGGCTTGCGGTCGGCGCAGGCCCTGCGGCTGGCTGCCCGTCACATCCGTCGCCACGCTGCCGACCGCCGGCACGCTGGCATCCGTCGGGATGCTGCCGTCGGTGGCGCCACCGATCACGGGACCAACCGGCAGCGGGGCTACTTCGCCGGTTTGGCAACTCTGCGGGTTCAACACCGGGCGGAGTTCGACCACACCGGAGACGTCGACAGCGCTGAGCGCCTCTTGCTGATCGCGCACGCCGGGCAGGTCGACCACGATCGTGGAGCCCTGTACCCGAACATCGGGCTCGGCGATGCCTTGGCGTTCGAGTTCGGACCGGATCTGATCGCGGATCACGGTCAACTCGTCTGCGGTCGCCGAATCGGTCGGCGCCAGGATCACCGACACCCCGCCCTGGAGGTCGAGGCCGAGGATCGGGGTGTTGTCCGTCGCGATGTTGTAGCCGAGCGTGATGACGACGATCAGCACGACACCGATCAACGAGGTCCAGAGGCGACGTTTCATGATGTCGGTTCAGTCGTCGTCAGCGTTGACCGACACCGTGTCGTCGGCGTCGGCGTCGGCGTCGGCCTCGTCGTCGAGTGACGATTTGCCGGAGATCGCTGCGCGAGCGATGCGGATCTGGACGTCGTCGTCGATCTCCAGCCAGAAGCGGCTGTCGCCATCGAGACCGGTGATGACGCCGTACACGCCCGAGGTGGTGATCACTTCGTCGCCCACCTGGATCGAACGTTGCAGCTCCTGGGTTTCACGCATCCGGCGGCGTTGCGGCCGGATCATGAAGAAATACATGGCGAACGGGATCAGCAGCAGGATTCCGAGCTGGAAGATGGCGCCGCTGCCGGAGTTCGACTCCTGGGCGATCAGTGCGGTGATGAGGTGCGAGGGCATGACGGGACGTGATGCTACCTGCCACTCGAGGCCGGCATCGGTCATCCCCAGACATCGAGCACCGAACGGCGAAACGATTCGAACGTGCCCGCTTCGATCGCTGCGCGCATCGAGCCCATCAGCGCGATCGTCCAGGCGACGTTGTGGATCGAGAGCAGGCGCGACGCGGTGGGCTCGCCGACCTGGAGCAGGTGGCGGATGTAACCCCTGCTGTGGCGGGCGCAGACCTCGCAGCCACACGTCGGATCGAGCGGCTCGTCGAGCTCGGCATTGCGTGCTGCCTTGGCCTGGAAACGCCCGGTGGACGTGAGCGCGGTGCCATGTCGCCCGAGCCGCGTCTGCATCACACAATCGAACTGGTCGACACCCAGTGCAACTGCTTCCACCAGCGACGCAGGGTCGCCGACACCCATCAGGTAGCGGGGCCGATCGGCCGGCAGGTGTTCGAGGGCGGAGGCGAGCGCCGGCAGCATCTCGTCACGCGTCTCGCCCACCGACAGCCCACCGATGCCGTAGCCGTCGAAGCCGATGTCGACGAGTTGCTGAGCGCTCTCGCGTCGCATCGTCTCACTGATGCCGCCCTGGACGATCCCGAACAGCGACTGGTCAGTGCGGGTGTGGGCGTCCTTGGCTCGTTGCGCCCACGCCGTCGTGCGTTCCAACGCGGTGCGGATGACCTCGGGCGGGCTCGGCAGGGGCGGGCACACGTCGAGCACCATCGCGATGTCGGCCCCGATGCGCTGCTGGACGTCGACCGCCACCTCCGGGGTGAACCGGTGGCTCGATCCGTCGTAGATGCTCTTGAACGTCACACCGTCGTCGTCGACCTTCGGGTCGAGTGAGAACACCTGGAACCCGCCCGAATCGGTCAGGGTGAGCCCGTCCCAGCCGGAGAATCGACCGAGGCCACCGAAACGCTCGATCAGGTTGGCGCCGGGCCGCAGCATCAGATGGTACGTGTTGCCCAGCACGATCTGCGCCCCGACGCGACGGTAGTCGTCGGCACTCAGGTACTTGATCGCGCCCCTGGTGCCGACCGGCATGAAGAGCGGCGTGGTGTAGGTGCCCCGTGCGGTCGTGGCGGTGCCGGCTCGTGCCGTGCCGTCGAGCCCATCGAGTTCGAACGTCGCAGCAAACATCGCCGGAACCGTATCTGCCGCGTCGGTCCCACGGTCTGTGCGGATCTGGTTGCGGATGTCGCAACGGAATCCGCACAGAGCGCCGTCAGCGAGCTCGACGATCGAGCAGCATGGCGTCGCCGAACGACAGGAATCGATAGTCGCCGGCCAGCGCTGTCTCGTAGAGCGAGCGCCAGCGTGGTCCGACGAACGCATCGATCATCATCAGCAGCGTGGTCTTGGGCAGGTGGAAATTGGTCATCATCACCTCGACCACCTGCCAGTCGAAGCCGCGGTGGATGAACAGATCGGTGCGGCCCGACGACTCGCCGGAACGAACGGCGGATTCGAGTGCCCGAACAGCGGTCGTACCGACGGCGACGACGCGCCGGGCGTCGCGGCAAGCCAGCGTGGTCTCCGGTGGGACCCGGTAGCGCTCGGTGTGCATCGGATGGTCGAGCGGATTCTCGGTGCTGATCGGCTGGAACGTGTCGAGCCCGACCACGAGTTCCACGGTGGCGGTAGCGATGCCCGCTGCGGCGAGGCGCTCGAACAGCTCGGGCGTGAAGTGCAGACCCGCCGTCGGCGCCGCCGCCGAGCCGGGTTCCCGGGCGAACACGGTCTGATACCGCTCGGGGTCGCCGAGACGCTCGGAGATGTACGGCGGGAGCGGCATCTCACCGTGACGGTCGAGCAACACGAGCGGTTCGTCGTCACCGACGAGTTCCACCCAGAACGTGTCACCAGCCGGGGTTCGCTCCCCCATCCGCACGAGCGGTACACCGTCGGCCGCCAGGATCTCGCCGACGGCGAGCTTGCCTCCCGGTCGAACGAGCGCCTCCCAGGTGCGACGGTCGACGTCGCGCGGCTCGAGCAGCAGCACCTCGGCCGCTCCACCCGTCGGACGCTGGAGACGGAGCCGAGCCGGGATGACCCGGGTCTCGTTGAGCACGAGCAGGTCGCCCTCACGCAGCAGTTCGGCCAAATCGCTGACATGGCGGTGGTCAGCATCACCACTCCCCCGGTCGACGAGCAACTTGGCGGAGTCGCGAGGTTCGATCGGCGTCTGCGCGATCCGATGCTCCGGCAAGGTGTAGTCGAAATCTGCGATCTGCACGACGGCAGGTTACGAGCAACTGTCACAGTAGGCCCAGCACCGTGTGACAGCACCGTGTGACAGCACCGTGTGACAGCACCGTGTGACAGTCAGTCGAAGAGGGAGCCTGTTCCTGCGGTTCGGCGGGGTGGGGTGAGGCCGAGGTGTTCGTATGCGGCGTCGAGCACCACCCGGCCCCGAGGGGTTCGGGCGATCATGCCCTGGGTGATCAGGAACGGCTCGTAGACGTCCTCGACGGTTTCAGGTTGCTCGCCGACGCTGATCGCGACCGTCGACAGCCCGACGGGGCCGCCGTTGAACTGGGTACACAGGGCCCTCAGGATGGCCCGGTCGACCTTGTCGAGGCCACGATCGTCGACACCGAACAGGGCAAGACCCTCACGGGCGATCGTTGCGTCGATCGCACCGTCGTGACGCACCTCGGCGAAATCGCGTACGCGTCGCAGCAGCCGATTGGCTATGCGGGGCGTGCCACGCGATCGCCGAGCGATCTCCCAGGCACCATCGCTGTCGATGCGCACGTCGAGGATGCCAGCGGCTCGCACGACGATTGCCTGGAGCTCGTCGTCCTCGTAGTAGTCGAGCCGGGCGACGAGCCCGAACCGGTCGCGCAGCGGCCCGGTGATCATCCCGGTGCGGGTGGTGGCGCCGACCAGCGTGAACGGCGGCATCGTCAGTCGGATGCTGGAAGCGGCTGGTCCCTTGCCGACCACGATGTCGAGCTGGAAGTCCTCCATCGCCGGGTACAGGATCTCCTCGACAGAGCGCGACAGCCGGTGGATCTCGTCGATGAACAGCACGTCGCCGTCTTCGAGCTTGGTGAGGATGGCCGCGAGGTCGCCGGCCCGTTCGAGTGCCGGACCCGATGTGACGTGCAGGTGCACACCCATCTCGGTGGCCACGATGCCGGCCAACGTGGTCTTTCCGAGTCCAGGAGGGCCGGCGAACAACAGATGATCGACCGGCTGCTCGCGCATACGGGCCGCTTCGAGCACGATGCGCAGGTGCTCCTTGAGTTCTCGCTGGCCGACGAACTCGTCGAGCGCTCGCGGGCGCAGCCCCACTTCGAGTTCGATCTCGGCACTGACGACGTCGTCGTCGAGGTCACCGCCGCCGATGCCCGGGTCGAGGAAGTCGTCACGCACGACGCGCCCCCAGCATTTTCAAGGCGTCACGCAGCAGCGCTGACGAGTCGCCACCGATGGGGACGTCACGCAGGACGTCACGGATCTCGTCGGTGCCGTAGCCGAGCGAGGCAAGCGCGTCGCGCACGTCGGCCACCACCGACACCGACCCGGCTCCACCGGTGTCGAGCATCGGCATCGACAACCGATCGCGTAGTTCGATGATGAGCCGTTCGGCGGTCTTCTTGCCGATGCCGGGCACCAGCGTGAGCGCGGCGACATCGTTGTTGGACACGACGTCGAAGAGCGCCCCCGGCGGATGGGTCGCCAAGATCGCGACGGCCAACGCCGGGCCGATGCCGTGCGTGGCGATCAGCGCCTGGAACGTGGATCGATCGTCGCGAGAGGTGAACCCGTACAGCGTCTGGGCTTCTTCACGGATGTGGTGATGGACGTACAGGAACACGGGAGTGCCCGGCTCGAGTTCGGCGAGTACCCGATTGGACACCGTGACGAGATAGCCGACACCGCCGACTTCGAGCAGGACCGAGCCGTCGAGGTTGCGCTCGAGCACCGAGCCGCGCAGCGAACCGATCATGTCGACGCTCGACCCGTGCGGGCACCGACGGCAGCGCTGGCCGCATCGGCGCGGCGTGTGCCCAGCATCGGCGACATCGCCAGGTGACACAACGCCAGGGCGGCAGCGTCCGCGGCGTCGGCAGGCTTCGGCAACGCCGACAGATTCAGGCGCGCCTGCACCATCTTCTGGACCTGCAGCTTGTCGGCCCCGCCCCATCCGGCAACGGCATCTTTCACCTGGTTGGGTGTGTACTGGACGACCTCGCACCCGGCGAGCCACGCTTCGGCGAGCGCCAGACCGCTCGCTTGGCCGACGCTCATCGCCGTTCGCACGTTCACCTGGAAGAAGACCTGCTCGACGGCCACCACCTGGGGCCGGTATTCGGCGATGAGGTCGGAGAACTCGGTGCGCAAGGCAGCGAGACGCGCGGGCAAGGGATCGGTTTTCGGTGTGGTGATGACCCCGAGCGAGATCGCCACTGCACTTCGGCCTCCCCGACCGTCGACCACGGCGAACCCACAGCGGGTGAGGCCTGGGTCGATACCGAGCACTCGGCAGGCCGACGACGACGACCGGGCGACAGCACTGTTGGCGAACACAGGTTCGAACCTTAGTGCGCGGACCGCATCAACGTGTGATCTTCTCCAATTCGCCGATCAGTTCCCTGACCGGCCGGAACGTGAGCCCCGCAATGGCGCGATGGGCGTAGCGCACCAACCCGTCGCCGTCGACGATGAACACACTGCGACGGGGGAACCCGATCGGACCCAGCGTGCCGTAGAGCCCGGCGACGGCCTTGTCGCCGTCGGCCAGCAGCGGGAACTCGAACCCGTGCTTGCCTGCGAACGCGTCGTGGCTGCTCACGTCCTGTGCCGAGATCCCGAGCACCTGGGCGTTCATCTCACTGAACTGTTCGAGATCGTCGTTGTAGCTGTTCAGTTGTTTCGTGCACACCGGCGTGTCGTCGCCGGGATAGAAGACCAACACGACCGGATGGCCACGGAACTCGGCCAGTGAGTAGTCGCGGCCACCGGTGCCGGGCAGGGTGAAGTCGGGCGCCTGATCGCCCACGCCGAGGCTCATGATGCAGCCACCTCCATCAGTTCGTCGGTCATGTCGAAGTTCGAGAAGACGTCCTGCACGTCGTCGTTGTCCTCCAACGCTTCCAGGATTCGCAGGATGGCCTTGGCGTCTGAGGTATCGGTCACCGGCACCAACATGTCGGCCACCATCGGCGAGTCGGCCGAGATCACTTCGATGCCTGCGTCGTCGATCGCGGCCTTGACGTCGTACACCACCGACGGTTCGGTCATCACCCGGTATGCGGTGCCCTCGACGATCACGTCATCGGCGCCGGCCTCGATGGCGGCCATCATGATCGTGTCCTCGTCGACGCCGTCGACGGTGATGATCACACCACGGCGATGGAACTGCCAGCCCACCGCACCCGGCTCGGCCATCGAGCCTCCGAGCTTGGAGAAGATGGTGCGGATCTCGGCACCGGTGCGGTTGCGGTTGTCGGTGAGCACGTCGATCATCAGCGCCACGCCACCCGGCGCGTAGCCCTCGTACATGATGCTCTCGTAGGTGCCGCCGTCGTCGTCACCGGTTCCCCGTTTGACCGCCCGGTCGATGGCGTCGTTGGTCATCCGACCGGCCTTGGCCTTCTGCACGGCGGTACGCAGTGTGGGGTTCGTGTCGACGTCACCGCCGCTCTTGGCTGCCACCTCGATCTGACGGGCCAGCTTGGCGAAGAGCTTGCCACGCGCCTTGTCGGCAGCGCCCTTCTTGTGCTTGATCGTTGCCCATTTTGAATGGCCGGACATGTGAGCTCCGTCGTGTCGAGGTGGTACGTCAGTCGCTGAGCGAATCGAGGAAGAGTTGGTGCAGTCGAGCGTCGTCGGTGAGTTCCGGATGGAACGCTGACACGGTACATCGTCCGCTCCGTACCAGAACAGGTACGCCGTCGTGGCGGGCCAACACCTCGACGTCGGGCCCGACGCGTTCGACGAGAGGAGCCCGGATGAACACGGCATGGAAATCTTCGGCGAGCCCGACGACGGAGAGGTCGTCCTCGAAGCTGTCGAGTTGACGCCCGTACCCGTTGCGTCGCACCGTGAGGTCGATGAGGTCGAAGCCACGCTGGTCGGGACGGGCATCGAGCACATCGGTCGCACACAGGATCATCCCGGCGCAGGTACCGAACACGGCCAAGCCGTCGATCAGACGGCGCTTGAGGTGGTCGAAGAGCCCGCTGGTGGTGAGCAGGTGAGACATCGTGGTGCTCTCGCCGCCGGGCAGCACGATCGCATCGAGACCGCTGAGGTCGGCTGGCGTGCGCACCAGTGGCGCCGTGGCACCGAGCTGCACCAAACGCTGCGTGTGGACGTCGAATGCTCCCTGTAGTGCGAGCACACCGACCGTGAGGCCGAACCCGGGTGAGCGGGTGTCACCAGCCCCGTTCGGCATATCGCTGGTTGATCTCGTCCATTCCGATGCCGGTCATCGGTGCACCCAGCGCGCGGCTGACCTTGGCGAGGATGTGAGGATCGTTGAAGTGCGTGGTCGCCTCGACGATGGCCTTTGCCCGCGACGACGGATCCTCGGACTTGAAGATGCCGGAGCCGACGAACACGGCTTCGGCGCCGAGCTGCATCGCCAACGCGGCATCGGCGGGCGTGGCGAGACCGCCGGCACAGAACAACGGAACCTGGAGCTTGCCGGTTTCTGCGATCTCCTGCACGAGTGGAAGCGGGGCCTGGAGGCGCTTCGCCCACTCGAACAACTCGGCTTGGTCGGCCTGGGTGATCTTGCGCATGTCGCCGATGATGTTGCGCAGGTGGCGAACCGCCTCGACGACGTTGCCGGTACCGGCCTCGCCCTTCGAGCGGATCATCGCTGCACCCTCGGAGATGCGACGCAGGGCCTCACCGAGGTTGGTGGCACCACAGACGAACGGCGCGTCGAAGCCGAACTTGTCGATGTGGTTGGTCTCGTCGGCCGGGGTGAGCACCTCGGACTCGTCGATGAAGTCGACACCGAGGGCCTGCAGGATCTGCGCCTCGACGAAGTGCCCGATGCGGGCCTTGGCCATCACCGGGATCGACACCACGGCCTGGATGCCCTCGATCATCTCCGGGTCGCTCATGCGAGCCACGCCACCGTCGCGCCGGATGTCGGCAGGCACTCGTTCGAGTGCCATCACGGCCACCGCGCCGGCATCCTCTGCGATCTTGGCCTGCCCGGGAGTGACGACGTCCATGATGACGCCGCCCTTCATCATCTCGGCGAGGCCACGCTTGACTGGGAAGGTTCCGCTGCTACCGCTCATGACAGCATCGTACTTTCGTCGCGTGCGATCTGCTGTGGTGGAATCAGGGTGCGGACTGTGACTGCGGCAACACCTCGACGGCGCCCGCCGCGACGTCGTTTGCGTCGGCCAATTCGACCCAGGTGTTCCCGGATGCGAGTTCGATCGCTTCGCCATCGGGGCCGAGGTACTCGATCGGGTAGATGGCGACGTCACGCTTCCAGGTGCCCTGGATGAACCTGCCGCCGGAGAAGAAGTACGCCGGGCCTTCACCGACGGTCTGCGCCTCGGGGCTGCGACGGTCGGCAGGGCTCGGTGCGTACTCCACTCCGAGCACGACGACGTTGGTGGCGCGGATTCGGCCGAAGGTCTTGTCATCGTGCGGCCGACCGCGCTGCGAGCGGTCGAACTTGGAGAACTCGGAGTTCCAGCTCCACTCGATGTTCTCCGAACCCACGCGAACCTTGACCCCAGCGATCGTCTCACCGTCGAACTCGACGCCGGCTTCTAGGTACTGGAACTGTTGTGGCGGCGGTCCCGGGTGGCCGTCGGGGATCTGGGACCAGATGTTGTCGGTGGTGTTGTAGTAGTTATGGGGTGCCCGGCCAGGCCCACGAAAGTACCCACTGGCGTTGTTGGGGCCCATGTTGATCAGGAACGACTCGTTGATCAACCTGGTGACCCCCGGGTTTCCGCCACTCCAGACGAACAACGGCTGGTTGAACGAGGTGAACAGGTTGATGTCTTGGGTACGACCCGACCGGATGGGCCCGATCGGGTCGGAACTCTGGGAATGGAACACTGCTGCGAAGCGGGTGGTGCGTCCCTCCACGACCTCTTCGAACACGATGTCGGCGACGGCCAAGCCGCTGTGGTTGGCAACCGCAGCGGCGTTGTTGTCGATCTTGGCCACGAGCGCCGGGCGCTGGAGGACCTCGTCGACGCTGGCGAGTGGCTCACCGGTGAGCGGTTGACGGATCGTCACCGGCACGGTGGTCGAGGTGGTCGTCGAACTCGACGTGGTGGTCGTTGCCTCGACGGTGGTCGTCGTCGCTGGTGCGGTGGTCGTCGGCACGGTGGAGTCGGCCGATTCTTCGCCTCCGCCGCCGCAAGCTGCAGCGACGAGTGCGAGGACGGTGAGACCGGCCATCCAGGGCTTGGGGCGGAGCATTTTCATCAGAGTTCTCTCAGGAGTGCGATTCGCTCGTCGAGCGGGGGGTGGGTATCGAACATTCGGTGGATGCCACCCAGTTTGCCGTCGTCGCCGACGCCACTCATGGGCTGCTCGATCCACAAGTGTGCCGTAGCAGTGGACGCGGAATGCGTCACCGTGGTGGCGGCCTTGAGTTTCTCGAGCGCAGAGATCAATCCGGGCGGATACCGGGTGAGCTGGCACGCGCTGACATCGGCGAGCGTCTCTCGATTCCGTGAGATCGTCGCCTGCATGATCTTGGCGGTGATCGGCGCAGTGATCAACAAGACGATGCCGCCATACCCGAGTGGGTTGTTGCCATCGGCACGATCTCCACTGCGCGCGACACGGCCGCCGTTCCACCACATCGTGCGAATCGCCATGTCGGCGATCAACGCAACCGTGCCGACCATCACCACAGCGAGCGTGGAGACCAAGATGTCGTAGTTGCGGATATGGCTCAATTCGTGCGCCACGACGCCTTCGAGTTCGACCCGATTCATCGTGTCGAGTAGCCCGGTGGTGACCGCGATGGCTGCATGGTTCGGATTGCGGCCGGTGGCGAAGGCGTTCGGTGCCGGGTCGTCGATCACGTAGACACCGGGCTTCGGGAGGCCACCTGCGATGCACAGCCCTTCGACGAGATTGTGGAGGCGTGGGAACTCCTCCGCCGACGCCGGCCGGGCCCTGCTGACCGCCAGAGCGATCTTGTCGGCCCGCCAATACGCCGCGAGAGCGACGCCGATGCTGAGCACGAGCGCCACGAGCGTGAAGACGAGTCCGTTGCCCACGACGGCTCCGATCGCTGCGCCGACAAGCGCCGCGAACACCACGAAACCGGCGACGAGCAACACGCTTCGTCGTTTGTTCGATCTGATCAATTCGAACATCGGTGCCGGTTCAGATTTCGACCGCAACAGCGACTCGGGCCCGTACCTCGGCCTCGAAGTACTCCAGGTCGGGGTACGCCTCGCTGAGAGCGAAGAAATTTCCCAACGCGCCTGCCGGCACGTCGCTGGCCTCGGCCTTCGCTGGAGGTGTGTCAGGCGCAGCGATCGAGGCGTTGCGGGCGTTCACGACCGCTTCGAGCGTTTCGCGCTCGTGGGCAGCGTGGCCCTCGACGGTCTCGACGAGGTTCGGGATGAGGTCGAGCCGACGCTTCGGTTGGACGTCGATCTGGGACCAGGCGTCCTCCGCCTGGTTACGCGATCGGATCAGTCCGTTGTACGAGACGATCACGAACCCCACCAGGATCGCCGCCACGGCGATCACGATGATGAGAGAAGTCATTGGGACGAGTCTACGGCCGCTCGATGGGTCAGTAGGAGGATGGGCAGATCGACCGGTAGATCTCCAGATATCGATCGGTCAGCGACGTCATCGCGAACTCCTCGGCTCGTCGGTCGCCCGCACGTCGCAGGCCGCTGGCGAGCTCGACATCGCCCAGAACCCGAGCGAGCGCGGCGCCCAACGCTTCGACGTCGCCGGGCTCGACGAGCAGCGAATCGACCTCGTGGGTCGCCACGTTGCGGTACCCGTCGAGCGAACTCGCCACCACCGCCGTACCAGCGGCCATCGCCTCGATGAGCACCACACCGAACGACTCGCCACGCAACGAGGGGGCGCAGAAGACGTCAGCGGTTCGCAGCCGAGCAAATTTTTCGCTGTCGGTGACCCGTCCGAGCCATTGGAATCGTTCGTCGTCAGCGGTGACCATGGTCAACTCGGCCGTGTCCGGACCATCACTGCCGATCCAGACATCGACGTCCAAGTTCGCCCGCACGACGGCCTCGATCAGCACCCGGAGGCCCTTGCGGTCCTCGTGGCGACCGCAGAAGAACACCGTGGGCCGCACCCCCGATGCGGCGAGTTCACGCTGCCACGGAGCGATCGAACGGATCGCGTCGAGTTCGACCCCGTTGAAGAGCACCTCGTAGTCGCCGCCCAAGCTGCCCTGCACGAGCGCCAGCGCATCCTTGGACACCACGACCTTGTGGTCGATGCGGCGGATCAGTCGGGCCAGCGCCGGCCGCAGGATCCGATAGCTCGCCGACGTTCCAGCCGCGTGGAACGTGCCGACCGTCGGCGCCGAGTGCATCATCAGCGCCGTCGACGTGGGCCCAGGCGCCAGGGGTTCGTGGATGTGGATCACGTCGAATTGTTCGTCGGCGAGCACTTGGAGCGTTCGGAGGGCCGCCGACGGGTCGGGGGCCAGCGGGGCGATCGAACCGTTCGCCGAGAGCGGCAACGAATCACCGAGCGGTGTCACGAACGGTTCGGGTGGCGGACCGTCGCACGGGCCGAGCACCCGAGCCTCGTGACCACGAAGGCGGAGTTCGCGTGCCAGCCCCAGCACCTGCGCTTGGACGCCGCCCGGCACCGACAGGCTGTACGGGCAGACGATCCCGATCCTCATCGCGTGCAGCGTTTCATGCGGGCATCACGTTTCAGGCCACCCCGAAACGGCGTTCGAGCTCTGCGGCTTCGAGCGGCGCCGACAGCAGGAAGCCCTGACCGATGTCGCAGCCGAGCGCCTGCAGCGCACGCAGTTGGGCGGGTCGTTCGATGCCCTCGGCGATGGACATCACCTCGAGCCCGGCGGTGAGCTGCAGGATCATCTTTGCCAGCGACATGGTGTGTGGCTGTTCGTCGAGTTCGTCGATGAACTGGTGATCGATCTTGACGATGTCGACGGGGAACTGCTGGAGATACGACAGTGAGCAGTAGCCGGTTCCGAAGTCATCGATTGCAATGAGTACACCAAGTTCACGTAGTGGAGCAAGGTTGTCGGACGTCGACTCGATCTCCTCGACCAGCATCGTCTCGGTGATCTCGAGGATCACCAGGGCCGGATCGAGCTGGTGGATGTCGAGCGATCGGCGCATGTGGTCGACGAATTCGGGGGAGCGGATCTGCAGTCCCGACACGTTCACGCTGACCCGTTGAGGCCCGCGCGCCTGCCATCGGGTCGCAGCCCGAATGCTCTCGTCGATCACCCATTTGCCGATCGGCACGATGAGACCCGCCCGTTCTGCGATCGGGATGAACTCGGACGGGGCGATCGGGCCGCGTGTGGGATGTTCCCAGCGCAACAAGGCCTCGGCTCCGACCACTTGGTGCGAACGGAGATCGACCATCGGCTGGTACACGAGCCGGAACTGCTCGCGTTCGATCGCCATGCCGAGTTCACTGCGGAATTCGAGGTGGCGGGTCGCTGTCAGGCGCATCGCCGGGTCGAAGATCTTGATCTGGCTCTTGCCGGCCCGCTTGGCCTCGTACATGGCGACGTCGGCGTCGCGTAGAAGTGCTGCGGTGGTCATCCCTGGCGTCGAGACCGCAACGCCGATACTGGCGAGCACTGCCAGGTCGTAGCCGGCGAGCGCGACCGGCTGGCGCAGCGCCTCCAGCAGCCCTTCGGCGACGTCGAGTGCCCGGTCGACGCCACCTCGGTCCTCGAGCAGCAGCGCGAACTCGTCGCCACCCAGGCGTGCCGGCGTGTCGCCACTACCGGCGACCTCTCGGATCCGATCCGCGATCGAGCGGAGCATCTGGTCGCCGACGCCATGACCGAGTGCGTCGTTGACCGACTTGAAGTCGTCGAGGTCCACGAAGAGCACCACGACGGGGTCGTCGTCCGGCCGGGCGACGCGTAGCGCGTGATCCATCCGATCGAGGAACAGGGCACGGTTCGCCAGACCGGTCAATTCGTCATGGAAGGCGCGATGGCTCAACTGGCGCTCGAGGTTGCGCTGCTCGGTCACGTCGCGGAACGTCGCCACGACGCCGTCGACGGCGTCGCCTCCGAGCAGGTTCGCGATCGTTGCTTCCATCCGGCGGCGCTGTCCGTCGACGCGTACGAGGCTCGCCTCGAACTTCACCATCTCACCGTGTGGCAACATGGTTGCCTTACGGAGTTCGGCGGCGGCTGCGCCGCGATCGTCGCTGGCCACCAGATCCACCACCGACCTCCCGGTCCAGTCGCCGGGTCGGTGACCGAGAGTGCTCGCCAGGCCCGGGCTGGCGTAGTCGATCGTGCCATCGGCGTCGACGAGGAGCACGACGTCGCTGGAATGCTCGACCATTGCTGCCAGACGGTCCTGGCCCTTGCGTTCGGTGAGGGCTCGCACCGTGGCGACCAGATGCCACATGCGAGTCAACGCCAACACCACCACGACCACAGCACACACCGCCGCGACGGTGCGGGTGGCCCGAGTTCCGAGGCCGGTCACGCTCAGCGTCAACGACACCGTCAGCGGCGTGAGCGCAGCAACGCTGAGCCAGACGACTCGCCCGAAGCCGAGCATCGGGGTCGTTTCGGTGCAACGGTTGCGATGCGCCATCGTGGGATCGAGCGCAGCGGCACCGATGATCAGCGGCGGTGCGATCGAGAGCGCGGCGATGATGCCGCCCGCCCCCAACGATCCACGCAGCTCCGCAATGCTGCGCGCCACGTCGGTTACCAGCAACAGGCCGGCGCCGCTGGCCAGCATCACCGTTGCTGGTACCCGGAAACTGTTCTGCAACGCTGTGCGCAAGGTGATGGCGAGCGCGAGCCCGCCGACCAGGGGGACGAGGACCGCCCACACCCGATCACCGAACGCCACTCCGCGATCTGCGAGGTAGGGCTCGACGACCGCCAGCCAGACTCCGAGACCCAGGGCGATACCGACGATCGCCGTCTCGATCGCATGGAGAGAGTCGTCTTCTGGCGTTTCGTCCCTCCCGAACGTCGTCGCAGCGATCACGAGCAGGCCGGCCGAGACGAGGTGGAAGGCGTCGCTGGGTGACGGAAAGGTGACCGAGTCGCCGAAGTGAAGGCGCGCCCAGATCAATTGGGCGACAGCCAGCATGCCGAGCGACCCCGCCAGCAGCCCCCACGCGAGCACGCGCTGCGGCCGGTGCGCAGCGATCCCGAGCAGCACGGCACCCACGCCGATCGCCGGAGCCACCACCCGGATGGTCTCGCCGAATGCCCCCGCAGGCAGCACGAAGTACACCACCGTGAGAACGGCAGCAGCCGCGACGAGGATGCGAGCGCGCATCGCAATCGGATATGTGGTCACCATGTCGATGCTGTGTCTTCGGCAGATCGTTCAGACGACTTGACGATCGTCGCCGTAGCCCGGATCGCTCGGCCAGTTGGCTTGGAACATGTGCCACTGCGACGGCGCTCGCCGGATCAACCTCTCCAGTTCGTTCGCCAAGATCTGCGTGATTCGCACCACGTCGTCGCGCAGGCGTTTCTCGACACGTTCGACGAGCAGCGGTGGCCGGACCCAGGCGAAGTGACCGTCGACGCGGCCGGTGAAGTACACGCCGGTCGGCAGGATCGGGGCTCCGGTGCGCAGCGACAGCATCGCGGGCCCGCCTGGCAGCGTGGTGCGTTCGCCGAAGAACTCGACCTCGGGCCCACCGCCTTGCAGGTCGCGGTCGGCGAGCAGACACACCACATGATTGTCGTTCAGTGCCCGTATCACGGTCTTGCCGGCATCGGTGCCGAGCGCCACCACGTGCATCCCGAGCGCCGAGCGGAGATCGACGAACCATTCGAACAGTTCCGGAGGATCGATCTTCTCGACGACCACGGTGATCTGGTGGCCCTGATCGACGATCCACCGGCCCGCCCATTCCCACCCGCCGAGATGCGGCAGCACCAGGATCACCCCGTTGCCTTGCGCCAATGCGTCGACGATGTGCTCGTAGCCATCGACCTCGAATCCACGTTCGACGGTGTCGACCGACAACGTCGGCAACCGGAAACTCTCGAGCCAGTACCGGGCGTATGAATCGAAGGCCTCCTGCACCGCCCGGCGGAGTCGGAGCCCACTGAGCGTGGGATCGGCCCGGCGGAGGTGGCGTGCGATCATCGCCCGCCGGTCGGGGCTCGCGACGTTGGCTCCGAGGCCTGCCGGGGTGACCAGGCCTGCCGCCAACGCCGCAGGCAGATGGCGAGCCGCGAGGGCACCCAGGCGGTACGACGACGTGGTCGCTGCATCGAGCAGCCGGCGCGAACCAGCGAGCGGATCCGGGAGGCGAGCGCGATTGGCCACGACGGTGCCGGCGCTCAGGTCGGTCGGCGGGGCACCCGGGTGCGACGCCGTTCGGTGCGTGCGACCCGACGACTCTGCCGTCGCGAGCGGCGCATCTCGATCTTGGCCGCCGTGATGGGAGCAACCGCGGCCTGCTTCCACACCTTCACGAAGCGCTGGATCGCCGTGATCGAGGTGAGCACCAGCATGATCCACAGGATCGGGATCAGCAACACCGGGAACAGCAGGCCGAGACAGATGGCGATGATACGTTCGGCACGCTCCATCAGGCCACCCTTGGCGTCGATGCCGAGCGATTCGGCCTTGGCTCGCTGATAGCTGATGATGCTCGACACCGCCATCACCGCGAACGGCAGCAGAGTCATGTGCGGCGATTCTGCGCTGGCGAAGTACCAGGCGATACCACCGAGCAGGAGTGAGTCGGTGATGCGGTCGACGGTCGAGTCGAAAAAGGCTCCGCGCTGGCTGGCGGTGTTGGACGCCTTCGCCAGCGCCCCGTCGAGGAGGTCGGGTAGCGCTGCCAGGATGACGAGCAGCAGACCGAGCCGCAGGTACCCGGCGCCGATCGCCACGGCGGCACCGACACCGACCGACATGCCCAAGATGGTGAGGTGGTCGGGTGTGAGGCCCGTCTTGCGCAGTAGGGCGCCGACGGGTTTGACGGCCTTGTCGACCGGGGTGCGGAACTTGCCGTCGAACATCGGGGAGACGCTATCCCGCCTCGACGACCAGCTCGGGGTTGTCCTCGCGCAGGTGCTCGATGATGCGGCCGTCGATGGCGTCGATGAGTACCAAGCCCCGTTCGGCAGGCGGATCCTCGGCGGAGTAGCAGAGCACCCGCCACGTGGGTCGGCTGCGCAGCCCGCGCCACACCTGTTGTGCAGACGCGTGCCCGACCGGAAAGCCGAGCGCACCCTGGGCGGCAACCAGTGCCTCGGTTTCGTCGACGTGCATCCGCCAGCCGCTGGTGATCGAGAACACACCGACCGCGCCGAGCAGGCCGGCGGCAATGAGCCATCCGATGTTGACGATGGCGGCATCGTCGAAACCGACGGAGACACCCACACAGATCGCAGCGATCACGACGTACAGCACGCCGGGCCAACGGCGACGACTGTTGTCGGGGAACTGGTACGGGCCGACGAAGATCGACGGGTCGAGATCGGCGGGCAGTTCGTCGCGGAGGTCGTCGGTCATCGCTGCCCCAGGCTACTGCACAGCTACGGGACAGCTACTGACGCTCGTCGGAAGCGTTCATCCACCCGGCACGGAGTCTGGCGGTGGTGTCCACGAGCGCTTCGGGCAGGGTCTGGGTGTTCGAGATCGCCGACATGAAGTTCGAATCGCCGGTCCAGCGCGGTACGACATGCACATGGAGGTGATCGGGCACCGATCCGCCGGCGGGTCGGCCGAGATTGAGCCCGACGTTCATGCCATCAGGCGCGTAGACCGACCGCACGACACGCACCGCCTCGGTGACGGTGGCCCACAGGTCGGCGGTCTCCTCCCCCGTCAACCCGTCGAGGTCGGCGACCTCGCGGTACGGAACCACCAGGACGTGGCCGGTCGTGTACGGAAACAGGTTGACGAGGGCGAAGCAGGTCTCGCCACGGTGGACGATGTGAGTGTCGGTATCCGATGCGCCCGATCGCAACAGACGCGAGAAGACGCTGCCCAGCCCGGACGTGTCGTCGCCGGTACGAACCGGCGCAGCGGTCACGTAACTCGACCGCCACCCCGACCAGATGCGTTCGAGCATGATCCGCTCAGGCCCCGAGCGCTGCCGATTCGGCGTCGGCGATCTCGCGCAGGAACTGCTCGACGAAACCTGTCACGGGCACACCGCGTTCGACATCACCGCCACGCGGGTTCACACCGACCGTGTCGCCGGCCACATCGTCGTCGCCGACCACCAGGACATACGGGATCTTTTCCATCTTGGCGTTGCGGATCCGCTTGCCGAGACCGTCGTCGGCTGGCGTCGTGTCGACGCGGGCACCGGCTGCAGCGAGCGCCTCGACCACCGTGGCGGCATAGCCCTCGTGGGCTTCGGCAACAGCGAGCACGCGCACCTGGGTGGGAGCGAGCCACGTCGGGAACGCTCCGGCATAGTGCTCGAGCAGCACCCCGAAGAACCGTTCGATCGAGCCGAACAACGCGCGGTGCAACATGATCGGCCGGTGGC